>ULUY01010294.1_pt1 | contig 311043 bp, 301 predicted proteins | sample 1959031 | NCBI WGS metagenome assembly ULUY01 (sample SAMEA4835774, study PRJEB28245) | human gut metagenome | biome: gut microbiome; material: fecal sample | place: Denmark | collected 2008
TACACCGCTGAAGATATTTTCTCCCAATTGCATAGGAACGCTTCCGGTGTCCAAAGCGACCTTGAATGAAATTCATACAGGGCTTCGGCGGGTTATGATGAAGGGCGGAACCGGCGGAGAGCTATTCTACAATTATCCGATTGCGACAGCAGGGAAATCCGGTACAGCGGAGACAAACGGGCTGGATAACGGCTGGTTTGTTGCCTATGCTCCGTTTGATAAACCGGAAATCGTTATTCTTTGTATTTTCGAACACAGCGGATTCGGGTCTGAATCGGCTGCGCCTGTGGTGAAGGATATTATGGATGCATATTTCCATTATGGAGCATATGCAGAGTCAAATCGGAAAAAAGATGCAGGAAACGGGAAGGAGAAAGTATAATGGCACTACTGTTTTCAACAGTTTCCGGTAAAGGGGGAGTAGGAAAGACCTTATTGACTGCTTCTCTGGGAATTACTCTTTCCCGAAAAAGCAAAAAGGTACTTCTGATTGACTGTGATATGGGCCTTCGGAATATGGATCTTCCTTTAGGGCTGGAAAATGATTGCTTTTATAATATCCAGGATCTGGCCCGGGGGCTTTGCCTTCCGGAGGATGTCATTCTTCCTGTGGCAGAGGGGCTGGATTTTATTCCCGCTGCAGCTTCTTCCTGGGATGATATTCGTCCGGGAACGATAGAGACGGTCCTGGAGGATGCAGATGCCAGATATGATTACATTCTGCTGGACTGTCCGGCAGGTATAGGCAGAGGAATTGACTTTGCGGCGAAGGTGTCTGATAAAGTCTTAATCGTAATTGCTTCTTCTTGGGCTTCCAAACGAAATGCGGAGCATGTATTTTCCCTTTATGGGAAAAAGGTACCCTGTCTGTTTGTTTTTAATCAATTTTTCATGAATGACCCGACGAAGATTTCTTTCAGGGAAATGGAAGAATCAGTGGATGAAGAATATTTTGGCGGAGTCGTACCATATTCCTCACAGATTGATGAGTATGCGCATCAGGGAAATTTAATTTTCTTTGACCGCAATACGGCGTTCGGTGAAGCGCTGGACTGTCTGGACAAAACTCTTTGCGAGGATAAAAGGTTTCCGGAAAGCAGATGGAAGCGAATCTTGAAAAGAGCGGCCGATGAGGAAAGGCTCTATCAGTTGGAACGAACCGGGGAAAAGGTGACGTCCCGCGGATTGACCTGGACCTCGGGAAGTCGAGCTTATCGTCACAGATGGAGGAGATAAGGTCTTATGAATATCATCCATTATTGGCGCCGTATCGACAGTACGCTGCTCCTTGCTATCCTGGGACTGGCAGTGGTATGTCTGAGTATCATTGCCAGTGCGACCCATGCAAATATTGCAGGAAGACCGGGACAATATGATTATGTTTTTAAACAAGGCATTTTCTGGGCGGGTGGCCTTGTCATTGCAGGCGCCTCGATTTATTTTGACTATCGGAAACTCTATAAAATTGTTCCGGCTATTTATGTGCTGAATGCAGTTCTGCTGTTGATTGTTAAGTTTGCCGGAACCAGTGCGTTGGGGGCGCAAAGATGGATTCAGCTGGGGCCGTTTACGCTGCAGCCTTCAGAGTTCGCAAAACTGATCATGATTATCTGCCTGGCACGACTGCTTTCCGATCGCAAAAAGGAATTTGATACCTGGAAAAGTTTGATTCCGGTTGTAGCCATTATGTTTATTCCGACGATTCTGATTTTCATTCAGCCGGATTTGGGAACCAGTCTGGTTTTTGCAGCGATTACATTTGGGATGCTTTATATCTGCGGATTAAACCTGAAGTTGGTCAAACGGGCATTTATCGCTCTTGTACTGGTATTTCCGGTTATCTGGTTCTTTGTTCTTCACAGCTATCAGAAAATGCGCATCTTGGTGCTGCTGGATCCTAATGTGGATCCCTATGGTTCCGGCTATCATGTTATTCAATCCAAAATTTCCATAGGAAGCGGCGGGTTCTTCGGGCAGGGGCTGTTTGAAGGGACACAAAGTCAGTTGAACTTTCTTCCGGAAAACCATACGGACTTTATCTTTTCTGTTATTGGAGAAGAATTGGGATTTATAGGGGCCGTGTTTGTGCTTCTTTTGTATTTTATTCTGCTCTACCGCACGATAATGATTTCCCGCACGGCAAATGATTCCTTCGGAAGTCTTCTGGCCTGCGGCATCTTTTCCATGTGGCTGTTCCAGGTGTTCATCAATGTGGGGATGACATTGGGCGTTATGCCGGTTACAGGAATTCCGCTTCCTTTTATGAGCTACGGCGGCAGTGCACTGGTTATGAATCTCATTTGTGCGGGAATCCTTATGAATATTTATATCCGCAGAAAAAAATTGTTGTTTGATTGAATAGGAGAAGAAATGAATTCTGTAAAACTGGATCCGGTATGGCTTATGCACGTACAGAAACCGGCGAGATATATCGGCGGGGAATGGAACAGTGTGGTTAAAGATCATGAAAAGGCAGATGTAAGGGTCGCTTTGGCATTCCCCGATGTTTATGAGGTTGCTATGAGCCATCTGGGCCTGAAAATCATTTACAGTGTCCTGAATTCCCGGGATGACACCGTGGCAGAAAGGGTATACGCGCCCTGGATTGATATGGAAAAGCTGATGCGGGAGAAGCATATTCCGTTATTTACACTGGAATCCAAATACCCGGTAAAGGAGTATGATGTTCTGGGCTTTACCATGCCGTATGAAATGTGTTACACAAACATACTGAACATGATTGATCTTGCAGGAATTCCTGTTCTTTCCAAAGACAGGCAGGAAGAGGATCCTGTGGTCATTGCCGGAGGTCCCTGTGTTTATAATGCGGAACCGGTAGCTGATTTTATTGATGTCTTTTTTATCGGTGAATCAGAGGAAGCCATTGAGGAGATGGCAGAGATTGTCAAAGCCTGGAAAAAGGAAGGAAAGCCGGGCGGCAGAGCGGAATGTATCCGTCGGATCGGAACGATTGAAGGCTGCTATGTTCCTGCTTTCTACAAAGCTTCTTACTATGACAACGGCGTATTCCGCTCCATCGCACCGATTTATCCGGGAGTTCCCGCAACTATTCAAAAGCGGGTCATCCGCGATATGGATCACGTAAAGATTGATCGGAAGCCTATTGTTCCTTATATTGAAACGGTCCATGACCGGGCAGTCCTGGAAATGTTCCGCGGCTGCAGCCGCGGCTGCCGATTCTGCCAGGCAGGAATGATTTATCGTCCGGTTCGGGAAAAGAGCGAAGAGGTGCTGCAGAATATTGCGGAGGAACTGATTCGGAACACAGGGTACGATGAGATTTCACTGATGTCTCTGTCTTCGGCGGATTATTCTTATCTGCCCGAGCTGGTTGATCATCTGATGGACAAGTTCAAGGAAAGAAGGATTGGTGTCAGCCTTCCCTCGCTGCGTGTAGACAGCTTCTCCGTGGATATTGCGAAAAAGGTACAGCAGGTGAGAAAGAGCGGGCTGACTTTGGCACCGGAAGCAGGAACCCAGCGTCTCCGCGATGTAATCAATAAAGGTGTGACGGAAGAAAATGTTATAGGTGCCTGCACCAATGCATTTAAAAACGGTTGGAACAAGGTCAAGCTGTATTTTATGATGGGTCTTCCTACGGAAACAGATGAGGATCTGAAAGGAATTGCAGATCTGGCATCGAAAATTGATGAATTATATTATCAGGTCTGCGGAAAAAGAGGCTGTCGGATCACTGTCAGTGTTTCCAGCTTTGTACCGAAGCCGTTTACACCTTTCCAGTGGATGCCGCAATGCAGCGTAGAGGAAATAGAACGGAAGCAGGAGTATCTGAAATCACTTTTCAAAGATAAAAGACACATTAAATTTGCCTACCATGATGCGAAGACCGGTTATATAGAGGCTGTTCTGGCCAGAGGAGACCGCAAGCTTGGACAGGTAATTCTCAGGGCATGGGAAAAAGGCTGTAAATATGACAGCTGGACAGAATTTTTCCATTATGATGTATGGATGGATTGCTTCAAAGAATGCGGCGTAGATCCGGATTCTTATGCAGCCAGAAATCGGGATGAATATGAAGCTGAGCCTTGGGATCATATTGAGTGCGGGGTAAGGAAGGATTACCTCCGCAGGGAATGGAAGCTGGCACAGAGAGGTGTTCTTACCAGGGACTGCCGTCATTACAGCTGCAACGGATGTGCAGTCTGCCCCGTGTTGGATGTAAAATTGATCGATCATAAAGAGGAGAACGGACATGAAAAGGTTGTTTTTGTCTATAAAGAAAGGTGAGGAGCTCCGTTTCCTTGGCCATCTTGATTTTCTGAGAACCATGGAAAGAGCGATTATGCGGGCAAATATTCCGGCAGCGTTTTCGGAAGGGTTTAATCCTCATATGAAGGTTTCCTTTGACGCGGCACTGGCAGTGGGAGTTACTGCAGATCCGCTGTATATGGAGCTTCGTCTGGAAAGAGATCTTTCCTGCGAAGAGGTGCGGGAAATGCTTTCTGCACAGCTTCCGAAGGGAATCGAAGTGCATGAGGTTCTGGAAGCACCGTTGGAATGGCCCAAATTTTCTGCCTATTTCAATGAAGATGTATATGAAATGGAAGGACCGGTTGTGGGAGAATATGATCCGAGGACTGTTCAGGAAGCCATTGATCGATTTAATGCGTTGGATTCTTTCTCCTATGTTCGGGTAACACCGAAAAAAGTGAGGGAAATGGATATCAAGACTATGATTCTTGATCCCATGTGTGTACGTATTGAAAATAACAGGGCATTTTTAACGTTCTCCCTGGTCAGAAAGAATACGGGAATCGTACAGCCCAAGGATATCTGGAAAATTTTTGCAGAATCCTTCGGAATGCCCTGGGGAGCGGATGAATTTATCTGTTCCCGTATCGGGGTATATCACAGAGAAGGAGACCATCGGTATTCTGCAGCAGATATGGGGATTTTCAGTAAAGCTGTAAAGGGATGAAAGCTATGAGGAATCTTCTGCTGCAGGCGAGAGAAGAAGAGATGATACTGGCTGTCCTGGAAAATGGGATCCTTTCTGATCTTGCGGTGGAAAGTGCGGAGAGCAGGGATCTGGTAGGAGGAATTTACAAGGGAATTGTAAAGAATGTAGTTCCTTCCCTGAACGGTATGTTTGTAGATATAGGAATTGCAAAAAACGGATTTCTGCGGATGAAGAATATCCAACAGAATCATGCAGAAGGAGAAGCAATCCTGGTACAGGTAGAAAAAGACAGTACAGAGACAAAAGGACCTTTGCTGACAGAAAAAATCGGCCTTCCGGGGAAATATGCAGTGGCACTTTTTCATACGGATTATATTGGGATTTCCAAAAAGATCAGGAAAGAAGAAACGCGGGAAAAACTCAGGCTTGAAGTACAGAAAATTTGTCCGGCTGGTATGGGAGTTATCGTGAGGACCGCGGCAGAAAGTATAGAACCGGATATTTTCCGCCGGGATTTAATGAATCTCAGAAATATAGGGGAAATTATACAGAAACGATTTCGGGTTGAAAAGGGACCGGCTCTTTTGTATCGGGAAGGAGATCTGGCGGTCAGGGCTTTTCGCGACTATATGACCGGGGATACAGAATGTTTAATCACGAATGATCGGAAAATCTATCAGCGGCTGTTGGATATGGCCAGCCGGGAGTCGGAGGAAGAGCAGAAAAAGATCCGGCTTTATGAATCGGAGATTCCTTTATTTACGGGATATCATGTAGATGAACAGCTGGAAGGCCTTTTTCAGCGGGAGGTCTCTTTGGAATCAGGCGGCTCTATTGTTATTGATTATACGGAGGCCCTGACTGCAATTGATGTGAATTCCGGTTCATTCCGAAGCAAAGGATTGCCGCACAGTGAACTGGCTTTTCTGGTCAATTGTTCAGCGGCTAAAGAGATTGCAAGACAGATTCGTCTGCGCGCAATCGGCGGAATTATCATGGTGGATTTTCTGGATATGGATCGGGAAAGCCATAAAGAGAAGCTGCTTGAACTTTTAAGGCAGGAAGTTCGGAAAGATCACGTAAAAACCGTAGTATGCGGGATGACTTCTTTGGGACTGGTGGAAATTACAAGAAAACGGACCGGACACCGCTTGTATGAAAAGTATTATGAAAACTGTCCCTGCTGTCACGGAACGGGAAAAATATTGACCGGTACATCAATGGCAGAAAGAATTCTTCGTGACTTGGAAAAGAAAAGAATGATTGGCCCGTTTAAAACCGGGATTCGGATCCGATGCTGCGAAGAAGCGGCAGAAATACTGAACAAACCTGTCAATCAGCAGCATTTGAGAAAAATTGTGAATCATGATGTATTGATTGAAAGCCGGGACTATAAAAATCGTTTGACTTATGAGATATCTTTTGCAGAGGACTAGGAGGGGCAGTAATGGTAAAGGAGCTTCATTCCAAGGAGGATCTGAGAAAAGAAGTTCTTGAACAGAACGGATATGTTCTCCTGAATTTGCGGGCAGACTGGTGCCGGCCCTGTCAGGTCATGCGGCCGGTATTTGAAGCGACAGAAATGGATTTTGCCGGGAAAATCAGATTATGCAGTCTGGATGTGGACGAACAGGCCGAGCTGTCGGAACTGTTTCATGCAGAGGGAATCCCGACTTATATTTTGTTTCATGACGGGAAGGAAATCGGCCGGATCATTGGCTATAGACAGAAGGCAAAATTTCAGGAAATTCTGCAGGAATTGCTGAAAAAATAGAGGGAAGAGACAGAAAAAGAATTTATTTATTTTTCAGACTCTTTCTTGCAATAGGAATTTTCTTCTGATATAATAACTAAGAATTATCTATGTATATGAAATGAGGTGCAAGAAGTGAAAAAGGGAATCCATCCGGATTATCACCCAGTCGTTTTCCGCGATATCGGTGCTGACTATTCTTTCCTTACTCGTTCTACAGCAACTTCCAATCAGACTGTAAAATGGGAGGATGGCAATGAATATCCGCTGATCAATATTGATATCAGCAGTAAGTCTCATCCGTTCTATACAGGACAGCAGCGTTTCGGTAAGGCTCGCGGCCGTATCGAAAAGTTCAACAAGCGTTACGGAAAAACTTCTGAATAAAAAACAGGGCAAAGGCCCTGTTTTTTATTTGTCGGTTTGATTGATTTTCGCCTCATGATATACTAATACTCGAATTGCTTTTGCACAGGTCATAAATACTACAATAGAGGAGATTTTATGCAGACTGATAAACTCAACGCGATGGAAGCCCGGTATCTTTCTTTGGAAGATCAGTTAAGTGATCCTTCCGTTATGGCGGATCAAAATAAATGGAGAAAACTGTCCAAGGAACATGCAGAATTGGGAGAGGTCGTTCAGAAATACAGAGAATATAAGGAAGCGGAAAAGGGAAAGCAGGATGCTCTTGAGATTTTGAATGATAAGGAGCAGGAAGAACTTCATGAATTGGCAAAGGAAGAGTTAAAGGCTGCGGAAGAACAGGCAGCATTTCTGGAAAATGAAATTCATAAGCTATTGATTCCCCGGGATCCCAATGATTCCAAAAATGTGATTCTGGAAATCCGTGCCGGCACGGGCGGAGATGAGGCTGCTCTTTTTGCGGCGGATCTGCTGAAGATGTACCTGAAATTTGCGGAGAAAAACAACTGGCATGTGGAGATTGCCAATGCAAATGAAACGGACCTGGGGGGATTCAAGGAAGTCACCTGTGTCATTGAAGGGAAAAATGCCTATTCCATTCTGAAATTTGAAAGCGGGGTTCACCGGGTACAGAGAATCCCCGAAACGGAAAGCCAAGGACGTGTGCATACTTCAGCAGTCACGGTGGCCGTTCTTCCCGAAGCGGAGGATGTGGATATTGAAATCAATCGGGACGATCTTCGAATCGATGTCTATCGTTCTTCCGGCGCCGGCGGTCAGCATATTAACAAGACTTCATCCGCTATTCGCATCACACATCTTCCGTCAGGAATGGTTGTAACCTGTCAGAATGAACGCAGTCAGCGTCAAAATAAGGAAAAGGCGCTGCAGATCCTGAAATCCCGCCTTTACGATCAGGCACTTCGGGAATCGCAGAACAAGGAAGCGGCGGACCGAAAAAATCAGGTCGGAAGCGGGGATCGTTCTGAAAGAATACGGACTTATAATTTCCCGCAGGGCAGAGTCACGGATCACCGGATCAATATGAGTATTTATCAGCTGGATGATTTCCTGAACGGGAATATCAATCCGATCGTTGACCGGCTGATGGAAGAAGATATGGCAAGAAGAATTAAGGAGAGTGAATCTCATGGAAAATAATCGGATTTGGACAATCAAGGACCTGATTGTATGGACCACCGACTATTTCCGCAGGCATCACATAGAATCTTCCCGGCTGGATGCAGAGCTGCTTTTGGCTCATGTTTTGAAAAAAACACGCATATTTTTGTATACAGATTTTGATTTGATTGTAAATCCTTCGGAATTGGCACAATTCAGAGAGTACGTCAAAAAAAGAGTCAGCGGTTATTCTACGGCGGCCATTATCGGAGAAAAAGAATTTATGGGTCTTTCTTTTTATGTGAATCCGGATGTTCTGATTCCCCGGGCTGATACAGAAACATGGCTGGAAAGGGTTATTCAGTATCATAAAAATGAAGCCGGACTGAGGGTAGCCGATCTGGGAACGGGAAGCGGTGCAATTCTTTTAAGCTTTCTGTATTACTGCCGGGAATCATCGGGGGTTGGTGTGGATATTTCGGAAAAGGCTCTGGATACGGCCCAAAAGAACGGAGAGATTCTACAGCTGAATGACCGGACGGAGTGGAGGCAGGGAAATTTTCTGGAAGCCCTTCGGGAAGGAGAGCGTTTTGACGGAATTCTGAGCAATCCGCCTTATATTCCTTCACAGGATATCGACGGATTGGATGAAGAGGTTAAAAACGAGCCCCGCCTTGCTTTGGACGGAGGAGAAGATGGACTTGATTTTTATCGGATATTAGCGGAAAAAGTGTCTTCATTCTTAAATCCCGGAGGATTTCTGGCTTTGGAATTTGGAATCCGGCAGGCGGATTTTGTTTATCGGCTGCTGAAGGATACAGGAAATTTTGATTCCTTTGAAATTATCAGGGATTACGGAGGAATTGACCGTGCTGTTTATTGCAGAAAGAAGTCATAAATATGGAAACGAAAAGAATTAAGGTCAATGAGTCCTATTACAGCGGAGAAGCAGAGGTGCTGGGCCGTATCATTCGGAAAGGCGGATTGGTTGCATTTCCGACAGAAACGGTTTATGGATTGGGCGGCAATGCCTTGGATCCCTCTGCGGCGAAGAAAATTTATGCAGCAAAAGGGAGACCTTCGGATAATCCTTTAATCATCCATGTGGCGGATCGGTCGGAGGTCGGAAAGTATGTAAAGGAAGTCACGCCTCTGGAAGAAAAGCTGATGGAAGCTTTCTGGCCCGGTCCTTTGACGATCGTTTTTCCCAAGAAAGAAATTGTTCCGAAGGAAACTTCAGGAGGTTTGGAAACGATTGCGGTGCGGTGCCCTGATAATCGGGCAACGCAGGCTCTGATTCGGGCAGCAGGTGTGCCGATTGCCGGTCCGAGTGCGAATATTTCAACACGTCCCAGTCCGACTACTGCGGAAGATGTTTATCATGACATGGCAGGAAAGATTGATGCATTGATTGATGACGGTCCCTGCAGAGTGGGGGTGGAGTCTACCGTAATAGCAGTGGAAAAGGGACATATCATTATTTACAGACCAGGCGGAGTTACAAAGGAAATGCTCGGCCGGTTTGCTCCTGTTATGATTGATCCGGGGCTGTCATCGCCGGAATCTCATCCTAAAGCGCCGGGAATGAAGTACCGCCATTATGCTCCTGCAGCGCCGCTTACCGTTTACACGGGGAATATTTCCGAAGCTGTCCGGGAAATTCTTTCCTTTGCAGAGAAAAAAGATAAAAAATACGGCTTCTTTGTCAGTCAGGAGACAGCAGATCTGCTTCCCGGAGATGTTGAAAAATTTGTCTGGGGAAAACGGGCGGACAAGGAAAGCTTCGCTCATAATTTATTCAGCGGACTGCTTTATTTCAATAAGAATCCCGTAGACCAGATTATCGGAGAGGGAACGGATACAGACGGAATCGGTCTGGCCATTATGAATCGGTTAACCAAGGCATCAGGATATCATATTGTGGTGGAGACGAAATCCTGATTTCGATAGGAAAAGAAACTGTTTGTGCAATATAAACAGTAAACTTTTTTGATTTTATTTTCCGATTGATATATATTATATGCATATAATATACTTATCTGGTTAACTCAGGAGGGAAGAAGATATGATTATTGCAATTGCCAGCGATCATGGCGGCTTTCAGATGAAGGAAGCTCTGAAAAATCATTTAAAGGATCGGGGAATAGAATGTATCGACTGCGGGACCGATTCAGAGGAATCCTGTGATTATCCGGATTTTGCAGAAAAAGCCTGCCGGCAGGTACAGGACGGAAGTGCAACTTATGCAGTACTGATTTGCGGGACCGGTATCGGTATGTGTATTGCGGCCAATAAAATGAGAGGAATTCGTGCAGCGCTTTGCAGTGACGAATTTTCCGCTCACTTTACCCGGGCTCATAATGATGCAAATGTTCTGACAATGGGGGCACGTGTACTTGGAGAAGGCCTGGCGGAAAGGATATTGGATACTTTCCTGGACGGAAAGTTTGAAGGCGGCCGTCACCAGAGAAGAATTGATAAAATTTCCCAAATAGAAGAGGCGGAAAAGAAATGATAGAAGACCTGATCAAACAAAGCAGGGATGTTTTTTGTGAATTCTGTGAGGCAGCCCAGCTGAAGAAAAATCCTCTGGTTGTCATCGGAGGATCGTCCAGTGAAATACAGGGCGGGAGAATTGGGAAAGACAGCTCTTATGAAGTGGGAACCGCCGTGGTGACAACTTTCATGGAAGAAGCAAAAAAAAGGAATATTGATCTGGCATTTCAGTGCTGTGAACATTTGAACCGCGCATTGATCATGGAAAGAGAGGTTGCGGAGAAGTACGGCTATCAGGAAGTGATGGTTGTTCCCTGGCTTCATGCCGGAGGTGCTTTTGCAACGAATGCGTACTATCATTTCAAGGATCCCGTAGCAGTGGAGGAAATTGCTGCAGATGGAGGCATTGATGTGGGACTGACGCTGATTGGCATGCATCTGAAAAGGGTGGCAGTGCCTTTGCGTCTGGAACACAAAAAAATTGGGGAAGCCATCGTAACAGCGGCAAGAACCCGTCCTAAGCTGATCGGGGGAGAAAGAGCGCATTACAAGCGAGAAGATCAATAATCGTTGTCGATGTCGGAAAAGGAGAAATGCAGGATGAATCATTTGAAGCAGGATAAGCAGGTCTATGATGCAATTCAGAAGGAATTGGATCGTCAGAGAAACAAGTTGGAAATGATTGCGTCTGAAAATATTGTCAGCTATGCAGTCATGGAAGCACAGGGAAGTGTCCTGACCAACAAGTATGCAGAAGGATATCCCGGAAAGCGTTATTACGGCGGCTGCGAATATGTGGATGTGGTAGAGCAGCTGGCAATTGACCGTGCAAAGGAATTGTTCGGTGCAGAGCATGTCAATGTGCAGCCGCATTCCGGCTCTCAGGCAAATTTTGCAGTATATTATGGCCTGCTGAAACCCGGTGATACGGTAATGGGCATGAATCTGAACGACGGCGGACATCTTTCTCACGGAAGCCCGGTCAATATCTCGGGAAATTATTTCCATGTTGTTCCTTACGGTGTCCGTAAAGAAGATGAACTTCTGGACTATGAGGCTATGGAAAAAACCGCAAAGGAAGTTCAGCCGAAACTGATTATCGGCGGAACCAGTGCTTATTCCCGCTATATTGACTTTGAAAGGATGGCATACATCGCAAAAGAAGTAGGCGCACTTTTCATGGTAGATATGGCACACTTTGCAGGTCTTGTAGCCGGCGGAGAATATCCGAGCCCGGTTCCATATGCAGATATTGTAACAACGACTACACATAAGACTCTTCGCGGACCGAGAGGCGGCATCATTATGTGCCGCGAGAAGTACGCAAAGGCTATTGATAAGGCTGTTTTCCCGGGAATGCAGGGCGGACCTCTCATGCATGTCATTGCAGCAAAGGCTATTGCTTTCGGGGAAGATCTGTCCGATGATTTCAAGCAGTATGCAAAGCAGATTAAGAAAAATGAAAAAGTTTTGTCTGATGAACTGCAGAAGAACGGAATCCGTATTGTTTCCGGCGGTACAGATACGCATGTTCTGCTGGCTGACATGAAAGCAATCGGCATCACCGGGAAGATTGCGCAGACGGCTTTGGATGAAGTAGGAATCACGGCAAACAGGAATACAATTCCTTTTGAAACCCTGAGCCCGTTTGTAACCAGCGGCATTCGTCTCGGTTCTCCGGCATTGACGACCAGAGGCCTTAAGGAAGAGGATTTCGTAGAAGTTGCGGATATCATTTCCAGTGTGGTTAAGAACCCGGAATCCAAAGAAGTAAAAGAGGATGCAGCAAAGCGTGTTCATGCTTTGTGCGTAAAGTATCCGCTGTATGAAGATTTATAAGTTTACAGGACATGATTTGATGAAAGGGCTGCTTCGGCAGCTCTTTTTTTGCCGTGATTTCTGCCTTTTGGCGGCAGGCAGCTGTGCTATAATAAAATCAAATATTGAAGCCCGGAGGTATGGACTATGAAGAAAAAAATAATCTTTTTCATATTCATTGCCTTGCTTGTGATAGCAGGGGGAATAGGATGGTGGTACTACAGTTCTCATCGGACCGAAAAGAATAACGACTATACTTTGGGAACTGTACAGAAAGGCAATCTGCAGCTTTCCGTAGATGCTACCGGTACTATTGAACCGGTAAATCAGGTGGATTTGTCTGCTACAGCATCGGGGACACTGGAACATGTTTTTGTAAAACAGAATGAACCGGTAACAAAAGGGGAAGTATTGGCGGAAATTGAATCAAAAGCTCTGACTTCTACCAGAGAGCAGACTCAGAATACACTTACCAATAAAGAATCCTACTATAATCGTATGAATAAGCTGTACGGTGAAGGGGCGGTTTCCTACCAGACAATGGATGATGCCCGGCTGGAATATCTGAATGCGAAAGCGGCCTATGATAAAGCAGAAGCAGATTTGGACGATACGGTAATTGTTGCTCCTATGGACGGTATTGTCATCGGGGAGCCGATGAATGAAGGGGAAACAGTCTCGCAGGGCTTGTCTAACCAGATGGTCATTATCAGCATAGCGGATTTGAGTGATATGCGGATCGAATTGTTGGTGGATGAAACCGATATCGGTGCTGTGAAAATTGGACAAAAAGTAGAATTTACTGTTGATGCCTATCCGAATAAAGTTTTCCATGGCATTATTCAGGATATTTCAAAAAAGGAATATTCATCATCTTCTTCATCGACCTCTTCAGCCTCGACATCTTCGTCAGTTGTTTACTATACGGTTTATGTAAGTATCAATCGGGATGAGCTGGAAGGGCTTTATCCGTCCATGACAGCCAGAGCGACAATTTACGGAAGGGAAAGCAGGGATACACTTATTGTCCCTGTTACCGCAATTCGGAGTGATGCGGCCGGAACCTATGTATATGCCAAGACAGGAAACAATATTGAAAAAGTATATGTGAAGACAGGTATTACAACAGATAAGGAAATTGAAATCCTTACGGGACTTAAGGAGGGCGATCAGATTGTGGTCAGCGGTATGATTTCCAGCGAAAAAACCGCAAAACCTGTTACAAAGAATCCGCCTCGTCCGCCGAGGTTGTAATATGAGTGCGGCAAATCGGGAAGAAGCCGTTATTAAGCTGGTAAATATCGGCAAAAGTTACTATATCGGGAAACAGGAAGTCCCTGTTCTGAGCAATATTACGATGACGATTAACAAAGGCGAATTCGTTTCCGTGATGGGGCCGTCCGGAGCAGGAAAATCCACACTGATGAATATCCTGGGGTGTCTGGACAGGCCGAGCTTCGGCTCTTATCGGCTGGATGGGAAAGAAGTTGCAAATCTCAGCGATTCCGAATTGGCTTACACCCGAAATAAAAAAATAGGATTTGTTTTCCAGAGTTTTAATCTGCTTCCCAGACTTTCTGCATTGGATAATGTTATTCTTCCCATGATTTACGGAAGTGTGTTTAAAAAGGAAAGAAAACAGCGGGCTATAGAGGTACTGAAATCGGTTGGTCTGGAGGATCGGATTTATCATATGCCGACAGAAATGTCCGGAGGGCAGAAACAGCGCGTGGCAATAGCCAGAGCTCTTGTGAATGATCCGGCCATTATTATGGCGGATGAGCCCACCGGCAATCTGGACAGCAAATCTACCAGAGAGGTTATGGAAATTTTTTCCCGGCTCTATGAGATGGGAAAAACTGTGATTCTCGTTACGCATGAATTGGATGTAGCTGATTATGCTGCGAGACATGTTGTTCTATCTGACGGACATATCAGCAGAGATTTTAGAGGACGTATAAGTCATGACTAATATCTATTTGGAAAGTGTCATCATGGCATGGGAATCCATCATCAGCAATAAGATGAGATCTCTTCTTACCATGTTGGGAATCATCATAGGCGTTGCGGCGGTAATTGCACTGATGTCCATCGGCTATGGGGTTCAGGCATCGATTGAAGACAGTATATCCAGTCTGGGAACGAATACAATCACCGTAACTCCGGGTACGGGGAGAAAGCCGGGGATTCGTCCTGCGGCAGGTTCCCTGACAACCTTGCTGTATAAAGACTATCTGGCAATTCGGAATCTTCCAAATATTGATAAAGTGGCTCCTGTCGTCAGCAGCAGTTACCTGGTGGTAAACGGAAATAAGAACTGGACGACAAAAGTGTATGGTTCGACAAATGAATATGCGGAAATTTCCAATCTGCAAATACAGGAAGGACGGTTCTGGACCGATAAGGAATATAATGCCAGGGCCAGGGTTGCTGTCATCGGGCAGACGGTAGCTGCCGGTCTTTTTGGGGAAGAGTCTCCCGTGGGGAAGAAGATTCGGATTAATGGGAATCCGTTTACCATCATCGGTTTGCTGGAGCCTAAAGGTTATTCTTTCGCGGATCAGGATGACCGGATTTTTTGCCCTTTTACTACTGTCCAGGAAAGAATGCTTCATATTACCTATGTGAATAATATCGTGATTGCTGCTGAGGACAGCAGCAAAATGAGTCAGATTGAGACAGATGTAACGAATCTTCTGCGTACCCGTCATCGGATTGCAGCCAGTGCAGAGGATGATTTTTCGATACAGAATTCTCAGGATCTTTTGAATACGATGAAGGCTACAACGGATACGTTGACCATATTTCTGGGGAGTATTGCGGCAATTTCTCTTTTTGTCGGAGGAATCGGCATTATGAATATCATGCTGGTTTCTGTAACGGAACGAACGAGAGAAATCGGAATCAGAAAGGCAATCGGTGCGACTTATAATATGATTATTGTGCAGTTTTTGATTGAATCGATTACGGTCAGTGTAGCAGGGGGGCTCATCGGTGTGCTCATCGGCGTTCTGATTTCAACAGCAATTCCGCTGGTGGCGGATTTCAATACTGTTTTGTCGGTAAAGCCTATTCTGGGCTCTTTCCTGTTTTCGGTTATGATCGGTTTGATTTTCGGACTGTATCCCGCACAGAAAGCAGCCAGACTGAATCCGATTGATGCTCTGCATTATGAGTGATTCTTCACAGCTTTCCCGGCAAAGTCATATATTCATTATCGGCGGATTCTGTTATAATAGTGTAGATTGCAAGCGGATCGTTAGAAAATGGAGGATAGGTAATGGATTTTTCACTGGATGATAAACAAAAAGAATTGGTTTCTCTGGCGAAAGAAATCGCAGAAAAGGAAATTGCACCTCGTGCTCTTGAAATTGATAAGAGCGGAGTAATGGATCCGGAACTGCTCCAGATCCTGAAACAGTCCGGCATGACTTCTCTGGCAGTGCCTAAGGAATACGGCGGGCCCGGAATCGATTTGCTGACTGTTGCTATGATTACGGAAGAATTGGCCAAGGGATGTGCCGGTGTGGCTACTGTCTGCGCAGCCAATGCGCTGGCTTCTTTCCCGATTGTCATTGCAGGAACGGAACAGCAGAAGGAAGATTATTTCGGATCTCTTAATGAAGGCGGTATTGCCTGCTTTGCGTTAACGGAACCGGGCGCCGGTTCCGATGCCGGAGCGGTTTCCTGCCGGGCCAAGAAGACCGAAGGCGGATATGTCCTGAGCGGTACGAAATGCTTTATCACCAATGCACCGATTGCAGATGTCTTTACCCTCTTTGCCAATGTTAAAGAAACCGGCGGAATTCGCGGGCTGACCGTATTCCTGGCCAAAAAGGGCCAGCAGGGACTGTCTATCGGAAAAGAAGAAGACAAGATGGGTATCAGGGCTTCTGCTACCTCGGAAATTATTCTGGATGACTGCTTTATTTCTGCGGAAAACAGACTGGGCCGTGAAGGCATGGGATTCCGCATTGCCATGCAGACTCTGGAAAAATCCAGACCGGTTGTCGGTGCTATTTCTGTAGGGATTGCACAGGCTGCATTGGAAAATGCGATTCACTATGCACATCAGAGAAAGCAGTTCGGGCAGAAGATTGCCTCTTTCGAAATGGTGCAGCAAATGATTGCCGATATGGTTATGAAGACAGAAGCTGCCCGTGCTTTGGTTTATAAGGCTTGCTGGCTGCAGACGATCGGGCATAAAGATTCCGGTCTGTTCTCAGCTATGTCGAAATGCTATGCTTCTGATGTGGCCATGGAAGTTTCTACCATGGCTGTACAGGTTATGGGCGGAAACGGCTATTCCCGTGAAAATCCGAATGAAAAGTATATGAGAGATGCGAAAATCATGCAGATTTATGAAGGAACCAACCAGATTCAGCGTCTCGTTATTGCAAATGCAGCTTTGTATTAATCGGAATAAGCGGAGAAATAGAATTTGACATTTGTTTGGAAAATGTTATTATAAAAATGTTATTATATTTATAATTCAGCAATGAGGAAGACAGAATAACGATTCTTATTTCAGCAGGGAACCGGTGATAGTGTGACTCCGGTATAAAGGCGTTGTTTATTTCACTTCTGAGCTTTCGGTTGAACCAGAGTAGATCGAACGTAAAGCCACGTTAAGGCTCTTGAGTAATAATTAGGGTGGTACCGCGGATTAAAGACTTCGCCCCTTGGGGGTGAAGTCTTTTTATTTTATTGCAGGGAATCGAGGAGGAATGGAATTATTTCATAGAAGCATCCAATAAAAATATTTTGTTATGCAAGAAAAGGAAAAATATTGAACGGAGGGTCAAAATGGATAATAAATTGGAAGAATTCAAAAACAAAATTTCAGAATTGCTGGATACCTGCCAAAATCATGAATTGACGCAGGAAGCTTACAATTCTGCAAAGGAAGAAATTGCTGCTGTTCTGGGACAGGTTAAAAAGCTGGATGCAGAAGGCCAGAAAAACCTGGATGATATGATCGTACGGGTTAAAGACCAGATTGTGGCTTTCATGAAACAGGACCTGGAAGGTCTCTTTGAAGAAGCAAAAGAATTGATTGCCTGTTCCGATACGGAAGATAAGCTTCAGCAGACAAAGGTATTTTTCCTCGGCAAGAAAGGAAAGCTGACCGCTATCCTGAGAAGCATGAAAGATATCTCTGCGGAGCAGAGACCGGTCATGGGAGCTCTGGCCAATAAGGTGCGGGAAGATGTAGAAAATGCTATAGCAGAGAAAGCTGCGCAGCTGAAGGAAAAAAGACTGGAAGAACGGATCCGCACGGAAACTGTGGATATTACCCTGCCGGCCCGTCATGCGCAGAAGGGGCATATTCATCCGCTGGATAAGGCACTGCGGGTTATTATGAATTCTTTTATCCGGATGGGATATTCCGTGGAAAACGGTCCGGAAATTGAACAGGATTATTATAATTTTGAGTGTCTGAATCTTCCGAAGGATCATCCGGCCAGAGATATGCAGGATTCTTTCTATATCACACCGGAAATTCTTTTGCGTACACATACTTCTCCTGTACAGGCAAGAACGCTTCGGAAACATGAACCGAATTCGCCGATTCGCATGATTGCACCGGGAAAGGTATTCCGCTGGGATAATGATGCAACACATTCTCCTGTATTCCACCAGGTAGAAGGTCTGGTCGTGGATAAAGGAATCTGCTTTGCAGATTTGAAGGGGACTCTTGAAATCTTCTTAAAGGATCTTTTCGGATCTGATACGAAAATTCGTTTTCGTGCCAGCTATTTCCCTTTCACGGAACCGTCTGCGGAAGTAGATATTTCCTTTGCTTCCAGAACGCACAATGACAGCGGAGACCCGGATTGGCTGGAAATCCTTGGCTGCGGGATGGTGCATCCTATGGTATTGAAACTGAACAATTATGATCCGGATCAGGTAAGCGGATTTGCTTTCGGAATGGGGATTGAACGTATTGCGATGCTGTTGTACGGGATTGACGATCTGAGAAATTTCTACGACAACGATACAAGATTTTTGCAGCAATTCTGATAAGGGAGGATAAATCAGATGAATGTTTCTTTGAATTGGTTGAAAACTTTAGTAGATATCAATGGTCTGGATCCTGAAAAGACTGCAGAAACTCTGACTGTGGATGGAATTCCTGTAGAGCATGTCATTTATCCCGGACAGGGGATTAAGGGCGTTGTTACAGGGAAAATTCTGAAAGTAGAACAGCATCCGGATGCTGACAGACTCCTTGTCTGCCAGCTGGATGTGGGAGAAGAAGAACCGGTGCAGATCGTAACCAGCGCACATAATGTGAAAGAGGGACAGATTGTTCCGGTCGCACTGCATGGAGCACATGTTCCGGCTGCACATGATTCTACTCAGCCCGGCGGTCTGCGTTACGGAGATATCAAGATTAAAGCGGGAAAGCTGAGAGGCGTTAAATCGGCAGGGATGATGTGTTCCTGCGGAGAACTTGGTCTGGATGATAATCTTTTCCCGGGAGTGAATAAGGAAGGAATCATGATTCTTTCCGAAGATACTCCGGTGGGAGTGGATATCCATACGCTGTTCGGTCTGGATGATGTAGTTTATGAAATGGAACTGACTGCCAATCGGGCAGACTGCTTCAGCATGATTGGTATGGCAAAGGAAGTTGGGGCAATTTTCGGAAGAAAGGTTACGGTTCCGGAAGTTTCCGTAAAGGAAACCGGAGCTCCTGCGGAAGGACGTGCTTCCATTCATGCAGGCGATACCGGAATGTGTGCCCGTTTCTGCGGAAGACTGATTGAAAATGTAAAAATCGGCCGTTCGCCGGAATGGATTGAAAATCGTCTCCGCAGCAACGGTATTCGTCCGATTAACAATGTTGTCGATGCTGCCAACTATGTTATGCTGGAAATGGGGCAGCCGCTTCATACTTATGACTATGATAAGGTTGCAGGACATGACCTGACTTGCCGTTTTGCCCGGGAAGGTGAAAAGGTTGTTACTCTGGACGGACAGGAAAGAGTTCTGACCGCTGCAGATCTTGTCATTGCAGATGCGGAAGATAAGATTGGCTGCATTGCCGGCGTTATGGGAGGATTGGATACGGAAGTTACCGAAAACACAAAAGCGGTTCTCATCGAATCAGCTGTTTTCGACAGAGCTTGTGTAAGAAAGACTTCCCGCCGTTTGGGACTGCGTTCGGAAGCATCCGGAAGGTATGAAAAGGGAATTAATCCGCAGATTTCCTCTAGGGCTGTTGACAGGATCTGCCAGATTCTGGAAAAAGAAGGTGCATGCACGGTGGCACCGGGTATGCTGGATGATTATCCTTCTCCGAAACAAAAGCAGGTCATCCATACGACACTGAAAGACATTGTTGATTACATCGGTGCTGATATTCCTGACGAAGAAGTTATTCGTATCTTGAGTGCACTTTACTTTAAGGTTACGGAAAATCAGGGATCCCTTGAGGTGGAAGTTCCTGATTTCCGTCTTGATGTGGAGGGAATGCCTGATTTGGCTGAGGAAGTAGCCAGAGTATACGGCTATGAAAATATCCCGATTAAGACACCGTGGAGTGCCATTACAAAGGGGATTATTCCGGAAGATCAGGAAGTGGTATTCCGGATTACAGACTGCCTGATTCAGCATGGATTATCAGAAGTTGTCAATTATTCCTTTATGGACAAAAAGGATCTGGGAAAACTGAATATTCCCGAAGACAGCCCGCTGTATAAGGCGATTCCGATTATGAACCCGATTTCCGAGGAATATCCGGATATGCGCACTACGCTGCTTCCGGGACTTATGCATACTCTTTCTTATAATCTGGCTCAGAAGAACCGTAATATTGCTATTTTTGAAACCGGACATGTTTATGAGCCGAAGGCGCTTCCGCTGGAAGAACTTCCTTATGAATATGAGTTGATTTCCGGGCTCCTGGAAGGCAATCCGATGCAGGAAGGTTATCCGAATGAACAGAGGGCCTATGACTTCTATGACCTGAAGGGCATCATGGAAAGTGTTATGGAAGCAGCTCATGTAAAGGATTATGAAATCCGCCGTTCTTCTGATCCGGTTCTGCATCCGGGAATCTGTGCAGATTTTGTAAAGAACGGAAAGGTTCTGGCAAGCTTTGGTGCTCTTCATCCGAAGGCACTGGATAACTGGGGAATCAAGAAGGATGTCTATGGATTTGTCATCTATGTATCTGCCGTTCTTCAGAGCGAGGAAAGCCGGATCGATTATAAAAAGATTCCGAAGTTCCCGGCTTCTGACAGAGATCTTTCCCTCCTCGTTCCGGAAAATAAATCCAACGAAGAGGTTATGCAGATTATTCGCAATGCTGCAGGAAAGCATCTGGAATGTTTGCAGCTCTTTGATCTGTATCAGGGTGAACAGGTGGAAAAGGGATACAAGAGCATGGCCTATACCCTGAAGTTCAGAGCGGATGACAGGACTTTGACAGATAAGGATGTTGATCAGTGGGTTGATCAGATTATAAAAGCTCTGCAGGAAGCAGATATTGTTCTTCGTTCCTGAGACAGGCTGGATTTATAATAATAAAAGAAGCGCACTCTTAAGGGTGCGCTTCTTTTATTGGATTTTATTTTTTTATCTTATCGAAATTTTACTCCGGTCCCATATCATCTTCCCCGGTTTTCCGATTCTGGTAATTGACAATACGTTTATGCGCAAAATATTTGGCCACTTTTTTGCCGGCAGCGCTGACCTGATGCCCTGTATTTTTGAATTTATGAAGTGCTGTCGATTTTGAATGAGTAGCAGGTTTCATATCCGGGTTGATATTTCCCCGCTTGACAGAGGTAGCCCGGATTTTTTCCGGTTTAAAGAAAAGGCGGAGAACGGACATAGTTTTTGCCGGCTTAAGATCCGCCGTAAAATTATAAATATCAATGGCTACAAACCCGATATTGGGATACGCATGAATGCAGATGTGGGATTTTTCCCCATAGGCAGCAACTATGATTTCATTTTCGCCCTCATGTTTAAATAGGCTGGTAACGGTCATTCCGATCTGCTCAGCCGCCTGCGTAATGGCATTGACCAGTTTTTCCGGAGAGGAGAGGGAGCCTTCCGGGCAGCTGTAGCAGTCTACCAATAAATGTTTTCCGATATAATTATCCATAATGTTCCTCTCTATTCATAAGAATTTTCTTAATTATAACAGAATGTCATTCATTTCGCATCGAAAATGCAATTGATGGGAGAAAATGGGAAAAGGGGAATGCTGATATATTTATCAGAGAAAGGTTATAATTTTATATTTATACTTTTTTATTGACCAAATTTATAAAATGCTATAACATGAATAAATAAATATACAGCAAAGTAATAGGGAAAGCTGATTCATTGAAAATACAGTTCCATGGGAGGAGAAACTATGAAACGATATAGAATTATGAAAATCAAGGAAATTATTCAGAAAAAGGTTATTGAAACGCAGGAGGAGCTTGCAGCAGCATTGAAAGAAGAGGGGATCGTTGTTACACAGGCAACCGTTTCCCGGGATATTAAAGATCTGATGCTGATTAAGATTCCCTATAAGGATGGACATTATCGATATGCACTTTCCAATGAAAAGCAGAATGTTATTTCCAAGAATCATGCGGCAATTCTGTTTCAGGAAGCAATTGTCAAGATTGACAGTACGATGAACATGGTTGTTCTTCATACAATTCCGGGATCTGCCTCTTCGGTAGCGTTTGCTCTCGATCATGCACAGAATGAAAGCGTCGTAGGCACGCTGGCGGGAGATGATACTATCCTGATTATTCTTCGCACCTTGGAGGATGTTCCGAAATTTTTGAATCATCTTCAGGGGTTGCTGAAAACATAAGAGGGTGTTGAAATGCTGCAAAGTCTGCACATTGTCAATTTTGCGATTATTGAAGATACAGTAATTGATTTTTCCAAAGGAATCACTGTATTTACAGGAGAAACGGGCGCGGGGAAATCGATTCTGCTGGATGCGATTTCCATGCTGATCGGGCGAAGAGCAAAGACAGATCTGATTCGCCGCGGAAGCGGTTACTTCAAAGTAGAAGGGGTTTTTTACGGAGAAGAATCCGTGGTGCAAAGTCTCCGTGAAAACGGATTTGAATGTGAAGGAAATCAGATTATCCTTTCCCGCAAGCTGAATAAGAACGGACGGGGAATCTGCACCATCAACGGGGACTTCTGTACCGTTAAACAGCTGCAGACCGTGGGGAAAATGCTGATTCGTCTGCATGAGCAGAATGACAATATGGAATTGCTTTCCATTCCGTTTTGTGAGAGACTGGTAGATTCCTCTTCGGAGAAAGTAGCATCATTATATCAGGCCTATCGTTTGATGTATTTCGAATGGAAGAAAATCCGGGATGCATTGGATGATTATGAAAATAAAAAGCAGGAACGGGAGCGGAGACTGGATATCCTGGATTGGGAGCTCAGACAGATTTCCGAAGCGGCGCTTCAGCCGGGCGAGGACGAAGCAGTCGAAAAAAAGCTGGATGTGCTTTTGAATCGGGAAAAGATTTTGCGTGCACTTCATAGTGCGATGGATATCATTACGACTGACGGAGGTCCTCAGGACGGAATAGGACAGGCTGCAAAGGAAATATCTGTTGCGGCCCGTTATGATGAGGCTGTCGGAGCATTGGAAGAAACGGTGAATTCAGCTGCATTTGCGCTGGAAGAGGCAGTCAACCGCATAGAGTCATATCTTTCTGAAAATGCTGATTTTTCCCAGCAGGAGCTGGAAGAGCTGCAGGACCGGATGGAAGTGATTCAGACTTTAAAGCGCAAATATGGGCCGGAAATTTCAGATGTTCTTGCTTACGAAAAAAAAGCCCGGGAAGAATATGAAGAACTTCGGGATGTGGTTTACAATAATGAAGAGCTCAGGAAGAAATACGAAACGCTGAAGAAAGAGCTGGTTTCCGCTGCGGAAAAACTGAATCAGGAACGAAGAGTTTCCGCAAAAAATATTCTTGAAAAGATTGTATGTTCCCTGAAGGATTTGGGGATGGCAGATGCCAGGATGGATTTGCACCTGATTGATTCTGCCGAACCGACACCGAACGGCGCTGACGAAATGGAATTTTATTTTTCTGCCAATCCGGGAGAACCGTTGCGCAGCCTGAGAGATACTGCATCGGGGGGAGAAATTTCCCGTATTGCTTTGTCCATTGAAACCTTCATATCTAAAATGATTAAAGGGCAAACTTTGATTTTTGATGAAATTGATGTGGGAATCAGCGGAAAAGCCGCTCTTCAGGTGGCTAAAAAGTTTTCGAGGCTTTCTTCCGAAATGCAGATTCTCTGCATTACCCATCTGCCGCAGACTGCCTGTGTGGCAGATCGTCACTATAAGATAGAAAAACAGGTGGCGGAAGGGCGTACATCTACTCATGCTGTTCTGTTGAATGAACGGCAGCATCTGGAAGCCATTGCATTGATGCTTTCCGGAACGGAAAATTCTGCAAGTGCATTGCAATCGGTGATTGAAATGCAGCAGAAAATCAGGCATAAATGATTCTCTCCTCCGGAACAGCAAGGTATACCGGACATCCAGACTTCGATCGGAAAGAAAAAACGATTGGGAGGAGACTGGCAGGCGATAAAAATTTTTCACAAATGAAAAAAGAGAGTAAAGGATCATGAAAAAATCCTTTGCTCTCTTTTTTGGCTTTTAACGCTGAGGTTCATTTTTTCGATGAATCTGGAAGCGGGGAAGACTGTTTTTCAGCAGACTCTTTATTTGCTTTCTCCTGCATAGCTTTCTTTTTAGCTGCTTCTTCAGCCAGACGGTATTTTTCGGCTTCGGTCTGGTATACCGTAAACTTGGGAGAAGAGGAGACGACAGCATTAATTTCGAAGAATCTGTTCCAAGGAAAATCAGCGGTCACGGTAGCGGGATTGACTCCCAGATTCTTTTTGGCGAATTCCTGAAGCTGGGCAATCATTTCTGTCTTAATCTTCGGAGAAGGTTTGGGCTCCGTACTGTTTCCTGCCATGCGAATCATCTTTTTCCGGATATTGGCCTGGTAAGCCCAATTATCCAGATACTGCTCAGTCAGCATATTTTTGCGGTCAGATTCCTTCATTTCTGGAGCCAGTATGGCCTGTGCAATGGCATAGCCGATGGTATTGGAAGCTGTATTCCATCCGTTGTAGGCTGTTATTTTATATAACAGATTATCCTTCTTCATTAAATTCATCAATGTATTATCGGAACCATTGGCAAAGTAGACATCTACCATGGAAACAGGAATTCCCTGATTGATAACTTTCTTTACATGATCAATAAATTCCGTAGTACTGGGCTTCATCATGCCGAAATTACTGAATTGTCCGGATTCACCGGTTGAGGAAATCGGCGTATTGACAGCCAGGACGATATCAGGACGCTTTCCGTGGGAAATGGTACTGCCTGTGGCCTCAATATGCTGACGGATAGTTTCTCCGATAGGCTGATTCTCATAACTCGGCACAGTATCTTCTGCTCTTCCCAAAGGATAAATCACAGAAAAGGAAGGCGCCGCATGATGGAGGTCATTATGGTAGCGGGCAATCAACAGCAGGGCAAGCTGATCCGCACCGGGGAAAGAACCAAATTTGGAGGAAGGGAGATCTTCCGCAGATGCATCCAGATAGCGCACTTCCAGGGCAGATTGGGAATGCTTGCTGTTATCATCATGTCCTTCACAGAAATAAGTAAAAATTCCGTCCCGGGTATCCCGAATCAGCATCCGATTGACAGTCATATTTTTACTGCGCCGTTTAAACCAATCCTGAAGGTATTCTGAGGGAATGGAAAGCTTTAATGAGAGAAGTTCTGCGGTTTCATCCGTTGTAATGACGCCTAAATCCATTTTATCCTGCAGACTGGAAATTCGATAAAGTGTCTGACCGTATGAGGAATAATAGAAAGGCTCTACACCGCCGCCGGAGGCATAGGGGGTACGCATGATAGTTCCGAAAGCGTAAATCGGAACATTGGGGTATTCTGCATGAAGATTCTTTATGCAGTTTTCTCTCCGCATCAGTGTATCCAGAGATTCATTATGCTTGCGGGAATCTACAAGACCTCCGTAAATCAATGTATCGGTAGACAGGATAGCCGCATCCGCTTTCCCCATATTTTGCTGGAGCCAGCTCCAGACCTGATCCGGATTTCCCCGAAAATCTTTCCCGGACAGATAGGCAATGGGGGGAGTTAGGACAGTATACCCTGCTTTTTCGGCAGTGGATACGGTATAAGTCAGGCTGACCGGACGATCGTCCTGGGGCACAAGAAGGATCGTTTTCGCTTGAGCAGAAAGGATACCGGCTCCGAGAAGCAGCGAGACCGCAACGGCACAAATTTTTTGGTTCATTGGTGACTGAAAACCTCCTGCAATATTTTTACTTATTATATCATGATATTATGAAATTTCCTGAAAAACGAGCCGAAGGCAAAATAAAAAGACATCTCATCGATGTCTTTATGTTCTGGCGGAGCAGGTGGGATTCGAACCCACGGGCCGCAAAACGGCTAACGGATTTCGAGTCCGCCTCGTTATGACCACTTCGATACTGCTCCATGCATTGACGGAATGCCCTGCGCTCTTTTTTGCCGGAAGAATTGATTCATAATGTCCTGACAGGAAGAAGAAAGGATACCGGAAACAATTTCTGTCTTATAATTCAGTGCCAGTCTTTCGTTCAGATGAAATACGGAATCAAAAGCTCCGTATTGTTTATTGGGAGCACCGTATATGACACGACTGATACGAGAACTTAAAATGGCTCCGGCACACATCGGGCATGGCTCTATGGTAACATAAAGAGAAGTACCCGTCAAACGCCAGCGGGAAAGTACCCGGGAGGCTTCGCGGATGGCTTCGATTTCTGCATGACAGGTCGGATCTTTCTTATTTTCTTTTCTATTATGTGCTGCTGCAATGATCAGTCCTTTGTAGGTGATGACGGCCCCGATCGGGATTTCTCCTTCCTGCAGGGCCTTCGAAGCTTCCGATAAGGCAAGTTTCATATAATCTGCATCATTCATCGGGATCCTCCTTATTGATAAGAACATCATAAAGCCTATGGAAATAAATAGCAAGAAAGGGTAAAATATTAAATAAGTCCTAGTTATATTATTTGCGGGGAGGAAATTTTAATGGCAGAAGAAAAAAGAATTAACCTGAAAGCACAGAAATTTGAAAAATATACGCAGGATCATCAGTTGAATTTTTTCAACAAGGTAGAAGTAAAAAATGATAAAGGCGAAAGAGACGCAGCGGAAACCACGGTTTTCCAGTCCAACATTCGTGTGGAAGGACAGACTATTCCGGTCGGTATCATTACGGATAATACTATTTACACGATTATCCGGGTACAGGTAGGAAGCGGACTGGTTAAGGAATCCAATAAAAATAAGTTCCTTGAATATCTGAATACCTTAAACAGAAGCTATAAAGTCTTCAAATACGTAGCAGCAGAAGATGGCTCTGTATTCCTTGATGCTTGTCTCCCTTCGACAAATGACAGCTTTGATCCGGAAGTGGTAAAGGTTGTATTGGATGTTATTGTTGATCATCTGAATCATGAATATAAAAACATCATGAAGGAAGCTTGGAAATAATTAATTCGGACAGAAAAGGTTTTTGCACGAAGCATAAGATGCTCTATGCAAAAACCTTTTTTTATAAATTTTAGCCATCCCCGATGAGCAGAAGTTAGGCACTCTTAAAAGGAAATAATCTGTCATAGAAAGTCAGAAAAAAAGGTGATATGATAAAACAGAAAATAAGTGAATGGAAGGCAGTAGGAGATGGAAAAAATGAAGTATAAGTGGAAGTACAGGAAGAAGGAACCTGTTAAGAAAATCCCCGCCTTTTTCCAAAAATATCATATTTCCGATGAATTGGCAGGGATCCTTTTGAATCGGAATATTCGGACGGAAGAAGATCTTGTACACTTTTTATATGATGATTTGAGCAATCTGGCGGATCCTTTTTTGATGAAGGGGCTGGAGCCGTCTGTTGACCGCCTCCTCCGGGCGGTACAAGTACGGGAAAAAATAGTGATCTACGGAGATTACGATGTGGACGGGATTACTTCTACTTCTATACTTTATCGCTGCCTGGCCGGACTGGGAGCCGATGTTGGTTTTTATATACCTAAGAGAGAATCCGAGGGATATGGGCTTAATGAAGCAGCATTGAATAAGCTGGCGGAGGAAAAGTTTACACTTCTTGTTACGGTTGACTGCGGAATCAGTTCTGCTGATCTGATTGCAAAGGCACCTGCCGGACTGGATATCATTGTTACGGATCATCATATGCCTCCGAAAGATTTGCCCCGGTGTGTTTCTGTGGTGAATCCTCATCAGGAAGGCTGTAAGTATCCTTTCAAGGAGCTGGCCGGCTGCGGAGTCATTTATACCGTCTGCCGCGGATTATATCTGAAAAAATTCGGCCGGGACTACACGGAGAATGTTGAACTGGCAGCTCTCGGCACCATAGCAGACGTGGTTTCCCTGACGGGAGAAAACAGAATTCTGGTCCGGGAAGGAATGAAGAGATTCCTGATTACACCGATTAAGGGGCTTTCGGAGCTGCTCAAGGTATCGGGAATCATGAAAGAGGATACGCAAAGGATTCAGAAAGCGGATCAGGTTTCCTTCGGACTGGCTCCCCGTCTGAATGCGGCGGGACGGATTGCCGATGCCGGTATGGGCGTACGGCTTCTGATTACGGAATCGCAGGAGGAAGCAACTGCTTTGGCGGAAAATCTTTGCGAGGTCAATGTACAGCGGCAGCAGATTGAGCATGACATTTACGATCAGGCTGTACAGAGAATAGAAGAATTGAACGCCGGGCAGGACATGGCCCTGGTTGTGGACGGGAAGGACTGGCATCCCGGTGTTATTGGTATCGTGGCTTCCCGCATTCTGGAAAAATACCACCGCCCGGTTCTTGTGTTGACAATTCGGGATGGAGTTGGGAAAGGTTCCTGCCGAAGTATTCCTGCTTTTGATATCTATAAAGCTTTGCAGGAGCATTCGGGGCTGCTCTTGCAGTACGGCGGGCATAAAATGGCAGCGGGATTTTCGATTAAAGAAGAGAACATTCCGGCATTTAGGAAAGCACTGAATCAGTATGCTGAATCTGTACTGACGGAAGAGGACTACATACCTGCGCTGGAAGTGGAAGATGAAATTCCTTTGGAAAAGGTAACCGTGGATTTCATCAAATCCCTGGAATTGCTGGAGCCGTGCGGCTGTGACAATCCCCGTCCGCTTTTTTCAAGCAGTCATCTTTTTATTGAGACGACACGGCGTATGGGGGCGGATAACAGGCATTTCAAGTGTCATGTCGCCGGGACAGACAGCGATGCGGATGCAATATTTTGGGGTGTGGGTGCCCAGACTCCCTGCTTTCCCGGAGATTCTGTCGATATTGTATACGATCCCGAAATTCATGACTGGTATGGGGAACATGTACAGCTGATCGGAAAGGATATAAGGCAGAATTCGCATCGGGAGCTGACCCGTGAGTTTCTGGTGGAAGTGTACAGGAGAATTAACCTGATGCTGAAAAGTTCTCCTAAGCCGGTCAGAGATGTTCATGCTCTTCTGCAGGGGAAATATGGATTTGAACAAATGCCTCTGTATACGGCACTGGCTGTTTTTGAGGAATTGGGGATTTTGTTAAGATATACCAGAAATGGTGAGGAATTTTATCAGAAGCGGATTATAGAAGGGAAACTGGATTTAAAAGATTCTGCTGTTTTCAGAAGGAATATGCTTTAAGCGGGTGGATATTATGGAAAGAGAAATCAAGAAAGATGAACAGATGCTGGAAGAAAAAGGAACGGCGGAAAAAGTTTCTCAGCTTTCCCAAACGCCGGTTTTGGCTGATGTTTTTAACAGAAATCTGAATGAAGAAACGATTCATACAGATGAATCTGCTTCCACCCTGGCAGAATTTCTGATTCATCAGAATGAATATGCAGAAAAGCAGCGGGAAAAACAAAATGAGAAGAAAGACTTTGAGGGGGAAAAGGAAGAAGAACATCGGAAGCTGATGGATAAGGTCAGACTCTATATCAAATCACAGGAGTCTCTGGATGCCATCGAAGAAGCTTATGAATTGGCTGACAAAGCGCATGCAGCGCAGGTCAGAGCTACAGGAGAACCGTATATTATCCATCCGCTGGCTGTAGCCTACATTCTGGCGGAATTGGAAATGGATGCACAGGGAGTTATTGCAGCTCTTCTTCATGATGTTGTAGAGGATACGGACTATACATTAAGTGATATTGAAATGCTCTTCGGGAAAGAAGTAGCTTTCCTGGTAGACGGTGTAACGAAGCTTTCTCAATTCCACTACAAGGATAAGGAAGATCAGCAGCTGGAAAATTTCCGCAAGATGTTTCTTGCTATGGCGAAGGACATTCGTGTTGTTGTCATTAAACTGGCGGACCGGCTTCACAATATGAGAACGCTCGGGGTTTTCCGGAAAGAAAAACAGCAGCGTATCGCCAAGGAAACATTGGAGATTTATGCGCCTCTGGCACATCGTCTGGGAATTTATAACATAAAATGGGAACTGGAGGATTTGTGCTTCCACTATCTGCATTCTGAGGAATATTATGATCTGGTTCGTCAGATGAAGCAGAAGAGAAGAGCCAGAGAAGAAATCGTAAATGATACGATGCGTGTTCTGCATGAAGAGATAGAGAAAGCAGGCATCAAAGCCACAATCACGGGAAGACCGAAGCATTTTTACAGTATCTACAAAAAGATGAAGCGGGATAATAAGGATTTATCCCAGATTTATGATCTGTATGCAGTTCGTGTCATCGTAGATACGATTCCCCAATGTTATGCAATCCTGGGTATTGCCCATTCTTTGTGGAAACCGCTTCCGAACCGATTCAAGGATTATATCGCTGTTCCGAAACCCAATATGTACCAGTCTCTTCATACAACAGTTATCGGAACAAAAGGACAGCCTGTCGAAATACAAATCCGTACATGGGAAATGCACCATATCTCCGAATACGGTGTCGCTGCGCACTGGAGATATAAAGAAGGGAAACAGAGCGGATCCAAGGATTTTGATGCGAAAATCAGCTGGCTCCGAAGAATTCTGGAATGGCAGGATACCAGCAATCCGAAGGAATTCATGAATGCTTTGAAGCTGGATGTATTTTCTGATGAGGTCTTTGTATTTACGCCCAAAGGGGATGTAATCAATCTGCCCAAAGGGTCGATTCCCATTGACTTTGCGTATCGGATTCATACAGAAGTAGGCAACCGCTGTGTCGGGGCCAAAGTGAATAATAAAATCGTTCCCCTTGATACAAAGTTGAAAAACGGGGATATTGTTTCCATTATCACCTCAAAAACGGGAAAACCCCGGTATGACTGGATTAATATGGTCGGTGCCGCTGACAGCAAGGCCAAGATCAGGAGCTGGTTTAAAAAGGAAAACCGGGAAGAAAATATTTCCCGCGGGCAGGAAGCTCTTTTGCAGGAATGCGATCGGCTTGGCTATGAATGGAAAAAAATTACTTCTAAAAATAAACTGGGAGCTGTTGCAAAATCCTTTAACTGTGCAGCGGAAGAGGATCTGCTTGCTGCGGTAGGTTACGGCGGTATTGCTGTAAAAAGCGTCGTCATGAAACTGATTGAGCTCTATAAAAAAGAAATCAACACGGAAAAGAGTACGGCGCAGAAAACCGCAAAAGCCTTGGAAAACCTCAAAATGCGGAGTGTAAAAACCCATTCAAGCAGCGGTGTGCTTGTGCGTGGAGAGGAAGGTCTGGTTGTTCATTTGGCAAAATGCTGCAATCCGGTTCCCGGGGATAAAATTGTAGGGTTCGTGACAAGAGGAAGAGGCGTTTCCGTACATTGTGCCGATTGCCCGAATGCCATCAATTTTTCGGATAAAGACCGGATGATTGATGTTTCCTGGGAAGAACAAACCGGAAGTTCATTCCTTGTCACTATTGAAGTTATCAGTTATGACAGAACAGGGCTGATGGCAGATATTCTGGCTGCGCTGACGGAGCTGAAGATGTCTGTTTCCGCAGCAAATGTCAAGGTGGATAATAATGGAATGGCAATCATGGAGTTGGGCATCCAGATTAAAGATCTTCAGCAGCTGGATTATATTATGACAAAGATCAGACGAATCAAAGGTGTGCATTCAGTACGGCGTATGCGTTCCAGCGGAGGGAAATAATTCTTATGAGAGCAGTTGTACAAAGATGTGATTCCTGCAGTATTTTGTCAGAAGGAAAACCGGTGGGGGCCATCGGCCGGGGACTTGTGGTATTGCTGGGGGTAAGAAAAGGTGATTCCGATAAGGACGCTGAGTATATTGCCGGTAAAATTTGCCAGCTTCGAATTTTTGAGGATGAGGAGAACAAAATGAACCGGTCTCTGCTGGATATAGGCGGGGAACTGGCTATTGTTTCTCAATTTACTCTTTACGGGGATGCGAGGAAGGGAAGACGTCCGAGCTTTACGGAAGCAGAATTGCCGGAGCAGGCAGAAGCGCTTTACCGGAAAACGGTAGAGGCATGCCGCGCCATGGGTGTGAAAACGGAGACAGGAAGATTTCAGACAGACATGAAAGTTTCTCTTGTCAATGACGGACCGGTAACGATTTTACTGGACAGCAGCAGGGCATTTTAAGATACAGGAGGCTGGAATGAAGATAGTTCGCTTTGTACTGGGCCCGTTTATGACAAATACCTATATTGCTTACAATGAGAACAGCAGGGAGGCCGTTGTCGTAGACCCTTCTTTTTATCCTGAGAAGTATATTGCAGAGATTCGTAAAAGAGAGCTTGTGCTCCGCTCTATCCTGATTACACATGCACATATTGACCATATGGCAGGGTGGAATGAATTGAGAAGAGAATTTTCTGATGCCTTGTCTTATATGGATAAAAGGGACCGGCACCTTCTTGAAAATCCTCAGTCTAATCTGTCGTTTATGGTAGGAGACTGCTCTTTCAAAGAACCGGATGTATGGATTTCAGCGGGAGATCATATAAAGAGCTGCGGATTTGATTTTGAAGTGATCGATGTTGCCGGACATACACCGGGCGGAGACGCCTTTTACGAGGAAAAGGAATCTGTATTATTTACCGGAGATGCTTTATTCCAGGGTTCGATCGGCCGTACGGATTTTCCGGGCGGCAATACGGGACTGCTGCTGGAGAACATCCGGAATCATATATTCACGCTTCCCGAAACGGTGTCTGTTTTGTCCGGACACGGTGACGTGACTACTGTAGGGGAAGAAAAGAGAAACAATCCATTCTTTAAAGGCGGGATGTTTTAATGAAAGGATCTGCTGAGTTTTGGATGCGTGTAGCAATAACAGCAGCTTTTGCGGCTGTTATCATCTATGCGCCGGCGGTGCTGTTCCCCTTTATCTTATCTCTGATTATTGCGGTTCTTTTGACTCCGGCAGCACAACGAATCCATGAAATTCTGCAAAGGATGGGAGTAAAATGGTTCCCGTATGACGGAGCCATACTCCTTTCTTTTGCTTTGTTCGTTGCGGTCATTTATTTCATTTCCGTTCATATATTGGTTCCGTTTATTTCGGAATTCAGGCAATTTGCCAAAAGCGTACCGGATATGATCAATGCAGTGCAGATGTCTCTTTTAGTGGTGGAAGAAAAGTATCAGCTGAATCTGATGCCTCCGGAAATACAGAATCTGATTTCCCGGGTTTTACAGAATATCGGGGAGTATACTCTTAAAGTGGCGCAGTTCAGTCTGTCAGCACTGTTCTCTATTGCCAGTACGGTTCTCCAGCTGATTTTAGTGCCGTTTATTACTTTTTATATGATGAAAAAGGGGGATTATTTTGTCCGGAAATTCATTTGTCTCTTTCCTGACAAATATACAGGGCATCTGGAGATTCTTTTCAAGGAAATCTATTTTGTCCTCAAAGCTTATATCAGAGGACAATTGTTTCTGTCAATTTTAATTGGGACTGTTGTTTTCCTGGGAATGTGGATCATGAACATCCCTTACCCGCTGGTAATTGGGCTGCTTGCATCTGTTGTAGAAATGGTTCCGCTGATCGGCCCGATTATCGGTGCCATTCCGCCGATTCTTCTGGGGCTTCTGCAGGGAACGGGGGTTATGGCGCAGGTTATCGTTTTCTATATCATTGTTCAGCAGCTGGACAGTCATCTTGTTATGCCTAAGCTGATGGGTTCTATCATTGATGTGCATCCTGTAGCTATCATTGCGGGAGTGCTGATCGGAGGAGAAATCTTCGGAATCATTGGTATGATGATTGCTGTTCCCCTGGTAGCTGTATTGCAGGTATTGCTGCGGCACATGTGGTTTTATGATCGGTATCGGAATCCGAAATAGTTCTGCGTGCGGAGTATTTTTCCAAGAGAAACAGGCAGTTTGGGAGATGTTGGAAATTTGATATCTGTGTTTGCCATAATATAGTGAAAATGATACAATTTAAATGTTAGTCTCAAATAAAATCACGGAGCATATCATTTAGGGTGAAGAGGTGTAATTTATGCAGGCATTAAAAGGAACTCATGATATCTTACCGGAGGAAATGTATAAATGGGATTACATGGAAGGTGTCATTCGGAAAATCTGTGATACCTATGGATACAAGGAAATTCGTACGCCGATTATCGAAGGAACGGAATTATTCCAGCGGGGAATCGGAGATACGACCGATGTTGTTACAAAAGAAATGTATACCTTCACTGATCGGGGCAACAGATCGGTGACGCTTCGACCGGAAAATACAGCTTCTGCTGTAAGAGCATATCTGGAACATAAAATGTATGGAGATCAGCAGGTACATAAGATTTTCTACATCGGTTCCATGTTCCGTTATGACCGTCCTCAGGCAGGCCGATACAGAGAATTTCACCAGTTCGGACTGGAAGTGCTGGGGGCTTCGTCACCGTTGGCTGATGCGGAAGTTATCGCCATGGCGTGGGAAATTTTTCAGACATTCGGCCTGAAAGATCTGAAACTTCATTTGAATTCTATCGGAGATAAAAACTGCCGTCCTGCTTATAGGGAAAAACTGATTCAATTCTTTGAAGGGAAAAAAGATCAGTTATGTGATGACTGCAGAGAGAGACTTTACAAGAATCCTCTTCGTATATTGGACTGCAAGGAAGAAGGATGTAAACATGCTTCTGAAGGGGCACCGGTTATCACAGATTACCTTTGTGAAGGGTGTCAAAAGAAGCTGGAATCTCTCGAAAGCTATCTGGACGCATTAGGAATTCCTTATGAGCTGGACCCGAGTCTTGTCAGAGGACTGGATTACTATACAAATACCGCTTTTGAAATACAGTACACTCCGCTTGGTGCACAAAGTGCAGTATGCGGCGGCGGCCGGTATGATGGGTTGGTTGAGGAAATGGGGGGCCCGTCGACGCCGGGAATCGGATTTGCTATCGGACTGGAACGGCTCCTTCTTGCATTGGAAATGCAGGGCCTGATTCCGCAGGAAAAGGAAAAGAGAAGGATTTACATTGCTGCTTTGGGTGATCAGGCAGAAGTCATGGGAGTTAAGATACAGCAGGCTCTTCGCGAGAAGGGATACACCGCGGACATGGATTTGCAGGGGCGCAGCCTGAAAGGGCAGATGAAGCAGTCCGGCAAATTGAAATCGGCCTTTACTGTTATTATCGGAAATGACGAAATCGAGTCCGGCCAGGCGGTTGTCAAAAATATGGCGGAAGGGAAACAGGAAAACGTTCCGTTTCATCAGGTAGTCGATTACATCATCAAAGGCTTGAATACAGAGATGTAAGTTGTTTAAACAGTCAAATATATTTTAAAGAGGTGCTCAATTATGGAAACAATGGCAGGGATGCACAGATCCTGCGGCTGCGGAGAAGTATTGGAAAAAGATTGCGGTAAAGAACTTGTATTGGCCGGTTGGGTAAATACAAGAAGAGATCACGGCGGATTGATTTTTATTGATCTGCGTGACCGCAGCGGTATCGTTCAGTTGGTTATGAGTCCGCAGTACGGGGAAGAAGCCTATCATAAGGCAGAAGCAGTTCGCAGTGAGTATGTTCTTGCTGTCAGAGGCAAAATCAGAGAAAGAAGCAGCGATACTGTCAATCCGAAGATGGCAACCGGGAAAATTGAAATGGTTGTTTCGGAGCTTCGCATTCTGAATAAGGCCAAAACTCCTCCCTTCTATGTAGAAGACGGAATTGATGTGGATGAAAATGTTCGTCTTAAATATCGCTATATCGATCTGAGACGTCCGGAAATGCAAAAACATTTGATGATGCGTCATAAAATCGTCCATGAAATGAGAACCTTCCTGGATGAAAATCATTTCCTGGAAATTGAAACACCGATGCTGACAAAGAGTACTCCGGAAGGTGCCCGTGACTATCTGGTACCGAGCCGTGTAAATCCGGGAAAATTCTATGCTTTGCCGCAGTCCCCGCAGTTATTTAAACAGCTGCTCATGGTTTCCGGACTGGAAAGATATTTCCAGGTAGCCCGCTGCTTCCGTGATGAAGATCTGCGTGCAGACCGTCAGCCTGAATTCACTCAGCTGGATATGGAACTGTCTTTTGAAGATCAGGATTTCATTCTGGACCTGATGGAACATATGATGCAGCGGGTATTCAAGAATGTCCTGAATATCGATATTCCGATCCCGTTCAAGAGAATCAAATGGGACGATGCCATGAATCTTTACGGTTCTGACAAGCCGGATCTCCGCTTTGATATGCACTTCTATGAAATTTCCGACCTGCTTCGTGACACGGGCTTTAAGGTATTCCGCTCTGTTCTTGATAACGGCGGTGTCGTAAAAGCAATCAATGTCAAAGGTTATGCTAAGATTCCGCGCCGTGAACTGGATGGCCTGGTAGATTATGTGGGCCATTACGGAGCAAAGGGCCTTGCATGGATCGGATTCAACGAAGACGGGACTCTGAAGTGCCAGATTACCAAATTCCTGGGTGAAGAAAAGATTCGTGAAATCGGAAAGGCCTGCGAAGCAGAAACGGGAGATCTTATCCTGATTATTGCGGACAAGCCGAAAGTAGTTGCACAGGCATTGGGAGAACTGCGCCTTGAAATGGGCAGAAGAATGAATCTGATTGATCCCAATGAATTCTGCTTCCGTTGGGTAACCGACTTCCCGATGTTTGAATACAGCGAAGAAGAACACCGCTATGTGGCAGAACATCATCCGTTCACTGCTCCGCGCGATGAAGATGTTCAGTATCTCCTGACGGATCCGTCCAAGGTGTATGCAAAGGCTTACGATATGGTCCTGAACGGTGTGGAAGCCGGCGGCGGCAGCCTCAGAATTTATCAGGAAGAACTGCAGGAAAAGGTATTTAAGGCAATCGGTATTTCCCAGGAAGATGCGGAAAAGAAATTTGGCTTCCTGTTGGATGCATTCAAGTACGGCGCACCGCCGCATGCAGGTATTGCACTGGGGTTGGACAGACTGGTTATGCTGATGCTGCATCTGGATTCTATTCGCGATGTCATCGCATTCCCGAAGACCCAGAGTGCCATCGATCCGCTGACACAGGCACCGTCTGTAGTTGCTGATTCCCAGCTGAAGGAACTTCATATCAAGGTAGATATCAAGAAAGAAAAAGACCTTTTTGAGTAATAGGCAGAAGCCCCGAAAACTTGTAAAATCAGATAAATTTTGTTACACTAAGTGAAAGGAACCCTGCTGTGCACGTGCAGCTTTATATTTTGAACCAACACCTTTATCTAGGGAGTTCAGAGCTGAATTGATGAATCTATGCCCTCATTCGGGGGACAGATAAGGCTTTTCACGAAAACACCCACCTGCACATATGCAGACTCAAAAATAGAGCAATAAACGACATGGTGGGGCTTACTTGTCATTCATGCCGCCAAGGGAACTTGGCGGCATTTCTTTTTTTGAAAACAATAAAATAAAATGCACACTGCATTTTTATCACATGGATTTGTAAGAGGCGTGGCGGATGGACTCTTTATTTGATGTTGCTGATGAGACAGAACAGATTTATATACCTTTGGCGGAGAGGATGAGGCCGCGGGAACTGAAGGATATTGTCGGACAGGAAGAGGTACTGGGCGAAAACTCTTTTCTCGGGCGGATGATACGCATGGATCATATTCCATCCATTCTTCTGTTTGGGCCTCCCGGGTGCGGGAAAACATCCATTGCGTCCGTAGTTGCCAAAACCAGTCACAGTACATTTATCAAACTGAATGCTACTTCTGATGGAATCAAACAAATTCGGGAAATTGCAAAAAAGGCCAAAGAGGATATCCAGTATTATAGAAGACAAACGATTGTTTTTATTGATGAAATTCATCGCTTCAGCAGAAATCAGCAGGATGCGCTTTTGCCTTATGTGGAGGATGGAACCCTATCGCTGATCGGTGCCACTACGGAAAATCCCTATTTTGAGATTGTACGGCCGCTGCTTTCCCGGATGCGTCTGATTCGTTTAAAGGCTCTGGATACAGATGCGGTTTGCCGGATTCTGCAGCGTGCCGCGGAAGATCCGGAACACGGTCTGGGAAAACAGGAAATAAAGGTCTCCGCAGATGTATTGAAGACGATCGCTGCTTATGCCGGCGGAGATCTGCGGATGGCGCTGAACCTTTTGGAACAGTCGGCGGCGCTGCTGCAGACCGGCGGAACATTAACAGAAAAAGAAGTTCGTCAGGTAGCCGGTGAACCGCAATCGGCGTATGACAAAAACCGGGATTATCATTATGATATTGTTTCCGCTTTCATCAAGAGCATGCGGGGAAGTGATCCGGATGCGGCGCTTCATTATCTGGCCCGAATGATTAACGGAGGAGAGAAACCTTCCTTTATTTCCCGACGGATTATGATTTGTGCAGCAGAGGATGTAGGATTGGCTGATCCCAGGGCGCTGACGGTTGCGGTTTCGGCAGCACAGGCAGCAGAGATGATCGGATTCCCGGAGGCACAGATTCCGCTGGCGGAGGCTGTTTTGTATATTTGCCTGGCGCCGAAAAGCAACAGCTCGGTCAAAGGCGTTGCTGCAGCGATTCAGGAAGCAAAAACAAAAGCGGACTGGTCAGTACCGGATTGGCTCAGAGATGCTCATTACTCCGATGCAGGGAAACTGGGGCACGGAAAAGGATATCTGTATCCGCATAATTTCGGCGGATGGGTAAAGCAGCAGTATCTGCCCGATGAATTGAAAGGACATCATTACTATACTGCATCGGAAAATGGAACGGAGAAGGATTTGGTTGATTCGTGGACGCGATTTCGCAGTAAGAAACAGGAGTGAATTTTTTGAGCAGACGAAAAAGGTCACAGCATACGGCAAAACAAAAGAATAGCAGCAATCATTGTGAAATTGCGGGTGTTATTCTTTTTTTGGCAGGATTGTTTATTATTATCAGTTTATTTGCGGACGGAACAGGCATTTTGGGGCAAGTGACGCAGGATGCGGTTCGTTTCCTTTTCGGGTGCGCCGGAATTTTTTTCGCGATTTTTCTTCTCGGAATCGGAGGAAGGTATGCGCTGTGGGGAGCCGGAATACAGTTTACGCGAAAATCTGTTCTGACAGGCGTGCTGTGTCTTTTGCTGCTCGCTTTGATTCACCATATCTTCGTTAATGAGGGTTCGGAGATGGAAATTCGTTCCATCCTTTCTTACGGAGGTATTTTCGGAGCTGTGCTTTCCAAATTCTTACATGAAGGAGTAGGAAGTCTGGGGACATCCGCTTTCTTGCTGGGATTCATTATCGTGGATATTCTCCTTCTGACTCACTGGTCTTTGTCTACGGGAGCCAGAAAGGTAGGAAATAAGGCAAGGGAAATAGGGACAAAGACCGGAAGACATCTGGAGGATATGACCGCAAATTATCTGAGCCAAAAGGCCCAATATGACGCAGAGCAATCCGCGGCCCGTCTGGAAATCCTTGTGGATAAGCCGGAAGAATTTATTTATAAAAAAGCAGCTGGTGAAAATACAGCGGATGCTGGTGAAGATACAGCAGATATTGAGACAGAAACCGCTGAAGCAGCAGCGGCAGTGGAAGAACAGAAAGTGTCTGTACAGCTGGGAACGGAAACGGAAGCGCAGGATGCTGCAGGTGCAGAATCGGAAAAAGCGGCAGAAATGAAGGATTTGGAGGAAAAGGAGACAGAAGAGAAAATTCCGGAAATTCCTTTGCCCGAGGAGGATCCCTTTTTAGGCACCTTGCAGAAAGAATTATCCAAAGAGGCTGAGGGAAAAGAGGAAAATACGGGATCAGTGCCGCAGAACTCACAGGAAGAAGCCTTTGACGGGGAATATCATTTTCCGCCTTTGTCACTTCTTCATACCGAACCGGACGATGCGGTATCTTTTGACGGAGCGAAGAAAAAAGGGGAAATTATTGAAGAAACGCTGAGAAGCTTCGGTGTAAAAGCTAAAATCGTACATATCAGTGTAGGTCCTACGGTTACCCGATTTGAGCTTCGGCCGGAGGTGGGAGTACGGATCAGCAAAATAGAAAGTTTATCCAATGAACTGGCCATGGCGTTGGCAGCGACACATATCCGTATCGAGGCACCGATTCCGGGAAAACCGGCAGTGGGGATCGAAATACCAAATCTGAAAGCGCATTCTGTCCCTCTCCGGGATGTATTATCCAGTCCGGAATTCCGGAATTCAAAGGGGCATATTACTGTTGCATTGGGGAAAGACATAACAGGAAAGCCCGTGGTGACCGATCTTTCACAGATGCCGCATTTGCTGATTGCGGGATCAACAGGAAGCGGTAAAAGTGTGTGCATTAATTCCATTATTACCAGTATCATTTACCACAGCAGTCCCAAGGATGTGAAGCTTATGCTGATTGATCCGAAGGTCGTGGAACTGAGTGTTTATAACGGTATACCGCACCTGAGAACCGAAGTGGTAACCGATATGAAAAAAGCTCAGGGTACCCTGAATTGGGCAGTTCGGGAAATGGAGGCGCGGTATCAGCTCTTTGCAGGAGCCAGAGTTCGTAATATTGAAGGCTATAATCAAATGAATTCCGAAAAGAAGCTGCCGTACATTTTGATTATTGTGGATGAATTTGCAGATTTGATGAATGTAGCAGCCAAAGAGGTAGAAGTCCTGATTCAGCGGCTGACACAGAAAGCCCGGGCAGCGGGAATTCATCTGATCCTGGCAACGCAGAGGCCATCTGCGGATGTGATCACCGGGGTCATCAAATCAAATATTCCGAGCCGGATAGCTTTTATGGTAGAATCTAATCTGAATTCCCGAATCATTCTGGATGAGGGCGGTGCTGAAACCCTTTTGGGAAAAGGGGACATGCTTTTCAAACAGGCCGGTGCATTGACAACACGGAGAATCCAGGGGGCGTTCATTTCTGACAGGGAAGTAGAGTCAGTTGTCAATTATGTCAAGCAGGAATGCCTGGCACAGGATAAAGCGGTACAATACGAGCCGATTGATCTCTCCGTACCGGAAAAGGAAACTGATAGGGAAGCTGAACTGGAAGAACAGGATGATCTTTTGAGAGAGGCATCAGAATGGATCCTGGATACCAAGAGAGCCTCTGTTTCTGCATTGCAGCGGCGTTTCCGGATTGGCTATACCCGTGCAGGAAGATTGATGGACATGATGGAAAAAATGGGTCTGGTAGGGCCGTCCGAAGGAGCAAAGCCAAGGAATATTCTGATGACCAAGGCACAATTGGAACAGTATTTTGCACAGGATTCGAAGGAAACAGAATCATAAAGAAATCAAACATTCAATCTGCTTATGGTATAATTTTGAAGAGGTGGCAGAATTGAAAAGAATTGTATCCATTTTATGCTTTCTGCTTCTGATCGGAAGCTCGTTCTGGCTGATTCTGAGATTTGCAGACAGGGCGGAAATGCAGAAAAAAGAAGAAAGTCTGTCCGGTGAATCAGTGACGGTTTATACCGATATGCCTGCGGAAATGATGGGAGTCCTGAGTACCCATTTTATGCAGGAAAATAAAATCAAGCTGAATATTGTCTATGTCTCTTCTGCACAAATGCTCCAGAATGCCGGCAGTGAAGCTGAGAAGCCCGATGTTTATCTGACTTCTCAGGAAGGGCTGATTCGGCTGAAGAAAGCGGGAAAATTATCGGCTTATACTTCTTCGCAGACTGATACGATACTGGACTTGTTCAAGGACGAGGATTCCTGCTGGACCGGGATCTGGGTGGATCCGACTGTGTTTGCTGTCAATCAGGATTTTTACTTTTCACATCCTGCGTTTTCCTATACCTGGAATGAAGTTTTCTCACGGAAATCGGTCGATCTTTCCATGACGGATTTTATTGCTTCCGATGTATCTGCTGATTTACTGATGTGTCTGTCGGAGCATTTTGGTATAAGAGAAACTTTTTCTTTGCTGTCCTCCGCACAGTCTCATGTGGTCCAATACGGAAAATATCTTTCCACACCTTCCAGAATGGCAGCCATGTCCAAATGTGATATAGGAATATCCGGACTGGGAGAAGCTCTTCGGACACAGCATGAGAATATGCCTCTGTTTGTCGTTTATCCGGAAGACGGATCCCCCTGGTATCTGTATGGGGGAGGGATTGCAGCAGGTGCCGTGCATTCGGACAATGCCCACAAATTGTTTGACTGGCTTCTCTCTTCCTATCGCCTGAAGAAAGAAATGGAAGAGAAACAGTTTTATTATATTTATGTAAATGATACAGACAAGACTCCTCCGCTGAACGGATTCCAATTGACTTTCTGGGAATTGGAGAAAAATTATTATGAAGAAGGGAAAAAGGATCTGTTGAATCAGTGGGGAGAAAAAGTACGTTTTGGAGGTACGGAACGTTGAATTCAAAGAAAATCGGATTTATTAGTTTGGGATGCTCGAAGAACCTGGTTGATACAGAACACATGGTAGGAATTCTGAAACAGGCCGGATATGAGCTGACAGAAGACCTTGAGGAAGCGAATGTTATTATTGTCAACACCTGCACGTTTATCGATATGGCAAAGGAGGAGTCTATTCAGACCATTCTGGAAGCGGCTCAGTATAAAAAGACCGGGAAATGTGAAAGATTGGTAGCGGCAGGCTGTCTGGCACAACAGTATAAAAAATCTTTGGGGGAAGAAATTCCGGAAGTGGATATTTTTATAGGAACGGATTCCTGGCAGCATATTCTTGAAGCAGTCAATCAGTCTTATGAAAACAGCGGAGAAAAAGTGTACAGCTTCGATACGAAGCCCTGTGAACATGAAGAACTTGTTCCCCGCATTAATTTGATGCCTTCCTATACTGCATTTGTAAAAATTGCTGAAGGCTGCAGCAATGGATGTACTTTTTGCTATATTCCCTATGTGAGAGGTCCGATGAGAAGCCGGACGATTCCTTCTATTCTTCATGAGGTCAGAAGATTGGCCGGAGAAGGTGTCAGGGAATTTAATCTGATTGCTCAGGATTTAAGCTGCTATGGGCGGGATTTAAGAGACGGAACCAACCTCGCAGGACTTCTCAGGGAACTTGTCAAAATTGAAGGGGTAAAATGGATTCGTCTTTATTACCTTTATCCGACCTATTTTGATGATGAATTGCTGGATGTTATCGTTAAGGAAGAAAAGATTGCGAAGTATGTAGATATTCCGCTGCAGCATATCAGTGATTCTGTTTTACGGAGAATGCACAGGAGAGATTCCTCTGCCAGCATTCGCCGACTTCTGGATAAACTGCGTTCGCAAAAGCCTAGAATTAATATTCGTACGACGCTGATGGTGGGATTCCCGGGAGAAACAGAAGAAGATTTCCGGCAATTATGTGATTTTGTCAAAGAATATAAGTTTGATGATTTGGGTGCTTTCAAATTTTCTCCGCAGGATGGTACACCGGCTGCGCACATGGCTGATCAGGTTGACGAGGATGTAAAGGAAGAACGGTATCATGAACTGATGTCTGTACAGGCATCTATCTCGGAGCAGAATAATATTCATCTGATCGGAACAGAAACGGAAGTCCTGGTGGAAGAGCTGATTGAGGACGGAGAAGGAAACGTTCAGGCCAAAGGAAGAGCCTTTTTCCAGGCACCTGAGGTGGATGGAAATACATATATTGAAAACGGAAGCGGACTGAAGCCCGGAGATTTTGTAAAAGTCAGAATTGTTGACGGTTACGCTTATGATCTGATTGCCGAAAAAATATAAAGGAGATTGATCCTCGATGATTACGGAAATCATTACGACCGGCACGGAGCTGCTTCTCGGGGAAATCAATAATACCAATGCAAAATGGCTGGCAGAGTTTTTGAACCGCCATGGTTTTACAGTGGCTTATATCTCTGTTGTGGGAGACAATCCTCAGAGAATGGAAAGCGTAATCCGTACAGCACTCGGCCGGGCTGATCTGGTTATCACTTCCGGCGGTTTGGGCGCTACTCTCGGGGATATTACAAAAAAAGCAGGGGCGGAAGCGCTGGGCCTTACTTATAAAAGATTTCCGGAGGAATCCGAACGGCTGCGGAAATATTATGCGGCTAAGAACCGCTGCTACCTTCCGGCCTTGGACCGGCAAGCCTGGTTTGCGGAAGAGTCCGTTTTATTGCCCAATGATGTGGGAAGCGCCTCGGGAGCTATTGCAGAGAGAAATGGAAAATATCTGGTGCATCTGCCGGGACCGCCGGGTGAAATGAAAGCAATGGCGGAAAAGCATATGCTTCCCTGGCTGATTTCCCGGTTCGGGGATTTGGGGAGCATTCAGTCTAGGGTTATCACTGTTCATTCCATGACGGAATCGGAGACAGAAGAAAAAATCAGGGATCTTCTTGAAAAGCAGGAAAATCCTACCATTGCTTTATTGGCCAGACCCGGTTATATTGCTGTCCGCGTCACGGCACGGGGAAAGAATCCGCAGGATGCATTCCGGCTTGCAGAACCCGTTTATCAGGAAATCAGAAAAAGACTTCCCGTCTCTGAATATCAGCTTGAAACAGATGCAGGAAGAGATCTGGCAAAAGCGCTGCTGGAAAGAAAATGGACTTTCAGTGCGGCAGAATCCTGTACCGGCGGACTGATTGGGAAATTGATAACAGATATTCCCGGCAGTTCAGGTTTCTTTAAGGGATCGGCCGTGACGTACTGGAATGAAGCAAAGGAAAATATTCTGGGAGTCAAAGAAGATGTTCTTTCCCGATATACGGCGGTCAGTGCGGAAACGGCAAAACAAATGGCAGAAGGTGCCCGCCGGCTTTACGGCAGTGACATTGCGGTATCAACAACCGGATATGCCGGACCGGGACCGGGTGAGAGAGGCGAGGCGCCGGGGCTTGTATATATAGGAATAGCCGGAATTGCAGGAACACAGGTCTATAAAGAACAGCTGTACGGTTCCCGGGCAAACATTCGTTATTCTGCGGCAGAAAAAGCTTTTTATCATGCTCTTGTTTATTTGAAACATATTTTATTATTTGATTAGGAGGGACAGACATGGCACGTGCAGAAGACGTGAGTGCGGAAAAGAAAAAAGCGTTGGAAAATGCCTTGCATCAAATTACCCGTGAATTTGGGGCAGGCGCTATTATGCGTCTGGGGGACGTGGGGAACAAGATGAATATCGAAGTTATTCCTACCGGCTCCTTAGCGCTTGACATTGCGGTAGGGGTGGGAGGATATCCCCGCGGCCGCATTATTGAAATTTACGGACCGGAATCTTCCGGTAAAACGACACTGGCGCTTCATGCCATTGCGGAAGCACAGAAACTCGGCGGAGTAGCAGCTTTCATTGATGCAGAACATGCTATGGATCCGATTTATGCGCATCACCTGGGAGTGGATACCAAAGAGCTTCTGATTTCACAGCCGGACAGCGGGGAACAGGCTCTCAGTATCTGCGAATCGTTGGTGCGGAGCGGTGCTGTAGATATCGTGGTTATTGACTCGGTAGCGGCATTGGTTCCCAAACAGGAAATCGAAGGAGATATCAGTGAGCAGTCAGTGGGACTTCAGGCGCGGCTGATGAGCAAGGCGCTGCGTAAGCTGACTGGTATCATCAGCAAATCCAAGACCATTGTCATCTTTATCAACCAGATTCGTGAAAAGGTAGGCGTTATGTTCGGAAATCCGGAGACAACGACCGGCGGCCGGGCATTGAAATTCTATTCCTCCATGCGTATTGAAATCCGAAAGGGAGAACAGATTAAAAACGGAACAGATGTCATCGGTAATCATACGAGAGCCAAAGTAGTAAAAAATAAGGTGGCACCTCCGTTTAAGGTAGCAGAGTTTGACATTATGTACGGCGAAGGAATTTCCAGAGAAGGTACACTTCTTGATATTGCTGTTAATATGGACATTATTCAGAAGAGCGGTGCCTGGTATGCTTATCAGGGATCCAGAATCAGCCAGGGGCGGGAAGCAGCAAAGAAGTATCTGAAAGAACATCCCGATGTAGCGGCAGAAATAGATAAAATTATCCGCGATACTCTTGTTGTAGAGCCGGATCATTTTGAGGAAGGCGTACTTTCTGAGAAGGATTCTGAACAGGATGACAAGGAATAGCTTGACGAAAACCTCTTATGAAGCGGCACTTCACTTGCTGAAATATCGCGGGCAAAGTGAGGAAGAACTCAGGCGGAAGCTGAAAATTCGCGGATATGAGTCCGGTGATATCGAGAAAACGATTCAGCGGCTGAAGGAATATCGATATATTGATGATGAGTCCCTGTCAGAGGACTTGTTCAATGCTTTACGAAATCGGCATTGCTACGGCGATACCTATATTCATCAAAAAATGAAAGCACGGGGGCTGCGGACAGACAGGCATCTGACTTATGAAGACGAATTTCAGGATGCGCTTCATCTGGTTCAGGTGAAGTGCAGAATCTTTCCCCACTTTCTGGATCATTACAGGAAAGCGGCAGCTTTTTTGCAGCGCAGGGGATTTTCATCGGCGGTGACCAGAGCGGTTCTGGCGGAATTTACTTTTACGGATTAAATAATCTGTGCAGGGCGGGCTGAGAGGCCCGCTTTTTTGTTGTTCAAAATCAATGGAAAAATTAAAAATAGTTAAATGCACGAACAAAGAGAACAAAAAAGTAAGAGATAAGAAAATAAAAGTCTAAACTATTTATTTGACTTATTGACTTTTAAAAAGAAAAGATATACAATAAATTCAGCATCAGAAAGGGTAGGTAAGTTATGAATAATACTATGTTGTCAGATCGGATTGAAAAGTTCATTCTTGAACTTTTGGGACAGCAGCCCAGTGAGGAAGTGCTGCTGAAGCGCAAAGATGTAGCGGAAATGCTGGAATGTGCTCCTTCACAGGTCACTTATGTAATTAATACGCGATTTTCACCGAATCAGCGGTTTGTAGTGGAATCGAGGAGAGGAAACGGTGGGTATATTAAAATATCATTACGGTCCGGCGGGACACATACTGCACCGTCAAAATCGACAGAGAAGCCTGTTTCTGATGCGCAGGCGATAGAAAATAGTTTAGAAGGTTATTACCGCATGCTCATGGAGTATGAAATTATTACCGAAAGGGAATATAAATTTATGTGTATGATGACCCATACAATGCTTGAATATTGTCCGGAACAGAGCAGAAGGAATGCAGCAAAGGCATTGATTCATCAGATTGAATGGGCATTAAAGGGGGAATAGACGATGTTATGTGAACGTTGTCACGGCAGAAGAGCTGTGGTTCATGTGGTGAATGTTGTAAACGGACGTAAGTCCGAAGCTTATCTTTGCCGGGAATGTGCAAATCAGAGCAAAATTATGAAAGATTCAGAAAACCTTTTGAATCGGTTTTCTTTCCATATGTCTCCACTGATGTCTTTGGGACATGCATTGGAAGAAGATTTTGTGAAAGAACCGATGAGATTTTTACAGGATCCGTTCGGATGGGAATCGATGCAGGCAGAACAGGTTCAGCCTGGAGTTTTTAAGGATTCCGGCGGATTTGCCCGCTTGAAGGATCATATTCATAAATCTCTGAAAAAGACGGGAAATCCTTCAGAAAGAGAGGACTCAGAAGAACAGTATCAAAATAAAGAAAACGAAGAGCTGCAGAAACTGCAGATGCAGCTTGAGACTTGTATTCAAGATGAAAAATATGAGGAGGCTGCAAAACTGAGAGATCGGATTGCAGCCCTGAAAAAGAAAATGTGAAATACCGGCATACAAGCCGATAAGGAGGGATTTTTATGGAAGGCAGATACACTGACGGTGTGAAAAAAGCCTGGGAGTATGCATCCCAGGAGGCATTAAAACTGGGCAGTGAATATATCGGAACAGAACATCTTCTGCTGGGGATTGCTCATGAAAAAGATACAGCGGGAGGCAAAATTCTGAATGCATTGGGCGTAACAGCACAGGCAGTGGAAGAAATCCTGCAGCAATATACGAGGAGTTCTTCTTTTGGGAATGCGGAGCCTTATATTGCACCCCGTACCAAAAGAGTTATGGAAATGGCTGTACAGGAGGCCAATGAGCTCGGCAGTTCCTATGTAGGAACCGAACATCTCCTGCTGGCGATTCTGCGTGAAGGCGGCGGTTTGTCCATGCAGCTCCTTAAGGCTTTCGGCGTTACCGAGGAAAAACTGGAAGCTGCATTTGATCGCTTTATGGGAGAAGAAAGCAAGGAAGGCGGAAGTGAAAATCTGGGAGAACTGGCAGATTTTGCCATTGATCTGAATGAGAAGGCAAAGCTGGGGAAAATAGATCCGGTGATCGGAAGAAAGGATGAAATCAATCGTGTAATCCAGATTCTTTCCCGAAGAAATAAAAATAACCCGGTATTGATCGGGGAACCCGGCGTGGGAAAAACAGCTATTGCAGAAGGGTTGGCACAGCGGATTGTTAATCATGATGTGCCGGAAATTCTGAAGGATTCGCATATTATTTCTTTGAATATGTCTTCCGTAGTAGCCGGGACCAAGTACAGAGGTGAATTTGAAGACCGGCTCAAAAAAGTCATAGAAGAAGTCAAAAAGCACAGCAACTGGATTTTGTTCATTGATGAACTGCATACTTTGGTTGGGGCCGGAGCAGGAGAAGGCTCCATGGATGCTGCCAATATTATGAAACCGGCTTTGGCACGGGGAGAACTTCACTGCATCGGCGCTACAACCCTGAAGGAATATAAAAAATATATCGAAAAGGATGCTGCGCTTGAACGGCGTTTTCAGCCTGTAAAAGTGGGAGAACCGACTCCGGAGGATACGCTTCTTATTCTGAAAGGTTTGAGAGATCGGTATGAAGCATTCCACAAGGCAAAAATCACGGATGAAGCTTTGAAATTGGCGGTGGAATTGTCCGGACGATACATTACGGACCGGTTCCAGCCGGATAAAGCCATCGATGTCATTGATGAAGCCGCAGCTAAAGTCAGAATGGAAGCTTCTTCCATACCGGAATCCATCAAAGAAAAAGAAGATAAATACAATGCACTGCAAAAGGAAAAGCAGGCTGCTGTCGCGGTTCAGAATTTTGAAAAAGCTGCTGAATACAGAGATCAGTCTCAGGAACTTCAGAAAGAAATTGAGGAAATGAAGAAAAACTGGAAAGGGGCTTCGAAAGAGGATCTAACTGTAACGGATAAGGATGTTGCGGCGGTGGTATCCAAATGGACCGGGGTTCCTCTGCAGGATCTGACAGAAAGTGAACATGAAAGACTGCTGAATCTGGAGTCGGAGCTGCATAAACGTGTTATCGGGCAGGATGAAGCGGTTCATGCAGTAGCAACTGCAATCCGCCGGGCGAGAGCCGGTATGAAAGATCCAAAACGTCCGATCGGTTCATTCCTTTTCCTGGGAACTACCGGCGTAGGGAAAACGGAACTGGCTCGTGCATTGTCAGAATGCATGTTTGGCAGCGAGAAAAACATGATTCGTTTCGATATGTCTGAATATATGGAGAAACATGAAGTTTCCCGTCTGGTAGGTGCGCCTCCCGGATATGTAGGTTACGAGGAAGGGGGACAGCTGACTGATGCAGTCAGAAGAAATCCGTACAGTGTGATCCTCTTTGATGAAGTAGAAAAGGCACATATGGATTTCTTTAATATCCTTCTTCAGGTATTGGATGATGGGCGGCTGACCGACGGACAGGGCCGGACCGTTGACTTTACGAACTGCGTTATTATCATGACAAGCAATCTCGGATCCGGTTTGTTGAGAGGGAAGCTGAATCAGCTGGGGTTCTATAACGGTCAGGATAAGGATTCTCAGTCCGGGTTCGAAGATATTAAGGATAAAATCCTGACAGAAGTAAAGCAGACTTTCAGGCCGGAATTTATCAATCGTATTGATGAAATTATCGTGTTCCATCCGTTGGATAAGAAGGATCTGGTCAGCATTGTGGATCTTTTGCTGAAAAAAGTAGCCGATAAACTGGACAGATTCCATGTGAAGCTGGATGTTTCCAAAGAAGCAAAGGACATTTTGATTCAGGACGGAACGGATATGGAATACGGTGCCCGTCCGTTGAAGAGAGTTATTCAGAAAGAACTGGAGAATCCGATTTCCGAAATCATTTTGAAAGGGGAATTGAAAGACAAGTCTTCGCTTCTGGTAGAGGCTGATAAGGATCATAAGCTGTCCTTTAAGACAGAATAACAGGAACGGGGGAGCCCGTAGTATAATAGACACAGGTTAATCCTGTGTCTATTTTTTTTGGAGCTTGATAAGATGGGAACAGCGGGGAAGAAGAACAGCAAATATATGTGTACGAACTGCGGAGCAGAAACATTGAAATGGATGGGCCGCTGTCCGCAGTGCGGGGAATGGAATACTCTGGAGGAAAGGGTGGAGGCACCGATTCTGCCGAATTATGCCCGATCCGTGGTAAACGGTGATGCAGGCGGCCGGCAGGCGCGGCCGCTTTCTTTCATCGATCTGACTCATCATGAGAGATTCCTTCTGGGCATACCGGAGGTAGACAGGCCTCTGGGCGGCGGCATTGTACCCGGCTCGGTGATTCTTTGGGGCGGTGAACCGGGAATCGGAAAATCTACCCTGATTATGCAGGTGTGTAAGGAAGTCGCCGGAAAAATAGGCAGAGTTTTATACTGCAGCGGAGAAGAATCGGAGCTGCAGCTGAAAATGAGGGCACAGAGGCTTCAGTTTAATGATGAAAAATGTCTGATATATTCAGAAAGCGATCTAAACGCTATTCTGCTTACCGCGGAAAAAGTCAAACCCGCTATGATGGTGATTGATTCTATTCAGACGATGTTTATTGCGGGCAATACTTCTCCTATGGGGAGCCCGGCTCAGATTCGGGACTGTACATCGGTCCTGGTCAAATTTGCCAAGGCGAATAATACGGCCGTCATGATTATCGGTCATGTGACAAAGGAGGGAAATCTTGCAGGGCCGAGAATCCTGGAGCACATGGTGGATGTGGTCCTTTATCTGGAAGGGGATCGGAAGTACCAGTTCCGGGTTTTGAGAACAGTAAAGAATCGATTTGGTTCTACAGAGGAATCCGGATTATTTGTTATGGAAGAAAGAGGATTAAAGGGAATAAAAGACCCCTCTCAGTACTTATTGAAAGAGCGCTCGGAACAGGTTCCGGGCGCAGTGGTGGTAGCCTGCATGGAGGGGCTTCGGCCGATGCTGATTGAGATTCAGGCTCTCATCGTCCATTCTGTGCTGTCGGTTCCCAGGCGGATTTCGGCAGGCTATGATTATAATCGGATGATTATCCTGCTGGCGGTTCTTGAAAAAAGGGGACATATACCATTATTTACGGATGATGTTTATCTGAACGTAGCCGGCGGTATCCATGTCAGAGAGACTGCAGTGGATCTGGCGATTATTCTGGCACTGTTCTCCGTGAAAAAGGATGTTCCTGTTCCGCAGGGCCTGATGGCTCTTGGAGAAATCGGGCTGACCGGAGAGGTGATGCCCATATCCCATATAGGCATTCGAACTAAAGAAGCAGTAAAAATGAATTTTAAACAATTTATTGTTCCGGAGCGGAATAGGAAAGAAATTGAAAAACTGAAGGAAAGCAGACAGTTTTCTTCAGACATACGGTTTTACTATGTAAAAAATATTAATGAAGTCATCCGGCTGATTTCCTGATGCGGGGACAGACGATTATATTCCGGCGGAAAATTCCGAAGGCTCAGACAGGCAGCTTTCGGAATTTTTTCATGCCGGAGCGGATTTCTGCCGAATTTATTTGAGAAAATATGGTTGGTTTGGAAATGCCGGACCGAACGGAAATTGGCGCTCATAATAGAAATGTGTTATCCTTTAAAAGAATGTATGTCTGGATTGAGGTGATATGTGCATGGAAAATAAAATATATCTGGTCCTCGGCGGAGCGCGCAGCGGAAAAAGCGAGTTCGCAGAAAAGCTGATGTATCATTCCGAAGGGAAACGGAAGGGGTATATTGCGACAAGTCAGATTCTGGATGAAGAAATGAAGTACAGGGTTATACTGCATCAGAAAAGACGTCCTGCGGAGTGGAAGACCTTTGAGATTCTTCACGCAGGCGGAAATGTGATGGGTTCTGTTCTGCAGGAGACAGATGCCGTGCTGTTTGACTGCATTACCATGTATGTAAATAATCTTCTGATGGATCATATGAAAGAAGTCACAGCGGAAACACTGGGGATTTCCGATCTGGAAACATTGCAGCTTGACCTCACTCATGATCTGGACGTTATGTTCCATGCAATTGAGCACTGTACATCCAAGGAAATTATATTTGTTTCCGATGAATTGGGAATGGGAATTGTGCCTGCCAATGCCATGAGCCGGGTTTACCGGGATCTTGTAGGACTGGCCAACCAGTACATTGCCCGCCGGGCACAAAAAGTTTATTTATCGGTAGCAGGCATTACGATTGAGCTCAAAGAAAGAGGAGTGGAGCTAAATGGTTAAAACAGCAAAAAGAGTTATGTTTCAGGGAACCAGTTCTCATGTAGGGAAAAGCATTCTGACCACCGCATTTTGCCGGATCCTGAGTCAGGATGGATATAAGACGGCTCCCTTTAAGGCTCAGAATATGGCGCTGAATTCTTATGTGACCAGATCGGGCGGGGAAATCGGCCGTTCAACGGTTGCTCAGGCAGAAGCCGCAGGTGCGGATCCGATTGTGCAGATGAATCCTGTATTACTGAAGCCGACGGGAAATTCCTGTTCGCAGGTTATCCTGCTGGGCAAATCAGTGGGAAACTACAGTGCTTCCGATTATCAGAACCGGTACAGCCAGATGGCCTGGGATTCCGTAAAGCAGAGCCTGGACTATATGGAAAGTCATTATGATGCATTGGTTATCGAGGGCGCAGGAAGTCCGGCTGAAGTCAATCTGAAGAAGAATGACATCGTAAATATGAGGATTGCAAAGGAAGCCAATGCCCCGGTGTTCCTGATTGCCGATATTGACCGGGGCGGTGCATTGGCATCCATTGTAGGGACTCTGGAATTATTGGATGAAGATGAAAGAAAACTGGTCAAAGGGCTGGTTATCAATAAATTCCGCGGGGATATTACTCTGCTGGAACCTGCGCTGACTTTCCTGAAGGAAAAGACAGGGATTCCGGTGCTGGGCGTCATTCCCTATCTGGACAAGCTGGGAATCGATGATGAAGACTCTGTGTCTCTGCAGGATGTCCGGGGGGACCATGTGATGCGTGATGTTCATATTGCAGTTATGCAGACCCCCAAGATTTCCAATTTTACGGATTTTGATGCATTGACCCATGAGCCGGATGTAAGCGTGCGTTTTGTTCAGCAGGGCGATCTTATCGGGACTCCGGATCTTATCATTGTTCCGGGAAGCAAGAATACGACGGAAGACTTGATTTATTTAAAGAACCATGGTTATGCAAAGGAAATCCGGGAAATGGCAGAGGCAGGTGTGCCTGTTATCGGAATCTGCGGCGGTTATCAGATGCTGGGCGAAAAAGTTTGTGATCCCCTTCATGTGGAAAGCCATAATGATGAAGTGGAAGGTCTGGGACTTTTGCCTTACGTGACCGTAATGCAGGGCGCTAAGAATACCTATCAGGTTTCTTTTGACTGCAAGAGCCTTCCGTTCCTGGGGATGGATTTCGCAGCGGATCATCTGAAGGGATATGAAATCCATATGGGAGAGACAAAACTGACCGGAAATGCACAGTCTATCTTCACAATTACGGAAAGAAGCGAAGAAAAGACAGAATTGCAGGATGGATATATCAATGAAAAGAAGAATGTTTTCGGTACCTACTGCCACGGGCTTTTTGATAATGATAATTTAAGACGGGCTGTTATCAATGCATTGAGAAGGAGAAAGGGACTGGAAGCTCTGCCTGTTCAGTTTGAATATCGCAAATACAAGGAATCCGAATTCGACCGTTTGGCGGAAACCGTAAGGAAGAATTTTGATATGGATGCCTTTTATGAAATACTGAAGAGGGAATGATTTTGGAATTCTATGATTCTGTTCTCCTTGCTCTGATTCCTGCACTCGCTCTCCTTGTTGATTTCATTTATGGGGATCCCCGGTCCCAGTACCATCCGGTCGTAATGATCGGCAATGTCATCTCTTATTTTGAAAAGAAACTGTATCCGTCTTCTGTACAAAACAGCATATTGTTTGTGAGAGGATGCATGACTGTTTTCCTGGTTCTTTTGACAGTCGGTGCTGTTACGGGATTTTTGATTCACCTGGGACATAAAGGGGGAATTCTCCTTTATACAGCACTTTCCGTATTGGTCCTGTATTTTTGCATGACCCCGAAATCCCTGACCAGGGACGGAATGGAAATTTATCATCTTCTGAAAGCAAATGATATCAAAGCGGCACGGCAGCGTTTGAGCTGGATTGTCGGAAGAGATACAGAAAACCTGAATGAAAGTGATATTGTCCGCGGGACAGTGGAAACTATTGCGGAAAATACCACAGACGGAGTCATTTCGCCCCTGTTTTATTATCTTCTGCTGGGGCCGGTGGGGGCTGCTCTGTATCGTGCGGGGAATACGATGGACTCTATGCTGGGTTATAAGAATGACCGCTATCTGTTTTTCGGACGGTGTGCTGCACGTCTGGATGATGTTTTGAATTATATTCCAGCGAGGATAACATTTGTTTTGTTCCTGCTTTCTTCCATGATTCTTCATCTGGATTGGAAAAATGCCAGGAAAATCGGTTTAAGGGATGCGCCGAAGCATCCCAGTCCCAACGGAGGCTATGCGGAAGCACCAATGGCAGGAGCTCTTCATGTTCGGCTGGGCGGCTACAATTACTATGAAGGAAAACCGGAATTCCGCGAGTATATGGGGGATCCGGACACGGAACTTCGCGCGGATCATATTAAAAGTGCAATTTACGTTATGTATGTGTCCACTGTTTTATTTATTTTGGCGGAGTCTGTAATTATATTTGCAGTATGGTGATTCTATGAATTCTTTTCTCGTTGGTTTACAATTTATGACACGCATTCATCTGTCTCGGCAGATATCCTGGGCTGATGAAGAATTCGGGAAAAGTGTGAAATGGTTTCCTCTGTACGGGTGGATTATCGGACTCTTTCTGTGTCTGCTCCATTTTTTGCTGGAGCCGTTTCATTTGCCCCTTTTACAGGCATTGCTGCTGGTGATTGGGGAACTTTATATTTCCGGCGGGACTTTGGCGGACGGGCTCATGGATACCTCTGACGGGGTATTTTCCGGGCGCTCCAGGGAGCGATGCCTGGAAATTATGAAGGACAGTCTGATTGGCTCCTACGGCATGCTTTCCATCCTGATATATATGTTTCTGTCGGTGATATCCATCAGCTATATCGAGGATTCTCAGCTGTATATGCTGCTTCTTGCCATGCCTGTTCTGAGCCGTTTCAATATCGTTATCAGCATTTGTGAATATCCTTATGCGCGTCCTTATGGAATGGGGAAATCCTTTTCTTCCTATCGGGATAAATATGCGGTCGAAGCGGCAGCCGTTTTTGCGCTCCTTCCGGCTTTATATTTCGGGTTCAGCTATTTGCTCCTGGCAGGCATCGCGGTTATGACCGGATTGGGACTGAACAGATGGATTACAGGGAAGATTGGCGGTACCACCGGAGATACCTATGGATTCGTGGCAGAAACCAGCCAGGCTTTTCTGGCGCTTTTTTATGTTTTCCTAACGAGAGGATTTTTATGACTTATCTAGTCGGTTCACCCGGTTCCTGCGGAGAATTTATTCAAGGCTACGCAGAAGGTTCCTCTCTTATGGTGGCCTGTCCGATCAACAGATACTCTTATGTGAAAATAGAGAGGGGAATTTCAATCCATTCACTCCCGGCCAAGGCAGAGGCAGCCTGCCGGAATTGTTTAAAGTATTTGCAGATTTCGGATGATCATTTCAATATTCAGCTGTATTCGGAGATACCGAAGGGAAAAGGACTGGCATCGAGTACGGCAGACATCAGTTCTGCTGTTCAGGCAATTGCATTGATTAACGGCAGGGTATTAACGGAAGAGGAAATAGCCGATCTTGCCATTTCCATAGAACCCAGTGACGCAACGTTTTTCAAAGGAATGGTGCAGTTCGATTATCGGAACGGACGTCTTCTGAAAAGACTGGGGATATGTCCGCCCATGCAGATTCTGATTTACGACTGCGGCGGTGAAATCGATACGATGCAGTTTAATTCCCGAAAAGATCTGGTGGAATTGCAGAAAATGAATGAGCCGAAAATTCAGGAAGCGTTGGATCTGTTTAATTTGGGAATAAAAGAACAGTCTCTGGATTGGATCGGGCGGGCTGCGTCCATCAGTGCTTTTGCCAATCAGAAAATTCTTTACAAAAAACAATTGGAGCCTTTTTATCAGATTGGAATAGCCCTGGGCGGCAAGGGCGTAATCTGTGCCCACAGCGGAACTGTGCTCGGATTGATTTTACCTGCAGAAATGCAGGCGGGGCCGGTGAAGCAGGAAATTGATCGGGCAATGGGGAATGAAATACGTTTTCTGGACCTGGTCCATGTCATTAACAGTGGTTTGACTTACAGAAGGCTGTGATGGATAAATGGAAATAATAAGTTCCAGACACGGAGGAGATATTTTTAAATTTTCTCCGGAAATACGGGATGAATTTATTGATTTCAGTATCAATATCAATCCGCTCGGTCTGTCTCCTCTGGGAGAGACGGCCTTAAAGGATTGTTGGAAGAATGAAGCACTGCGGTATCCGGATACCAAATGCCGGGATCTGATTGCGGCTGTCAGCTGCCATTACGGCATTGCTCCGGAATCGATTCTCATCGGAAACGGTGCCACGGAATTGATGTATGCTCTGATGAGGGCACTTCAACCCGGGAAGGTGCTGATTCCTGTCCCGTCCTTCAGTGAATATAAACTTTCTGCAGAAGCGGTTCACGCACAGATTCAGACGTTCCTTACAGCGCCTGAAAAAAATTTCCGTATTGATGCAGATGAAATAGAAGAACAAATGAGTCCGGGATCCCTGCTGTATCTGGGAAATCCGAACAATCCTGACGGGAGACTTCTGGAAAAGGATACTTTGCATGAGCTGGTTCGGCGTGCGGAGAAAAAATCCTCCTTTGTGGTAATTGATGAATCTTTTATTGATTTTCTGGGAGAGGAGTTTTCTTATCGGGAACTGTGCCGAAAGTCCGACCATGTTATTGTTCTTATGTCTCTGACAAAGTTTTATGCCGTGCCGGGATTAAGAATCGGCTGCGGTTTTTTCCCTGAAGGGGTAAAAGCTGAAACTGAGAAGCAGCTGATTCCCTGGAATGTAAACGGCCCGGCGCAGGTTTATATAACCAAAGCTGTGTATGATCGGGACTACATTGAAGCGTCCAGAGAATACTGCAGAAGAGAGAGGGCGTTCTTGACGGAGGAGCTTTCGCACATTCCGGGAATTTGTATCCTGCCCGGAACGGTGAATTTTATTCTTTGCCGGCTGACCGGCAACTCTGTCAGTACGGCGGAGGAACTGCAGAAACGTCTTTTGCCATACAGGATCCTTATCCGGAATTGCGGAAATTATGAAGGACTGGATGCGTCGTATTTCCGGATCTGCGTTCATACGGAGAAAAATAACAGACTGCTGATTCAGGCGCTGAAAGAGGTTTTCAAATGATTAACTTTTATTTTGTACGTCACGGGGAAACAATCTGGAATAAAACCGGCCGATATCAGGGGTCAACCGATGTGCCGCTGAGCGAATTGGGACATGAACAGGCGGAAAAAGCCGCTCTGTGGTTTCAAAAAGAGCATTTTGACGGAGTTATATCAAGTCCCTTGGGACGGGCACGGGAGACAGCAGAGGCTATTGCTGCCGATCGTCACCTGGATGTGGAAATCAATCCTTTGCTGCAGGAACTTTGCTTTGGAGATTGGGAAGGAAAAACAGCAGAGGAAATTGAGAAATTGTGGCCCGGGATGATTGAAGAGATGTATCATCGGCCGGAGCTTCTTTCTCTTCCGCATGGAGAGTCTTTTGCGGATTGCCAGAAACGGGGATTGTCTGCTATCCGGGCTCTGATTGCAAGAGGAGACGAAAAGTCTTATGTGATTGTGAGCCATGGTGCGATTTTGCGGACAATTGTCTGCGGAATGCTGCAGCTGCCCTTATCCAGAGCATGGAACTTTTCTTTTTCCAATACAGGAATCACAAATATTTATCATTACCCAATGGATATGAATGTATTACATTTTTTAAATTTGACAGAACATTTGCGATGATTTGTCTTTGATGATTTTTATACAAGTTGAAATTTATTACAAATATTGTATAATAAAGGCAGAAGGATAGGAATTAGGTTTATTTATGAAAGGGGGATTTTATCATGGAATTAACAGTCAGAGGGAAAAATCTTGAAATTACGGAAGCTTTACATACTTATGTGGAAAAGCATACCGGAAAGATTCAGAGATATTTCGAAAAGCCGATAAAAATCAATGTACTGCTCAGAATTTCCAATCTTACAAAGACCTGTGAAGTAACGGTTTTCGTGGACGGCGTAATTCTCCGCGGAGTGGAAAAATCCGACGACATGTATAAATCCATTGATTTCGTATTTGACAAAGTCGAACGCCAGATTCATAAATACAAGACACGTCTTGCAAAGAAGTTCAAGGAAAGACATACTTTGAGCAAACAGTTTGTCATGGAAAAGGAAGCAGAGCCGACAGTATCTGATTCCGAATTTGAAATTGTCAAAACCAAGCATTTTGATATCAGCCCCATGTCGCCTGAAGAAGCTATTCTGCAGATGAATCTCCTTGGACACAATTTCTTTATGTTCTTCAATTCTGAAACAGACGGAATGTCCGTAGTCTATCGCCGGGATGACAATAAATACGGCCTGATTGAGGCAAATAAATAATATCTATAGAATGAAGAAATAAAAAAGAGCGGAATTTCCGCTCTTTTTTGACTATATTGGCCTGTTTTGCTAAAATATACTAGATATATGCTGGCTTTTAGTTCATATCTCAGAATCGAAAACAAGGAGCAGTTCAATGTTTGATAAATTCTTTGATCGTTTGTTTAATGGATCCAATGAAAAAGAGATCAAGAAGATCCGGAAAATTGTAGAACAGCAGATTAATCCGCTGGAGGATTCCTTACGGAAATTAAGCGATTCTTCTTTGGCACATAAGACTGTGGAATTCAAAACCCGTCTGGCTAAGGGAGAAACTCTGGATGATATTCTTCCGGAAGCATTTGCTGTTATGAGAGAAGCGTCCAGACGTGTCCTTGGAATGCGTCATTTCGATGTACAGCTGATCGGCGGAATCATTCTGCATCGGGGAAACATTGCAGAGATGTCTACCGGTGAAGGCAAAACACTTGTAGCTACAGCACCTGTATATTTGAATGCTCTCGAAGGCAAGGGTGTCCATGTTATTACCGTCAATGATTATCTGGCCAAGCGAGACAGTGAGTGGATGGGACAGGTTTATAAATTCCTGGGACTTTCTGTAGGGCTGATTGTGCATGATCTGGATTTTAATCAGAGAAAAATTGCCTATAATTCGGACATTACCTATGGGACTAATAATGAATTCGGATTCGATTACCTTCGGGACAATATGGTTACTTCCGTGGATCAGATGGTGCAGAGACCTCTGCATTACTGCCTGATTGATGAAGTGGACTCCATCCTGATCGATGAGGCAAGAACTCCGCTGATTATTTCCGGCCCCGGACAGAAATCTACGGATAATTATTATGTCATGGCGAAATTGGTGCCTCAGCTGAAGAAGGATGAGGATTATACCATTGACGAAAAACAGAAGACTGTTGCTCCTACAGAAGCCGGTGTAGCTAAAATGGAAAAACTGCTGCATGTGGAAAATCTGTATGATGCGGAAAATCTGGAGCTGAATCATCTCTTTGGTCAGGCTTTGCGGGCACAGACAATGATGGAACGGGACCGGGACTATGTTGTCAAGGACGGCGAAGTCGTTATTGTCGATGAATTTACGGGCCGGCTGATGTACGGGCGCCGTTATTCCGACGGCCTGCACCAGGCCATTGAAGCTAAGGAAGGCCTGGAAGTTCAGCGTGAAAGTCAGACTCTGGCAACGATTACCTTCCAGAATTACTTCAGAATGTATGATAAGCTCTCCGGCATGACCGGTACGGCAAAGACAGAAGAACAGGAATTCATCAAGATTTACGGACTTCCTGTCCTTCAGGTTCCGACGAATAAACCGATTCAGCGCAAGGATTTGCCGGATGTTATTTTTAAGACTAAGCGGGGAAAATACAGAGCGGTTATCCGTGAGGTAGAAAAACGCCATGCAACAGGACAGCCGATTCTGATCGGCACAACTTCTATCGAACAATCGGAGGAATTGTCTCACATGCTGACGCAGGCAGGCATTGTTCACAGTGTCTTGAATGCTAAATATCATGAAAAGGAAGCTATGATAGTAGCACAGGCCGGACAGAAGGGACAGGTTACGATTGCGACGAATATGGCCGGCCGAGGTACAGATATCCAGTTGGGTGAAGGTGTTGCTGAATTGGGAGGCTTGGCTATTATCGGTACGGAACGTCATGAAAGCAGACGAATCGACAATCAGCTCCGCGGACGTGCAGGAAGACAGGGAGATCCCGGTTCCAGCCAGTTTTTCCTTTCTTTGGAAGATGACCTTCTGCGTATTTTCGGTGGGGACAATATCAAAAAATTCATGGAAAAAATGGGGCTGGATGAAGATGAACCGATTAACAGCCGCATGGTTTCCAATGCTATACAGAAGGCCCAGAAACGGGTGGAAGCGCGCAACTTCGATATCAGAAAGTATGTACTTGAATATGATGATGTCATGAACCAGCAGAGAGAAGTGGTTTATGAACAGCGCCGCCGTATCCTGGAAGGCAAAAATATGAAAGACCAGATTCTCGGTATGGTGGATAAAATCATTGAAAAGGGAATGGAAACCTATGCGGATCCGAAACTTTATCCGGAAGAATGGGATTTCGCCGGTCTTCTGAAATATTGTGAAAAGTTCTTCCTGGCTCCGGGGGAGATTTCCTTGGAAGGAGTTGAAGATATGAGCCGCGAAGAGGTGGAAGACAAACTCAAGCAGTGTGCTCACGAAACCTATGAATCCCGTGAAAAATCCATTGGCTCCGAAATGATGAGAGAACTTGAAAAAGCAGTTATGCTGAAAGTTGTCGATTCTAAATGGATGGAACATCTGGACGACATGGATATGCTGAAGGAAGGCATCGGTCTGCGGTCCTACGGGCAGCGGAATCCGATTGTTGAATACAAAGTGGAAGCCTACGACATTTTCGAGGAAATGCAGCAGGCTATGATGGAAACCATTATTCTTTACCTGTATCATATCCAGATCCGATTTGCAGCAGGTCCGGAAGCGGATACGGCAGTAACAGCTCCGCAGGCGGAAGATCATTTAAAGGGTGCAAAAGCTCATTATGTAGATGAAAATTCCGGGAGTGCAGATAAATAACAGTGTTCCTTTATTGAAAATTTGTTAATAGCATGTGAAAACATGTAAATTAAATTTAAAACAGAAAGCGATGTGAGAAATCAGATGTTGGAAGATCTTAAGAGAACCTTAACCGAACTGCTGAGTCATGAAAAAGAAATAAGGGATTCACTTTGACTTACCTAAATTAAAGGAACGTATAAAAAGTTATGACGTTCAGATGAGTGATCCCTCTTTCTGGGATAATGCGGAAAAAGCCCGAGTGATTTCCCAGGAAGCAACGGAAGCCAAAGATGCATATGAAACCTATACCAAATTATTTTCCCGGGCAGAAGGATTGAAGGATATTCTGGATCTGGCCATTGAAGAAGATGACCAGTCCATGGAACCGGAAATTGCCGCTGAACTGCAGGAAGTAAAGGAACAGCTTGACAAGAAAGAAATAGAGCTCCTTTTAAGCGGAAAATATGATGAAAACAATGCGATTATTACTTTCCATGCCGGTGCCGGAGGAACAGAAGCTCAGGACTGGACGGAAATGCTGATTCGCATGTACATCAAATGGGCGGAATCCGAAGGTTTCCAGATTGAAGAACTGAATATGCTTCCCGGAGACGAGGCGGGGATCAAGAGTGCCGAATACATGGTAAAAGGGAAGTATGCTTACGGCTTTCTGAAATCCGAGAAGGGGGTTCATCGCCTGGTCAGAATTTCTCCGTTTGACGCGGCCAAGAGGAGACACACCTCTTTCTCTGCTGTAGACGTTATGCCGGAAATCAGCGATGATGTGGAAGTAAACCTGAATATGGCCGACGTTCGTGTTGATTACTATCGTTCGAGCGGTGCCGGCGGTCAGCATATCAATAAGACAAGTTCCGCTGTTCGTATGACACATATCCCGACCGGGATTGTGGCAGCCTGCCAGAATGAACGGTCTCAGTTCCAGAATAAGGAACAGTGCCTCCGTCTCCTGCGTGCAAAGTTATATGAATTGGAAATGCAGAAGCATGAGCAGATGACCAAGGAAATCGAAGGCGAGCAGCAGTCTATTGAATGGGGAAGCCAGATCCGTTCTTATGTCTTCCAGCCGTATACTCTCGTGAAGGACAATCGGACCGGAGTGGAAACAGGCAACATTCAGAAAGTCATGGATGGGGATTTAAATCCGTTTATAGAAGGATTCCTCAAGCAGAATAAGTTCAATAATAAAGCAAATTAAAAAGGACGGACTTATGAAGGTTATACAGGCTAATGCCTTTAGATTTTTTGCAGCAGTTATTCTTATCGGAGTCCTGGCTGCCGGGTGGTTATCTTTTCAGCGGTTCCAGGTGGAAAGCCGGGCACAGGCTGTGGAAATGGTATACGATTACAGCAATATACTGGACAGTGCTGTACTCGAAAATCAGCCGGTCGATCAGATATCTGCAGTTTATAAAAAGAGCGGCATTACATCCCTGGCCGTGTATGATGAAACTCCGGAGAAACTGGTAAACAGGAATCTGATTAAAGTCTATACAGGTACTGAATTCAGTCTTTACCACCCGGATGTTGCAAATATAGCGCCGGATCATGTTTTTGTGGGAAAGACTGCCAATGCAGACTCAGAGGCCTATTTCAGAGAAACCATTGATCACGTAAAAGTACTCTTTCCGGAATCCTCTTATCGGCTGCTGACAGTCGGAAATGATACTGTTTTGGAACTGATGACCCGCAGAGATAAGTTTATGTCTATGCCGCTGGGAATTTATCAGAATACGGTAAAAGATGCTGCGGCAATGGGGTTCTATGTGGTTCTTCGTCCTCTGAATATTCCGCATATTCAAAAAGAAGAGCTGCCTCTGCTTTATAATGCAGTAAATGCTTCGGATAAGGTCAGTGCAGTGGTTTTTCAGGGGAAAGAAGCATTTGGCTTCAAGGACCAGCTGCAAACGGTTGCAGATTTTCTGAAGGATAAAAATATTCCGGTTGTACTGATTGAGGCACAGTCACAGCTGGGCTTTGAAAAACAGGCCGGAGCTCTGGATCTCGTGAAGATGATGGATTATGATACGGTTCGTCTGTATGCCATGTCCAAGGATGAGCTGATAAAACTGGATCCGACAGAAGCAGCTTCCAGATTTTATATTTCAGATATTGAACGCAATATCCGCATGAATCTTTTTCCGTCCTATAAATTTGCTGCGGATGGGATGACTCTGTCGGAAACCAATGCGGAATATATCGGAAAGGTTACTGAACGTCTGCAGGAACATGGCTTCGATGTAGGGAAAGCATCTGTCATGGAACCCTATTTCCCGAATCGGGAGCTTCGGGCCGTTGCGGTCATGGGGGCATATACTCTGTGTGTGGTCTGCCTCCTGATTCTGATTCCGGCTTTGAAGAAATATATTTTGGGGCTCTGGATTGCAGGCCTGATCGGTGCGGAAGCGGTTTATTTTATGACTGGTGCAACTCTTTTGCTGCAGCTTCTGGCTCTGGGAACAGCCGTATGCACGCCTGTTGTCATTGTGACAGGGTTCCTGAATTACTGCGTCCGGAGAAAGAATACAGCTTTTGCCGATATTGGCTGGGGAAAGCTGCTTTCGGAATCTCTGGTGATTCTATGGGGGGCCGGTATTCTTTCGTTAGCTGGAGCCTCCTTTATCAGTGCTCTTCTGGGAGATATTCGGTTCCTTTTGGAAATTGAATTTTTCCGCGGCGTGAAAGTGACTTTTATTCTTCCCGTGATTCTGATTACAATTGTTTATATTCAGAAATTCCCCTTCTTTGGGAAAACGGTTGCCTCTGATCGGGATTTCGTGAATTTCCTGAAAAAGTTCTGTAATATCCAGATAAAATTGGGATTGCTTGCCTGCTTGGGTCTGCTTGCCATGGTAGGTTATATGTTTGTGGGCCGCAGCGGAAATAACGGGGCACCGGTGCCGGCTTTTGAAATTACACTTCGCAGAATGCTGGAAAATCTGATGTATGCAAGGCCGCGGGAAAAAGAATTCCTGTTCGGTCATCCGGCTATACTGGTTTCTCTTTTTGCGTTATATCAGAAATGGCCGCAGATACTCCATTATCTTCTGATCCTTGCGGTAACTATCGGGCAGGGATCCATGGTAGAAACATTTGCACATATGCGCAGTCCGTTTATACTGAGTTTTATACGAGGTTTAGACGGCTTGGCAGCCGGTTCTCTGTCTGTTGTTGCTGCTTTGGTCGGGGTCATGATTCTTGCCCGAATTACAAAGTTCTTTGGTGACAGATATGAGCAGATTTAATATTATTATTTCCGGTTATTACGGTTTTAATAATGCGGGCGATGAGGCGATGCTGTCAGCTATCCTGAATGCTCTCCGAACTGCTTTTTCTGATCCTCAAATTACTGTTATTTCAGGAAATCCTGAAATAACAGCTCATACTTTTCATGTTCATGCTATTTCGAGATTCGGAATGAAGGATATTATTCGCAGTATCATTCATTCCGATTTACTCATAAGTGGAGGCGGAAGCCTGCTGCAGGATGTGACGAGTTGGAAAAGTATGGTGTATTATTTGTCGATTATTATCATCGGCGTATTATTCCGGAAAAAGGTATTTTTATATTCGCAGGGAATAGGACCTGTTCGTTATCGGGTGATACGGATTCTGCTGAAACATGTATTGAACCATGTGACGGCAATTACTGTTCGGGATGAAGATTCCAAGGGATTCCTGGAACGACTGGGAGTTCACAGCCGAATCTATACAACTGCTGATGCGGTTCTCTCCCTTTCAGCTGCTCCGTTGGATTTCGGAAAAAAGGTCCTTATGGAAAATCATATTCCTTCCGATAAAAAACGTGTAGGGATTGCGATCCGGAACTGGGGGCAGGATGCAGACTGGATGAAGTCTCTGCAGCGGTATGTGACTAAACTGGCCGAGCAGGATGAATACAGTATCGTATTCATTCCCATGCAGTATCCGGAGGATGTACGGGCTGCCGAGTCAGTGGGAGAAGCAGGAACAAATGTTTATGTATTGAAAGATTCTTATTCCATAGAAGAAATCTTATCCATTATTGGAAATATGGATCTGATGATTGGTATGCGCCTTCATGCTCTTATTTTTGCATCCCTTATGCATGTACCTTTCCTGGGAATCTCCTATGATCCTAAAATTGATAATTTTCTTCATTTAATTCATTGTGAAAGAGTCTGTTCTGTCGGAGCAATGGATGAAGCAAAGTTGTATAATGAAACTGTTGAAATCCTGACAAAGAAAAAAGTGCCTGATTATTGGGCTGATGTAGAATGTCTGCAAAACAGAGCCTGTGAAAATGTACGAATTCTGAAAGAGTTAATAAAACCGAAGGGGGAATAGCGATGGATTATCTTTCCAACGAAGAAGTTGCCATGCTGAAGGACGAAGCGAAAAAGATACGGATCGATATTTTAAAAATGATTACAAAAGCGAACTCAGGGCATACCGGCGGTTCGCTGTCGATTGCGGATGTTTTAACTCTGCTTTATTTCAAGGAAATGAATATCAATCCGTCGGAACCTTCCTGGGAAAATCGGGACCGTCTTGTATTATCCAAAGGACACGGCGCCCCGGCAGCATATGCTGTTCTGGCGGAAAAGGGATATTTCCCAAAAGAAGAACTGGAACATCTTCGGGAAGTAGGACATATTCTGCAGGGACATCCGGACATGAAACATATTCCGGGGATCGATATGACGACCGGTTCTCTGGGGCAGGGCATCAGCGCAGCCTGCGGAATGGCGCTGGCATCCAAAATGGATCATGCTTCCTGGCATGTCTATGCCATCCTGGGTGATGGAGAATTGGAAGAAGGCGAAGTCTGGGAAGCCGCAATGTATGCAGCTCACTATAAACTGGATCATTTGATTGCTTTTGTGGACAATAACGGACTGCAGATTGACGGACCGGTCACGAAGGTTATGTCATCCGATCCGATTCTGGATAAATTCCGTGCATTTGGATGGCATGTTATCCAGGCAAACGGACATGATATGGAACAGCTTCATGAAGCTGTTTGCGAAGCAAAGGCAGTTACGGGGAAACCAACCGTTATTATCATGAAGACGGTTAAAGGGAAGGGCGTTCCTTCTATTGAAAACCAGGTAGGCTGGCACGGAAAGGCACCGTCTGCAGAGGAATGCGAGAAATTTATTAAAGAAGTGGAGGAAGGATAATGAGTAAGGCGACAAGAGATGCTTATGGCGAAATATTGAAGGAATTAGGGGCTGAAAATAAGGATATTGTCGTATTGGATGCAGATCTTTCCTCTTCAACGAAAACAAAAGTCTTTGCCGAAGCCTTTCCGGATCGGTTCTTTAATACAGGAATTGCAGAGGCTAATATGATCGGTGTAGCAGCTGGTCTGGCAAGCTGCGGAAAGATTCCGTTTGCGTCCACTTTTGCAGTTTTCGGTGCAGGCCGGGCGTATGAACAGATTCGGAATTCGGTTTGCTATCCCAGACTGAATGTAAAAGTTGCAGTGACACATTCCGGCTTAACGGTTGGAGAAGATGGTGCAACACATCAGATGCTGGAAGATATCACCCTGATGAGGGCTCTTCCCAATATGACAGTTACAGTTCCTGCAGATGCCAATGAAACAAAAGCAATCGTAAGATGGGCTGTCGGCTATAAAGGACCGGTCTATATCCGGATGGGACGGGCTAAGTGCGATGACATCATCCCGGAAGATTATAAATTTGTTCCGGGGAAAAGCATGGAATTGTGCCAGGGGTCCGATGTAACCATTATTGCCTGCGGGATCATGACTTCGAAAGCAGTCAGTGCAGCAAAGGAATTGGAAAAGCAGGGGATTCGTGCAAGAGTTATTAACATGAGCTCCATCAAGCCGATTGATGAAGAAGCAATCATTAAGGCGGCAAAAGAGACCGGAGCAATCCTGACTTGTGAAGAACACACTGTAAACGGAGGTCTGGGCGGTGCTGTAGCAGAAGTACTTGCTAAAAATTGCCCGGCTATCATGTCTATGATCGGAACCAATGACACATTCGGAGAATCCGGAACGGCAGACAGTCTTTTGGAAAAATACGGTCTGACTGCTGACCATATTGTTGAGGAAGCAAAAAAACTTTTAAAGAGAAAGTGAGGCTTTCATGATCACCTTTGATCAGGTATCTTTAAAGTATGATTCCAAACATACTGCTTTAAAAGACATCAATATACATATCGATAAAGGGGAATTTGTCTTTGTCGTGGGGCCGAGCGGGGCAGGAAAATCTACGTTTGTCAAGATTCTGACACATGAGCTGGTTCCTGAAGAAGGACATGTCATCGTAAACGGCGTGGATATTACAAGGTTGAAATCAGGCAAAGTTCCTTATTACCGAAGAACACTGGGGATTGTTTTTCAGGATTTCCGTCTTCTTTCAGAAAAGACGGTTTTCGAGAATATTGCATTTGTACTTCGTGTAACCGGTGCGAAGAATCGTATCATCAAGGAAAGAGTTAATAAAGTACTTGATCTGGTCGGGCTTCGGGGGAAGGCAAAGGAAATTCCGTCAAAACTTTCCGGCGGTGAGCAGCAGCGTATAGCCATTGCTCGTGCACTTGTCAATCAGCCCGTGCTTCTGATTGCAGATGAGCCGACAGGAAATCTGGATCCCGTAACTTCGGATGAAATCATGAAGCTGTTTAATGAGATTAATCATATGGGAACCACGATCATCATGGTGACACACAACAAAGATTTGGTAAATGCTATGCATAAGCGTGTCGTCAGCATAGAAGACGGTCGTATTGTAAACGATGTAAAAAAAGGGGGATACGAACTCAATGTTTAGTTCCATGGGATATTTCTGGAAAGAAACTTGCCATTCCCTTTTTCGGAATCGATTTATGGCTGTTGCTTCTATACTGACTGTTACCCTGTCCATGTTCATATTGGGGGTATTCCTGACTGCTGTATTGAATATTAATCATATGGCTTCCTATCTTGAAAACCAGGTGGAAATGACAGTGTATCTGAAGGAAGGACTTACAACCGATCAGGTTATGACTGTGGGAAAGTCCATTAAATCGCTGGATGGGATTAAAGAAGTTAATTTTACCAATAAAGATCAGGCTATGCAGAAATTCCGGGAAAGAATGGGTGATCAGCAGGGCCTGCTTGATGCAATCAACGGGAATCCGCTTCCCGCTTCCTATGAAATCACCTTTTCTACGCCGGAACAGTTAAGTTCTGCAGCGGAAATCGTTGCAAAATATAATGCGGTGGAAAGTGTACAATACGGGAAAGATATTATTGAACAGTTATATAAAGTCGCACAGGTTATACGTATAAGCGGTATTGTTCTCATTGCTTTCCTCGCAGCGGCAGAACTGTTTATCATTTCCAATACTATCCGCCTGACTGTATTTGCCCGGCGCCGGGAAATTCAGATTATGAAATATGTAGGAGCTACGAATGGTTTTATTCGTTGGCCGTTCCTTCTTGAAGGGATGATCATCGGATGTGTCGGCTCAGCAATTGCGGCGTTCCTTTTGTGGGAAGGCTACAAGATGGTGGTCAGTGAAATGGTCAGCGCCGGCCTAGTCTTCATTCCCATGATTCCATTATGGCCGTTTATGCTTCATAATGCTTTGATTATTCTGGCAGCGGGCATTGGCATCGGCATCCTGGGAAGTGCGATTTCTCTTCGCAAATATATGAAGGTGTAATGCATGAATAAAAGACAGTTTTTATGTGCAGGCATTATCAGTTCATTGCTTTTTATGCATCCTTTTGCACCGATTCTGGCAGATGATCTGGAAGATCAGCTGCAGGATATCCAGGGACAGATTGATGAATCAAGGAACGAACAGGCAAGCTGGCAGGAAGTTATTGAGGAAGTCAGTATAAAACTGAAAGCAATTCAAGCCGATCTGGATGCAGCAAATGCCCGGCTGACTGCCATTCAGAAAGAACAGGCAGATACCAATCGCAAGATTCAGGAAACTGTCGCAGCAATCCAGGAAGCCCAGAACAGACTGCAGCAGCGTCAGCAGATTTTGAATAAAAGAGTTCGTTCTATCTATATTCATGGTCAGCTCAGCTACCTGGAGGTCATTCTGGGATCTAAGAGCTTCAGTGATTTTGCTAATCGTCTGGAACTTTTGCGTCGGGTTATCCATTCTGACTATGATCTTATTCTGGACATCCAAAATCAAAAGGCCCAGATTGAAGCAAAGAAAGCACAGTTGGAAGCTGATAAGGCTCATCTGGATGTATTGGCAGCGGAAGCGCAGAAGGAACAAGATGCTATTGCTGCGAAGAAAGCAGAGCAGCAGAGAGTTCTGGAGCGGGCAAGAGCAAATAAGTCTGCGGCTGAGCAGCTGGAAAAAGATTTGATTGACAGATCCAAACAGGTTCAGTCTTTGATTCAGGAACGGCTTCGTCAGAGAGAGACTGATTCTTCCGGAAGTGATGAATCCTACACGCAGGGGAGCGGCGTTATGAGCTGGCCTTGCAATGGGGTTATTACTTCACCATATGGCTATCGTGTTCATCCGATTTTCGGGACAACGATTTATCATTCCGGGATGGATATCGGTGTTGATTACGGGACACCGATTCATGCAGCCGATTCCGGAACGGTTATTTATTCGGGCTGGATCAGCGGATACGGAAATGCGGTGATCATTGATCACGGCGGCGGTGTACAGACACTTTACGGACATAATCAGTCGCTGAACGTATCGGAAGGGGAGTCTGTAGCTAAGGGTAGCGTTATTGCTTATGCAGGGTCTACGGGAAATTCTACAGGCCCGCATTGCCATTTTGAGGTCCGAGTAAACGGAGAGCCTGCAGATCCGATGGCTTATCTGTAACAGAAAATGGAAAATTAAACCGATTCTGAAGAAACATCCAATTTCCCCGGCTTTGTCGGGGAAATTGTTGTTTTTGACACATGAATTATTTCAGGAATTAAAGCTTCATTAAATCTCAATATCATAAGAAGATGGAAGCCGGCATTGTTTGGGAGATGAGCAGAAATAGTGCCGCCGCATATTTCCTGTTTCGCAATTGGAGATACTGTATGGGAAATCGGGAATACGAACAGATGGAAACAGGAGAACCCGGATAAATTCCGGGGGATTTTCAGCAGAGGCATATTTACCATATTCATTACAAAAAGAATTTGATATAATATTAGAATATGATAAATACTTTTCATAACGAGAACAAAACCTTTTTGTAGATCACTGGAAAGAGGAACTATATAATGCCGGAGAAAATATTAAGAGCTATTTTTGTATTGCTCTTTTGCATTTTAGGAATTGTTTTGGCAAGGCAGGGAGAGTCTCTCCTGACAGAGCTGCTCCCTGCGTCTGTACTGACAGAAACCATATTAGGGATTACTTTTATATCGCTGGGAACGATGCTGATCGGCGGTATTTTGGGGGCCGTTATCGGAAATTTTGTTTCTCCTTATTTGCTTAAAAGGCTTTTTGCCTTTACTTCAAAAGTGGAGAAATCTCTTTCTTCCATGTCAACTCAGGATTTGCTGGCAGGAACAATGGGACTTTTTTCCGGGCTGATTATTGCCAATCTGGTGGGGCTGGCATTCAGCAGTGTTCCTTATATAGGTCCGTATGTTTCTGTTGCGCTCAGTATTGTACTGGGTTATTTAGGGATGCATCTGGCAGTCAGTAAAAAATCAGAACTGGCCGGATGGTTCCATATTCATTCTGAAAATTCGGAGAAGAAAAAGACAAAGGAAAAACATACCGGCAAATTATTGGATACCAATGTAATCATTGACGGAAGAATTTCCGATATTTACAAAACAGGCTTTTTGGAAGGGCCTCTTGTGATCCCCGTATTTGTCCTGGAGGAATTACAGAAAATTGCGGACAGTTCCAATGTATTGAAGAGGAACAGAGGCCGCAGAGGGTTGGATATCCTGAATCGGATGAGAAAATCCGGAAAAGATACGATTAATATCGTCACTGATGATTTTGAGGATATCAATGAAGTGGATTCCAAGTTGGTCAAGCTGGCAAGAGAAAAGAAATATAAGATTATTACAAATGATTATAATTTGAATAAAGTGGCAGAGCTTCAGGGAGTCCAGGTTTTGAATCTGAATGAATTGGTGATTGCACTGAAACCTGCCGTGATTCCCGGAGAAACTCTTTTTGTTCAGCTTGTTAAGAACGGAAAAGAAGAAGGACAGGGAGTCGCATACCTGGATGATGGAACGATGATTGTTGTAGAAGACGGAAGCCGCTCTATCGGGAAAGAGGTTTCGGTGATAATCACTTCGGTTCTTCAGACCTCAGCAGGAAAGATGATTTTTGCGAAGCTGGAGACAAATGATGAATAGTTTGATTTTAGCATCAGCAGGATGCGGAAGCCGCATGAAGGCAGGAATCAATAAATTATTTCTGGAATTCGGCGGGCATCCTTTGATTTATTACACCCTTTCCCATGTGTTCGCAAGTAAATTGCTGTCGGAACTGATCATTGTGGCTCGTCCGGAGGAATATGCATTCTTTGAAAATATATTGAAAGCTATTCCGCACAGTATCCCTGTACGTTTTGCACCGGGCGGGGAGGAAAGAATTGATTCTATAGTAAATGGGATGCGTCAAATCGCTGAAAGGTCCCGCAAGGTTTTGATTCATGACGGCGCCCGTCCCTTGGTGGACGGAAAGGTGATTGACCAGGCTTTTTCTTCCATTACAGAAGAATCACCGGCTGTGGCGGTTTGTATTCCTTCGGTAGATACCATCAAGCAGTCCGACGGAGACCATATCATATCTACTCTGGATCGGAATCGTATTTATCGGGCACAGACGCCGCAGGGAGGCTTTACATCTCTGTACAGGAAGGCATTGCGTTCACTGAAAAGTCGGGAAGGAATCACCGATGATGCTTCTGTTTTTGAAAAATACGGAGTTCCGGTTAAAATTATTCCTGGTAAGGAAAAATTTTTTAAAGTAACATGTCCTGAAGATAGGAGAAAATTGGAGGGAGCATTGGAAACATCCATGATGCCGATCAGAATCGGACAGGGATATGATATTCACCAGATTGCAGAGGACAGGCCTCTTATCCTGGGCGGAGTTCGGATTTCAGAAAAGAACGGTCTGCTGGGGCATTCGGATGCGGACGCCTTGGTTCATGCAATCATGGATTCTATACTGGGGGCGGCCGGCCTTCCGGATATCGGACATTTTTTCCCGGACGATGATCCGAAGTTTTTAGGAGCAGACAGTTTGAAGCTTCTGCGGTATGTAGGGGAAAAAGCAGACGAAGCAGGCTATTCTGTCGGAAATCTGGATTCTACTATTATTGCGGAAAGACCTAAAATGGCTCCGCATATTCATAAAATGAAAGAAAATATAGCAGAGGCTTTGCATATAGAGCTGAATCAGGTTAATATAAAAGCTACAACCAATGAAAATTTGGGGCCGATTGGCAAAGGATTGGGAATTGCTGCATTGGCTTCGGTAATTTTGTTTAGGAGGAACAGTAATGGAGAGTAAGCTGAAAGTTAGATTTGCGCCGAGTCCTACAGGACCATTCCATATCGGGGGTGCCAGATCGGCTTTATTTAATTGGCTGGTAGCCCGTCATGCCGGCGGGACTTTCCTCGTTCGTGTAGAAGATACGGATTTGAAGAGATCATCCAAGGAATCTGAAGAAAATATTAAGGATTCCTTGAAGTGGCTGGGACTTGATTGGGATGAAGGCATTGATGTAGGAGGTCCCAACGGACCTTACCGCCAGACAGAAAGACTGGATATCTATAAAAAAGTTGTTCAGCGTTTGCTCGATGAAGGGAAAGCTTATTATTGTTACTGCAGCGAAGAGGAACTGGAAGCCAGCCGTGAAAAGCAACTGAAGGAAGGCCGTACCCCTGTTTATGATGATCATTGCAGAAATCTTACGGAAGAACAAGTTGCACAGTACAAAAAGGAAGGCAGAAAACCCGTTATCCGTCTGAAAGTCAGAAAAGAGGGGGTTTTTGCTTTTGACGATATGGTTCGCGGCCATGTGGAATTTCAGGCATCCGGAGTCGGTGATTTCATCATTGTAAAATCAGATGGAATTCCCGTATACAATTTTGCTGTTGTAATCGATGATACCCTGATGGGGGTTACTCATGTTATTCGTGCAGAAGAACATTTATCCAATACACCGCGTCAGCTTGCCATTTATGAAGCTTTGGGAGCGAAGATTCCGAAATTCGGGCACATTTCTCTGATTCTCGGTGCTGATCACAAGAAGATGAGTAAGCGTCACGGCGCTACATCTGTAACGGAATACAGAAATCTCGGATACCTGCCGGAAGCAATGGTCAATTATCTGGCTCTTCTGGGATGGGCACCGAAAGGGGAACAGGAAATCTTTACCATCGATGAAATGATTAAGCAGTTCTCGATGAAGCGTGTTTCTTCCAATGATGCAGTTTTTGATATTGAAAAACTGAATTGGATTAATTTCCAGTATATGAAAAAACTTTCTCCGGAGGAATTGCTGAACCTGACACTGCCTTTCATTGCAAAGGCCGGTTATGTAACTCTTCCGTTAAGCGAGGAAAAGAAGGAATGGCTCACAAAGGTTGTATGGTATGTCAGAGACCATCTTTACTATGGGGCGCAGGTTGCTGAAAATGTAAAGCTGTTCTTTGAAGAATTACAGGATATTACCGATGAGGAATGTCTGAGCATCATGAAGAAAGAAACCAGTAAAATCATGATTTCTGCTTTCGCTGATGCCCTGCTTCAGCTGGAAACCTTTGATGAAGCCTCTGTTAAGAAAGTATTTACTTCTTTGATGAAAGAAAAAGGAATCAAGGGAAGGGATGCATTCGAGCCTGTACGAATTGCCTTGACCGGAAGTACCCACGGACCGGGACTGTATGATATGATTGTCCTGTTCGGAAAAGATAAGTCTGTGAAGCGTCTGCAGGCCGGTCTTAAATATTGCTGACTATTTTGGAAGGAGAGATTATTGACAAAAGGATAATCTCTCCTTTTTGATTGACGGGGAAAATACCTGTATATATAATGATACAGGTACGCATAATGTTTCATTTCATCGTAAGGAGTCAGAATTGAATGGATTTTGAACTGATTGAACATGCCTTGCCTATCTTACTTCTGGGAGCCGGTGTAACCATCGAAATTACAGCTGTCAGTGTGGCAATTGGCTTTTTTATCGGCCTGTTTGTAGGCATCGCACGTATTTCTCAAATTAAGATTTTGCGGATCATTGCTGCGGTTTATGCGGATTGTATCCGCGGAACCCCTTTGCTGGTCCAGATTTTCCTGATTTACTTTGCTCTGCCGATCGTAACCGGGCATAGAGTTGAACCGTTTGTCGCGGCGGTGGCGGCCTGCGGGATCAACAGCGGTGCATATGTATCGGAAATTTTCAGAGCCGGTATACAGGCCATTGATGTGGGGCAGATGGAAGCAGGCCGTTCCCTGGGATTAAGCTGGTGGCAAACCATGTTTTACATTATTCTTCCTCAGGCTGTACGGAATATTCTGCCTCCGTTGGGAAATGAATTTATTGCCATGCTGAAGGATTCCTCTTTGGTTTCTGTCATTGGTTTCGAAGAATTGACCAGAAGAGGCCAGCTGATCATCGCTCAAACCTACGGGTCTTTTGAGATTTGGACTACCGTGGCGGTACTTTACCTGATCATGACGCTTGCGATTTCCCGCGTTGTAGCTATGTTAGAAAAGAGAAAATAATGACAGATACAAAAAATTTGATTGAAATCAATCATGTCGGCAAGAAATTCGGGGACTTGACCGTACTGAAGGATATTTCTCTGAAAATCAAGGAGAAGGAAGTAGCGGTTATCATAGGGCCGTCCGGTTCGGGAAAAAGTACATTGCTTCGCTGCATCAATGGTTTGGAAATACCGACGAGCGGCAGTGTTCTGTTTGACGGATTGCCTGTCAACGGTGAGCATAATATTAATGAGGTCAGACGGGAAGTAGGAATGGTCTTTCAGCGGTTTAACCTGTTTCCTCATATGACGGTCATTGAGAATATTATGCTGGCTCCCATGAAGGTGCGGAAGCTCAGCAGGCAGGAAGCTTATGACAGGGGGATTGCTCTCCTGAAGAAGGTTGGATTGGCGGACAAGGCAGACTATAAGCCGGCACAGCTTTCCGGCGGACAGCAGCAGCGTGTGGCAATTGCACGGGCTTTGGCAATGAAGCCGAAAGCTCTCCTTTTTGATGAACCGACTTCAGCTCTGGATCCGGAAATGGTTCATGAGGTTCTTGATGTCATGAAGGAAGTTGCTGAAGAAGGGATGACCATGATTGTCGTAACGCATGAAATGGGATTTGCCCGTGAAGTGGGAACCCGTATTCTGTTTATTGACGGAGGTGTCGTAGTGGAAGAGGGCACTCCGGATGAAGTCTTTAATCATACAAAAGAAGAAAGAACCAAGCTTTTCCTGTCGCAGATTCTTTGACAGCCTTTCCTATCGAAAAAAATTATATTTTGGTTGACGCAATTATTGTTTTATGGTATTGTCAATTCATGCTCAATAGGAGCAATATAGTGATTTATTTAGGAGGAATTTCCATGAAAGGTACAGTTAAGTGGTTCAGTGCGGAAAAGGGCTATGGCTTTATTGAAAGAGAAGAAGGCGGCGACGTATTCGTTCATTTCTCTGCAATTCAGTCTGACGGTTTCAAAACACTGAATGAAGGCCAGAAGGTTGATTTTGACATTATTGATGGTGCAAGAGGACCGCAGGCTGCTAATGTTAAGGCAGAAGACTAATCACTGACTGAAGCGATACAGGTTTGAAGCAGATAAAAAGCTGATCGGAATGATCAGCTTTTTATAATTATGCCGGATTCTAGACAAAATTCCTGATTTACGATATCATTAGAGAAATGAAAGAGAGTGATGATGTGCTAGCAAATTCTCAAATTCCGGAATTTCTCAAAGAAAGTCAGGTAGAGGCAGTATTTATTCAGAAAGATGAAAACTGCCGTTATATCAGCGGATTTACCGGATCTGACAGCTATCTGTTTCTTAACGGACAGACCGGAATTCTTTTGACAGACAGCCGTTATACAGAACAGGCTGCGGAAGAAGCCAAAGGATTTCAGATTATTGATTATAAAGGAAAATTGGCGGAAACTATCGGAAATCTCTGCCGGCAGTATCATGTTTCAAGACTCGGCGTAGAAGCTCCTTTTTCCTATAAAATGTTCCTTTCTTTCCAGGCGGCATTCAGCGGAGTTGACATTCAGGTTGTTGATGCGGACAGGCTTCGAAGAATCAAAAGCACGGAGGAACTGGAGAACATCAAAAAGGCCTGTGAAATATCCGATAAGGGTTTTGAAGAAACAATCCCGTTTATTAAGCCCGGCATTACGGAAAAGCAATTAATGGCGGTTCTGGAAAGTGCTATGCTTCAGGCAGGTTCGGAAGGGAAATCCTTTGATACGATTGTGGCATCCGGCGAAAGAGGAGCTTATCCTCACGGTACGGCGACTGATAAGGTCATTGAAGACGGGGACCTGATTACCTTCGATTTCGGGGCGATTTACAACGGTTATCATTCGGATATTACGAGAACGGTTGCTGTCGGAAATATTTCGGATAAGCAGAGGTTTATCTATGACAGGGTTCTGGATTGTGTTCTTTTGATCGAAGGGCAGCTGAAAGCCGGCTGCAGGGCCTGTGATGTGGATAAGCAGGCACGGGATTATTTCAGAAAGTTTGATTTGGATTCTTATTTTACGCATGCTTTAGGGCACAGCGTAGGATTGGAAATTCACGAATCACCGGTATTAGCTCCGCGGGATTCATCAATTTTACTCCCCGGAATGACAGAAACAATTGAGCCGGGAGTTTATATTCCGGGAATCGGTGGAGTCCGTATCGAAGATACGGTTATAATAAATGAGGACACAATCTCTGTTCTCACAAAATTCCCAAAACAGTTTTTAAAAGTGTAATTAGGAGGAGAAAGCAAATGATTTCCAGTAATGATTTACGTCCGGGTGTAACAGTAGAACTTGATGGTATGGTATGGCAGTGTGTTGAATTCCAGCACGTAAAACCGGGGAAAGGTGCGGCATTTGTTCGTGCAAAGCTTAAGAATCTTCAGACTGGTTCTGTTGTTGAACGCAAATTTAATGCTGGTATCAAGTTGCAGAATGCACAGGTAGACCGTAAGCCCATGCAGTATCTCTATGAAGCAGATGGTTCTTATTGCTTTATGGATACGGAAACCTATGAACAGATCATGCTGTCCAAAGATCAGCTCGGCGATAAGACCAACTTCCTCAAGGAAGAAATGGAATGCACCGTTATGTTCTTCAACGGCGAAATTTTTGGCGTAGACATTCCGAACTCTGTAGAACTGAAGGTTGTGGAAACCGAACCGGGGATCCGCGGTGATACAGCAACCGGCGGCTCCAAACCGGCTACTATGGAAACCGGATATGTTGTACAGGTTCCGCTGTTCATTAACCAGGGAGAAGTTCTGCGCATTGATACTCGTACCGGTGCTTACATTGAACGTGTAAAGTGAGATTTCTTTTATGGAAACCGCTGATGTCAAAACGGATTTAGGGACAGTTCGTATTTCAGATAGTGTTATTGCGTACCTGGTCAGAAAGGCTGTTTTGCAGGATAAGGGAGTAGCAGGCATGGATGATCGCTACTCCCATGCCATTTCCTCTGTTATCAATGAAAAGAATGAAGGTGTTCATGTTGATATCAGGGAAAACCGGATTATTATTGACTTGTTCATTAATGTAAGGTATGGTGAAAGAATTCCCGCAGTAGCCCTGCGTTTGCAGGAACTTGTCAAGGAAAATGTCTCAAATTCGACGGGTCTGCTTGTCAGTGCTGTCAATATCAGTGTAGAAGGAATTATTTTTGATGAGGCTGTAAAAAATGAATAAGGAAGAGCCGGATATTATAATTCCTGAGGAGCTTTATACAAATCTGGAGAAGGCCGTTCTGGCAGTTCCCGGAGTCTCCGAGTTCACGGACGAAGGATTTCAGCTGTTAAAGCGAAATATAAGCCAGGTTCTGGGGTTAAAGAGCCATAAAGGGCTTATTATAAGCCAAAACAAACGAAAAGAAATAAGGATCGATATATCGGTTAATCTGAAAGATGGATTTCAAGTGAAGGAAATTGCCGGCTGTATTCAGAAAACGGTAAAAGATATCGTTGCGCCCTATATGGAAAAATATATTACGGAAATCGATGTAACTATTACGAATATAGTGGAGTAGAAGAGGTACTTATGAAGAACAGTGCTGCAAGGGAATTTGCGCTGCAGATTCTTTATTCCCGGGAAATTAATCCCGGCGCCGAGGATTTCAAACCGGTGGATTTGAAGGTATCTGAGGCAGAGCAGGGGTATGCAAGAGAACTTGTACAGATTATAGAAACCCATCCGGAAATTGATTCTGTGATCGCCGGTCATCTGGAACATTGGTCCATGAGTCAATTGAATGTTGTTGATAAAAATATTTTGCGGATTGCTGTTGCAGAGCTTCATTATGGATCGAATCCTCAGCTGAACAAGAATATGGTTATCAATGAGGCTGTGGAGCTTGCAAAAATTTACGGGGGAGAAAAATCCTACAGTTTTATCAACGGCGTTTTGGACGAGATATTCAAGGAGAAATAATGGAAAGGTTTCTGGGAATTGATACCAGCTGCTATACGACTTCCGTAGCTGTGTATGATGCATCCGAGGGCCTGATCGGCGAGGAAAGAGTAATTCTTCATGTAAAGGATGGCCAGCGAGGGTTATCTCAATCGAACATGGTCTTTCAGCACGTTAGGAATTTACCTTTGCTTTTCCGTAAATTATCTCCAATGATCCAAAATATACGGGGAATCGGCGTATCTGCATTTCCCCGGCGGCGGGCAGATTCTTATATGCCCGCCTTTCTTGTGGGGAAAAATTTTGGAGAATCATTGGCTGCATCTCTGGATGTTCCGATTTATTTTTTCAGTCATCAGGAGAACCACGCTATGGCGGCTATCCGGGGAAACCCGGAATTGTGGGGGAATCCGTTCTATCTTCTTCATATGTCGGGCGGTACACAGGATCTTCTTTCCTGTACATGGCAGAAAGATTCCCTGCATATTTCTCTTTTGCTCCGCTCTCTGGACATTACGGCAGGACAATTGATTGATCGTGTGGGAACAGCGTTGGGAATGCATTTTCCCTGCGGGCCGGAATTGGAGAGATATGCAAGAAAAGGCCAGCATCGTTATGTGCTTCCTGTCTCTCACAGCAGGGGGGCGTTCAGTTTCTCCGGCCCGGAGACTAAAGTGCAGAGAGATATCAAAAGCGGTGTCTATACAGCAGAGGATATTGCCCAGGGAGTCCTGATTCATATCTCACAGGCGTTGTGGAAACAGATTCGTTCCTGCGGGTTGGCAAAAGGGCAGTCTTTTGTCTCTGTCGGGGGCGTTATGTCCAATCAATATCTCCGGGAAGCTTTATCTGCTCAGCTTGTTGAAATGGGGCTGCATCCCTATTTTGCAGATCCCCGATACAGCAGTGACAATGCAACAGGGAATGCTTTCGGTGCTTTCATGAGGTATGTTCATGAAAATTTACAGCGTAGATGAGTGCAGCAAATTTTTATATCAGGCAATCGATAAGGACTACATATTCAAAAAGATTGCAGTGCGCGGGACCATTTCTAATTTACGTACCCATTTCCTGAATATCAGCTTCTTTACCCTGCTCAGTGATAAGAGCAGGATATCTTGTTTTATCGGGAAAGCACATCATACTTTCCTGACTCGAAATCTGCAGAACGGGAAAGAGGCTTCCATTGTAGGGGATCTGAAGTTCGACAAAATGTCCGGGCGTCCTGTGCTTTATGTTTCGCGGATTCTTGATGTAAAAGTCAGTGCGCTGAAGGAAAATCGTGATGCACTGCGGCTGGAGCTGGAAGCAGCCGGATATTTCAGCCCCGGGAATAAGAAAGCTCTTCCTTTATTTCCTTTCCATATAGGAATTATTACCTCCGGGAGCGGGGCCGTTGTTCATGATATTATCCGGACCGGCCGGATGAGAAATGATGCTGTGCGGTATACCTTGTTCAACAGTTTGGTGCAGGGAGAAGGAGCAGCCCTGCATTTGGCAAAAATGGTTCATCGGGCAGAAAATCTGGAGGATCCGGTAGATATTCTGATTATTGCCCGCGGAGGCGGAGCGGAAGAGGATCTGGCTCCTTTTGCAGACAGAGTTCTTCTGGATGCTGTCTTTTCATGCAGGATTCCCGTTATTTCGGCAGTAGGTCATGAGACGGATACGACACTTCTGGATCTTGTAGCAGATTGCCGGGCTTCTACACCGACTCAGGCTGCAGAAATTGCCATCCCTGAGAAAAAAATACTGATTCAGGGAATTGCTGCTCATCTTTGCCGACTGCGGGAAATCTGGGCAGAAACAGGAAAACGGAGGCAGATGCAGTTGGAAAATTTGTGCAGTGTGCTAAAGGATGGAAAACATTTTTCCTACAGAAAAGCTTCCATAGAGGAACGGCTGCATAGATTTCTTATTATGGGACAGTCTGCCGTGCGGCAAAAAGAAACGGCAGAGCGTCAGACCGTGCATAATATATTAATGCTGATGCACCGTACGGCAGAAGGCGGAAAGCAACATTTTCCGCAATATATGGAATTCTGGAAGCAAACCCTTCAGATGAAGGGCTCTGGCAAATATGCTCTTTCACGGAGGAAAGATGCAGCTGTGTATTATCTTCCATACTTACGAAAATCCCTTTTTCTGCATTGGTATTCCGAGCGGGCCGTTCTTGCGAATTTACTGCAGCGCTTTCATAATGGAAATAAGCTTCCGGCCCGGGTCTTTTATATCCGGCTCCGGGAGAATGTTTTGCTTTTAAAACACCGGAAATGTTTTGAGACGGAGCAGCTGCAGCGCGGCTGGCAGTCTCTTTGCCGGGAATATGTAAATCGTATTAATCGGAAGAGGAAAAGTACGGAGACACTTGCGGTCGGGCTTCTTCTGGAAATGAAAATGGAAAATTTTGTCATGAATAAGGAATTGCAGAATGGAGAAACAGAAAAATGAACGGAAATGAGTCCAAGTCTTTTGAAGAATATCTGGAAATCCTGAAATCTTCTGTTCAGCGGGTACAGGCAGACAACAACAGCTTGGAAGAATTGGTGGCCAGCTACCGGGAAGGGGCTGCTGCCGCAAAAAAATGCTTTGAGATGCTGAATCAGGCCGATACAGAAATTCGGGCCATCACAGATGATATTGATGCAATGCTGAAGGAAGAAAACTTAAATGATCCGAGAATATCTGAAACAGAAGCAAAAGATAATTGATGATACACTCCGACTGTTGTTTGAGGGGAAGAGTCCTGCATCCCGGACGCTGTATGATGCCATGCAGTACAGTCTTCTGGCAGGCGGTAAAAGAATTCGGCCTGCACTGTTCCTTCTGCTTCTGGAAATTCTGGGGAAAGACAGTTCCCGCTTCTTACCGGAAGCCTGTGCATTGGAGTGTGTGCATACTTATTCTCTGATCCATGACGATCTTCCGGGAATGGACAACGATGATTACCGGAGAGGAAAACTGACGAATCATAAAGTTTTCGGTACCGGGGTGGCTATTATGGCCGGAGACGCCCTTCTGACTGCTGCATTTGAAATTCTGAGCAGGAGCCGTACTGTCTCCTGTGAAAATAAATGCCGGATGATTGAAGTTCTGGCGTCAGCTGCGGGTGCAAACGGGATGGTTGCAGGACAGGTCCAGGATATTGAAGCGGAAAACAAAGAGCTGACTCTGGAGGAACTGCGGTTCATGGATTACTGTAAGACCGGATGTCTTCTCTGCGCACCTGTCGATATGGCGGGGATTCTTGGCGAAGCTTCTCCGCAGGAAAAGGAAAAACTGCATGCATTCGGAAAGCATTTGGGGCTGCTGTTTCAGATTACGGACGATTTACTGGATGAAAACGGCCATCTGGATGAAATGGGAAAAGAGCCGGGGAAGGACCGCGAAGAAAATAAATCGACCTATGTAACAATTTTGGGAAAAGAGAAGGCTGCTGCCCTAGCTGCAGAAGAAGCGGTGAAAGCGAGGGAGAGTCTTTGCCTTCCCGGGCGGGATATCTCGCTTTTGTATGAATTGATTGATTTTATACTGCATCGTACAGCATAGTTGTGAAAGAAGATTCTTGTGAGGATCGGGATGAATCAGAAACAAAAAAAGGAACGCCTGGATGTTCTTCTGGTAGAGAAAGGATTTTTTGAAAGCCGGGAAAATGCGAAGCGGCATATCATGGCAGGAATTATCTTAGTCAATGATGTGCCCGTGGATAAAGCCGGTACAAAAGTACCTGTAGATGCTCACCTGCGGATTAAAGGACATGTTATGCCTTATGTAGGGAGAGGCGGTTTCAAGCTGGAGAAGGCTCTTAAAACATTCCCGATTTCTCTTCAGGGCGCAGTTATGGCCGACATCGGGGCATCCACAGGAGGATTTACGGACTGTGCACTGCAGAATGGAGCAGCAAAGGTTTTTGCTATTGATGTAGGAACCAATCAATTGGACTGGAAACTGCGTTCCGATCCGAGAGTTATTGATATGGAAAAGACCAATATCAAGAATGTAACGGATGAAACGCTGGGGGAATTGGTTGACTTTATTTCCACGGATGTATCCTTTATTTCTGTATTGAAAATTATTCCGGCGTCAAAATCCATTCTGAAAGAAAACGGGAACATGGTTATTCTGATTAAGCCTCAGTTTGAAGCCGGAAGAGAAAAGGTCGGAAAAGGGGGAATCGTCCGGGATGAAAATGTTCACTATGAGGTCATAAAAGATACGCTCAAGGGGTTTGAAGAAGCGGGATTTTATGCCTGGGGGCTTACTTTTTCGCCGATCAAGGGCGGATCAGGGAATATTGAGTTTCTGGCATGGCTGAGAAATACGGTTCCTGTGAATTCGTTGTCGGATCAGGAAATCAGACAGGTTGTCAAAGAAGCACATGATACGCTGAAGGGGTAATGAAATGGTATTTGGTATCTTTCCGAATCTGGAAAAAGATAAAATTTTCGATTCCCTGAGGGAATTGCTGGAAATTCTGGAAAGCAAGGAGCTGCCCTATATATTCCCGAAAGAGATGAAAGAAAATCTGGAGGAACAGGGAATCTGTATCCCCGCCCGAAATTATTCCGATATTTCCGGGATGGGAGAAAAATGCGATGTCATCCTGTCTATGGGAGGAGACGGATCCTTTTTAGGGACAGCCCGTACATTTTGTAACTATCCGGTTAAGATGGTTGGAATCCATCTGGGAGATCTGGGCTTTCTGAACAGCATGACTGCAAATGATATGCGGGAAAAAATTGATCGGATCTGCACCGGGGATTATATTCTGGAATCCCGGTCTTTTCTGTGTTCCCGGCTCAGTACTGTATCGGGAGAATCCCGCTGTTTCTCTGATGTACTCAATGATATTGTCATCGGACACAATAAGATCGGAAGTCTGTCCCGGCTGAATTTGTGTATTAACGGGAAACATATTCAGGAGTATGCAGCAGATGGGATTGTCGTTTCCACAGCCACCGGCTCTACCGGGTATTCCCTGTCCTGCGGCGGACCCGTTTTAAGTCCGGATGATACGGGGATCATTGTAATTCCGATCTGTGCGCATACGCTGCAGCGTTTTGCGCTGGTATTGAAAAAAACGGATGTTATACAAATAACAGCACCGGAAAGAGAAAGAGAATTGAATATTTCTCTGGACGGGGATGAAAGTCAGCCGTTTTCTCCCGGTGATGTCCTGACAATCCGGGAAGCGGAAAAGCCCATCCGTTTTATTCGTTTCAGAGATCAGAACTTTTTCTCCACGATCAATTCAAAGCTGATCAGAAAAGTTAATAAAAACAGTTGATTCTGAAAATATATTTGACATCCTGCCTTAAATTTAGTATATTTATATAGTCATTGTACATAGTGCCATGACGCAACCGCACGAAGAAGGCTTCAAATGCCGTAGGGCTGCCAAATTCGGCGAGTATAGTAAAGAGGAGGTGCACACATGTACGCAATTATTAAAACAGGTGGTAAGCAGTATAAGGTAGAAGAAGGCAAGACCATTTCCATTGAAAAGCTCGACGCTGAAGTAGGTGCTGCTGTTGAATTCGGAGATGTTCTTCTTCTTTCTGACGCTGATGTAAAAATCGGTCAGCCTTTTGTAGCTGGTGCTAAAGTAACCGGCACTGTTCTGGAACAGGGCAAAGGCGCTAAGATCCGCATTTTCAAGTACAAGGCAAAGTCCAACTACCGTCGTCGCCAGGGTCATCGTCAGCCTTTTACAAAGGTTAAGATCGAAAAGATTGAAGGTTAATGATTGAAGTAAAAGCTTTTATCGGTACAAATGGGTATTATAAAGGATTTACCGTAACCGGTCATGCAGAATATGCTTCAGACCGTGATCGGTATGATCTTGTTTGTGCCGCTGTGAGCGCTGTCACATTAACTACAGCCTGCGGTCTGCAGGATATCTTAAAGGAAAAAGGAACCTACGAATCAAGCAGCGGCAGCTTAAATGTCAGCTTGGCCGGCGGGGGAAATGCCGAAACAGATATTCTGATTCAATCGATGCTGCATGGATTAAAGCTCATAAGGGATCAGCATCCCGAGAATTTAAAACTTCAGGAAGCAAAGGGGTGAAAACATGTTATTATTTGATCTTCAGCTTTTCGCACATAAGAAAGGTGTATCCAGCACAAAGAACGGCCGTGACTCCAACGCACAGCGTCTGGGCACAAAAATGCATGCTGGACAGATTGCTAAGCCGGGCAACATCATTGTTCGTCAGAGAGGAACACATCTTCATCCTGGTTTGAATGTTAAAATCGGTAAAGATGATACACTTTTCGCTGTAGCAGAAGGAAAAATCGCCTTCGAACGTCTTGGAAGAGACAAGAGACAGGTCAGTGTTTATCCGATCAGCAAGTAATCCTATAAAAGAAGCCCAACCTTAAAGGTTGAGCTTCTTTTTATTATGCACAACATCTTTTATTTGAGGAATCGCTAAAATGTCAATGGGAACGCTTGCTATCCATACATAATTTAGCTATTATTATAACAATAAGACAGTGAATAAAATTGCAAATCTCATGAATTTCTTACAGCCCGGCTGGGTTCCTTACTAAGAGCAATGATAAAAATCACTTTGTGAAGGTCAGCAGGCGGGCAGTTTTTGCAATTGCTGTAATTTTATCGGGGAGGCTTGTTATGATTAAAGTATTGGTAAATGGTGCTGGCGGAAGAATGGGAAGCGAAGTTGTACGTTCTGTCATTCAGGACCCGGAGCTTGAAATTGTCGGTGCAGTGGATCCCGGCGTAGCCGGTAAGGATTTGGGTGAAGTTATCGGCACAGTACCGAACGGGATTAAAATAGAAAAGTCCATTCAGGATGCATTGGAAAAAATCCATCCCGATGTTGTTGTTGATTTCACCAGCCCGAAGGTAATCTATGAGAATGCTAAATATGTTTTGAGCCATGGGGTTCACCTTGTGGTAGGAACGACCGGATTGACAGCAGAGCAGCGTGCAGAACTGGCAGAAATTGCCGGAAGTCATCATGCTAACGGGCTTGTAGCTCCTAATTTTTCTTTGGGGGCGGTCCTGCTGATGCAGGTTTCTGCTGAAATTGCGAAGTATTTGCCGAATGCGGAAATTATTGAGCTGCATCATAATCACAAATATGATGCTCCTTCCGGGACAGCAAAGCTGACCGCCGAAAAAATGGCACAGGCACGGACAACAGCTCCGGAACCTGATGAAACCAAGGAAAGTCTTTCCGGTGTACGCGGCGGGAAATACGAAGGTATTACGATTCATTCGGTACGTCTTCCGGGATATGTTGCTCATCAGGAAGTTCTCTTCGGCGGTTACGGAGAAATCCTGACACTGCGTCATGATTCGCTGGACAGAAAATCTTTCATGCCGGGAGTTATGCTTGCTTGCAAAAAGGCTGTGGAAAAACCGGGTTTCTTCTATGGCTTAGAGAATTATTTGGATTGAGGTGCTGTATGAAAAAATTACCGAATGTTGCAGTATTGGGTGCTACCGGTGCAGTAGGACAGGAGTTTATTCGTCTGTTTGAAGAACGCAATTTTAAATTTGATCAGCTGAAGCTTTTGGCTTCTGCACGTTCCGCGGGAAAGAAAGTCATGGTCTGCGGTAAGGAATATACCGTAGAAGAAGCGAAGCCGGAATCTTTTGAAGGAATAGATATTGCTTTGTTTGCAGGCGGATCAATCAGCGAGACTCTTGCACCTGAAGCGGCCAAAAGAGGGGCTGTTGTTATCGACAATTCTTCTACTTTCCGTATGGATTCCGATGTACCGCTGGTTATTCCGGAAATTAATCCGGAAGATATTTCCTGGCATCACGGAATCATTGCCAACCCAAACTGCTCTACAATTATCATGCTGATGGCCCTGAAACCGATTCACGATATTTCTCCGATCAAGAGAATCATTGTGAGCACCTATCAGGCCGTTTCCGGAGCAGGCAAGGAAGGAATTGACGAACTGTACGGAGAGACAGCGGCACTGGCTAAAGGAGAAGCTTATGAGCCTAAGATTTTGCCGTCTGCAAGTCTGCCGAAGCATTATCAGATTGCTTATAACCTGATTCCGCAGATTGATATTTTCCTGGAAAATGACTATACCAAGGAAGAAATGAAGATGGTCAATGAAACCCATAAGATTTTCCATGATGAAACAATCGGAATCACGGCAACTGCAGTAAGAGTTCCCGTAGCAAGAAGCCATGCCGAATCCATTTATATTGAAACGGAAAAAGAATTGTCTGTTGAGGAAATCCGGAAAGCTATCGAAAAATTCCCTGGTGCAGAGCTTGTGGATGATGTGAAGAATATGAAATATCCGATGCCGCTGGATACATCGGATAAAACCGACGTAGCTGTAGGAAGAATCAGAAAAGACCTTTATAATCCTAAGGGAATGAATCTCTGGGTTTCCGGTGATCAGATCAGGAAAGGTGCTGCTCTGAATACATTACAGATTGCAGAGTACATGATTGCTCATGATATGATTTAAGGGAGGAATAAAAATGGCATTTGCAAAATTCGGCCGTGTAATTACTGCGATGATTACACCTTTTCATGAAGACGGAAGCGTAGATTATGAAGGCGCTGCTGCACTGGCAAAGCACCTGGTACAGCATGGTTCGGAAGGAATCCTGGTTGGCGGGACCACCGGCGAAGGCGCTACTATGACAACTGATGAAAAGCTCTGTCTTTATGAGACGATTGTGAAAGCGGTCGGCAAAAAAGCAGAAGGTAAGCAGGTTCCGGTTATGGGAAATATCGGCACTATCGGTACAGCCGATACGATTGCTTTTGCAAAGAAAGCAAAGGAAACCGGCATTGACTGTGCGCTGGCTATTGTTCCGTTTTATGTAAAGCCTAATCAGGAAGGAATGTATCAGCATTTTACAACGATTGCCAAGGCAGTAGACCTTCCCATTGTTCTTTACAATGTACCGGGCCGTACAGGTGTTTCTATCCTGCCGGAAACCATTAAGCGGGTTGTTGATGAATGCCCGAATGTAGTAGGCATTAAGGATGCAACCGGCAATTGGGATCAGGTTACCAAGGAAAAAATTCTTCTTCCTGAAGATTTCATGATTTACAGCGGTGATGATGCCTTTACGCTTCCGATTCTTGCAGCAGGCGGGGTAGGTGTTATTTCCGTTGCCAGCCATGTAATCGGCGATGATTTGCTGGACATGATTAAGGCTTTTGAAGAAGGAAATATGGAAAAGGCTCGTGCCCTTCATTTAAAGATGTATCACCTCATGAAGGAGATGTTCTTTACTGCCAGCCCGATTCCGGTAAAAACCGCAGTCAATCTGGTAGGACTTCCCGGCGGTCATTTCCGTCTTCCTCTGGTAGAACCTTCTCTAAGCGAAAAGGAACATGTAAAGGAATTGCTTGAAGATTACGGCGGCCTTTTATAATTAATATTTTGTGTGAAAATCATCCTGTTTCTGAAATATGGAATGGGATGATTTTTTCATGAAAAATTTTATCGGACGGGTTTTTATTTTACTTACAAATCGGAAGTATCATTTTACATTGGGAATACATTCATGGTAAGATATTTAAATACATTATAAATAATTCAGGATATTATTTTAGGAGGACCATCTTGAAAGACTTAAATTTGCTGCAGAAGAAAATTTTAAAAGACGGGGTCATTAAGCCCGGGAATGTTCTGAAAGTTGACAGCTTTTTAAATCATCAGATCGATGTCCCTTTTATCAGCCAGTTGGGAAAAGAGTTCCATCAGTTGTTCAGTGATAGGCACATCGATAAGATTTTGACTATTGAAGCTTCCGGAATCGGGATTGCCTGCCTCACGGCAGTTTATTTTGGCGTTCCTGTCGTTTTTGCCAAAAAGTCAGCAGGAAGCAACATGGATAAATCTGTTTATACGACAGAAGTAAAGTCTTTTACACACGGCACAACGAATCATGTTGTCGTTTCAAAAAAATATCTGAATGAAGGGGAACATATCCTGATTTTAGATGATTTCCTGGCCAACGGCTGTGCTGTTCAGGGGCTCATTGACCTGGTGAATCAGGCAGGCGGTATTGTAGAAGGAATCGGTATTTGCATTGAGAAAGGGTTCCAGGGCGGCGGTGATGAGCTTCGCAGAAACGGGCTCAATTTGAAATCTCTGGCCATTATTGACAAAATGGATTCCGCAACCAATACGATCGAATTCAGATAAGGAGGATTTATGCGGCCGAATCAAGAAGGTATTTATCAATTAGATGAAAAGATCTCTTTGGCAACGGCGATTCCTTTCGGGCTGCAGCATGTACTGGCCATGTTTGTGGCCAATATTGCACCGATCCTTATCGTAGCCGGGGCAGTTCACATGTCACCGGAGGAGACCGGTGCATTGGTTCAGACTGCGATGATTATTGCCGGGGTAGGTTCCCTTCTGCAGTTATTTCCTCTCGGACGTTTCGGGAGCGGACTGCCTATCATCATGGGAATCAGCTTTACTTTTGTTTCCGTAGCATGTACGATCGGGGTTAAGTATGGTTACGGTGCTGTGTTGGGCGCTGCTCTGATCGGCGGGGCACTGGAAGGACTTCTGGGTCTCGGGGCTTCCTGGTGGAGAAGGTTTGTTCCGCCTATTGTGTCTGCATCGGTAGTCACTGCCATCGGGTTCTCACTGCTTCCGATCGGGGCAAATTCCTTCGGCGGCGGTTTCGGAAATCCGGACTTCGGCGACCCGAAGTATCTGACTGTAGGTACGATCACTTTACTGTCCTGTCTGATATTCAACTTGAAGGCCAAATCGTTCTATAAACAGCTTTCCGTACTGTTCGGACTTGTTGTTGGATATATTGCGGCTTATTTCTACGGAATGGTAGATCTCAGCCATATCAGGGATGCTTCATTGCTGGCTGTTCCGCATTTCATGCCGGTTCCTTTGGAATTTCACGGAGATGCTATTTTATCTATATTTTTAATTTTCCTTGTTTCTGCTACGGAAACACTGGGAGATACAAGTGCTCTTGCGAATATCGGCTTCAGAAGAGCTCCGAAGGAGAAGGAAATATCCGGTGCTATTGCTGTAGATGGTTTTGTAAGCAGTCTGTCTTCCCTGTTCGGATGTATGCCGATTACCTCCTTCAGTCAGAATGTAGGGCTGATTGCCATGACAAAGGTGGTCAATCGCCGTGCCATCGGCTGCGGTGCAGCAATTATGATTCTGTCGGGATTATTCCCTGTACTGGGAGTCATTCTTGCTTCTCTTCCGGATGCTGTACTGGGAGGCTGTACGCTGATGATGTTTGGTTCAATCGTCGTCAGCGGTGTCAGAATGCTGGGAGACTGCGGATATTCTTCCCGAAATATGAGCATTTCTGCACTTTCTTTGAGTATCGGGCTGGGATTTACACAGACACCGCAAATTTTCAGAATATTCCCGGATTTATTTAAAAGCGTTTTTGCGGATAACTGCGTAGCAGTTGTATTTATTGTCGCTGTGGTCCTGAATCTGGTCTATCCGAAGGAACATGATGAGGATATAAAGATTGTAGAATAATACAGATTTTACAGGAAATCTGACGCATGAAGTTATTTTTATTTCCGGCAGCCGGTGAGAAAATAATTTCATGCGTTATTCGCATCCGGAGCAAAAATAACTGGCCGTTTCGGATTCTTTGGGGGCAAAAATAAAAAAGATGCTTTTGCTGAAATACAATAAGCATCTTTTACCTGCTATGGGATTATATATTACCGGACAATGAATCCGATTATTTTTCTTTGGATTTATCTTTGTCAGCAAGCGTTTCTGCACCGTCCACAGGACTTGGATAGAAATACATGATTCGGTCGGGACGGAAATAATTACTTGCCAGTCTTTTAGCCAGGATAGGTGTGAGTGTCTGTTCAAAATCAACGACCTGAATAGGAGATAATACCGTATCTTCTACCAGAACGATGATGTTCGGATTGACTTCAGGGGCATTTTCAGGCACTTCTTCCCGATCCAGGGGAAGGCTTAAGATAATTCGTACTGTCGCAGTATATTGATTTTTGTAGTTAAAAATGATTCCCCGATAGGTATTTTGCCAAAGGGTTCTCATTAAATCAATATGATATAAATCCTGTTCATTTTCCGTATTCATTTTTTCCTCCCATTAAATCTGTGAATTTTTTGATGAGCTGCAACTCTTCATTGTTTTTTATTTTAACACTATAGCAGATAAAATGAAAATCCCCATCCTGTATGCGAAAAGAAGAGTCGGATTATTTTTGATGATTTGCACAGACATTTTTTTGAGGAGCAATCTGTTTCGTACGGAAAGGCGGAAATGCAGTATTTCTCATAGAAACATCAGCAGTAAATACTTTACGGAAGATGGTAAAATGGTATGACAGCCATCCTGTAAATCGTTTATAATAAATAAAGATATTGTTATTTATTCATCGTTAGAGAGGTAAAATCCATGTTTATAGATAGAGCGAAAATCATTGTAGTTTCCGGAGCCGGCGGAGATGGGATGGTATCCTTCCGCCGGGAAAAATATGTCCCGCGCGGAGGCCCGAGCGGCGGAGACGGCGGGAAAGGCGGCTCTGTTATTATCAGAGCAAACCGGGAACTAAATACACTGATTAATTTCAGACGTCACCGTAAATTTGCTGCAAAAGCCGGAGAGAACGGCGGAGCAAAAGAAATGTTCGGAAAAAATGCAGCTGATGTTGTGGTGGAGGTTCCCGTAGGAACGATTATTTATGATAACCGTACAGGAGAATTGCTGGCAGATCTGACTCAGGATCAGCAGAGTCTTCTGGCAGTTAAGGGAGGACACGGCGGCCGGGGAAATTCCCACTTCGCGACCAGTGCGGTTCGTGCGCCGACTTATGCGGAAAAAGGGGAACCGGGAGAAGAGAAAGAGCTGCGGCTTGAACTGAAGGTTTTGGCTGATGTGGGGCTTCTGGGATTTCCCAGCGTAGGGAAGTCCAGTTTGCTGAGAAAAGTATCCGGAGCTAAACCGGAAGTGGCGGCTTATCATTTTACGACTCTTTCACCGATTCTCGGTGTCGTCAGCCTGGACAGCGAAAGAAATTTTGTTATGGCGGATATTCCCGGACTGATTGAAGGCGCCAGCCAGGGAATCGGACTGGGAGATGAATTCCTGAGGCACGTGGAGCGGACAAAAGTATTGATTCATGTGCTGGATGCTGCAGGTTCTGAAGGCCGGGATCCTTATCAGGATTTTAAGGTTATTAATAATGAGTTGGAGCTGTACAGTCCGGAACTGGCAAAGAAAAAACAAATTGTTGCAGCGAACAAAATTGACCTGATGCAGGATGATGAAGAATCTCTTTTGGTATTGAAGGATAAAATTGAAAAGGAAGGATATAAATTCTTTCCAATCTGTACATTAACCGGCGAAGGAATCCGTCCGCTGCTGGAAGAAGTGTGGAAAGTCCTGGAAACAACGCCGGCAGTGGAACTGGAGACTCCGGAAAAGGCCATTGTATTTGATGTACCGAAAGAAGAATTCATCATTGAAAAGAAAAATGATATCTTCTATGTCAAAGGAAAACGAGTGGAGAAACTCGTCAGCATGACTGATTTTGAGGATCATGTTTCTCTGCGCCGGTTTGACAGAGCCTGGAAATTCATGGGTCTTGACAAACTGCTCAAGAAGGAAGGAATTCAGGAAGGAGATACGGTTGATTTATACGGCGTGGAATTTACCTATGAGGAGAGCAAAGAAGGAAGCTCCTCTGAAAATCAGACAGACTGAATGGAAATAAAGGAGAATACGGATACATGCTTACAGGAAAACAGAAACAATATCTGAAGAAAATTGCGGTGAATTTCCCTGCCGTTGTACAGATCGGCAAGGAAGGAATGAATGATGCTGTGTTCAATAGCGTGCATGATGTACTGATTGCAAGAGAATTGATTAAGATCAAGATTAATCAAAATTCCAGTGAGGATATTCAAAATACAGCGGCATATCTGGCACGGAGACTGGATTGTGAAATTGTTCAGGTTATCGGCCGGAATTGTGTTCTTTTCAAACAGAAGGATAAGAAATCACATTATGAATTGCCTTGAGAATCTGAATCGGGAAAAACTGAAAGACAAAAAGAGAATTGTCATAAAAGTAGGGACCAGTTCCCTGACTTATGCAAACGGAAAAGTTAATTTTCGTTTTTTAGAAGACCTTGTCCGGGAATTGTCAGATCTACGCAACCGGGGAATCCAGATTATCCTGGTATCCTCCGGTGCAATCGGAGTAGGGGCACCTGTACTTGGATTCAAGGAAAAGCCTTCCTATCTTCCGTATAAGCAGGCAGCTGCAGCAGTAGGACAGGGAATCCTGATGAATTATTACGAGCGCTATTTTCGGGATTACGGACAGGTCACGGCGCAGATGCTTTTGACGAAAGGCGATGCCATTAATTCCAAGCATTATCTGTATACAAAGGGAACCCTTCAATCTCTGCTGGAGTTGGGAGCCATACCGATTATCAATGAAAACGATGCGGTGACTGCGGAGGAAATTAAAATCGGTGATAATGATACCTTATCTGCCATTGTGGCGAGCATTGCCGATGCGGACTTGCTGGTGATCCTGTCGGATATCGACGGTCTTTATAGCGGCATTCCCGGTACGGATCCGAATGCGAAATTAATTTCCTTTGTTCCCGAATTCAGCCGGGAGATTCTTCACCTGGCCGGCGGGGCAGGAACTGCCCGGGGAACAGGCGGAATGTATACCAAATTATTGGCTGCCGAGATTTGTGTTCGTTCCGGCATTGATATGGTGATTGCCAAGAGCAGTTTGCCGCATGTGATTACCCGTATTCTGGATGGTGGTGCAGTCGGAACGCTGTTTTTAGGAGAAAATGTACATCCTCAGCTGAAAAAGAGAGATATTATCATCGGAACGGCTGTCCGTGGGAAAATTTTCGTAGATCGGGGATGCATGGAGGCAATCCTGAACAAGGGCTCGAGTCTTCTTCCGGTAGGGGTTATCCGTGTCAGCGGACAGTTTAATGACGGGGACATCGTGTCTGTTTATTATGATAATACGGAAATTGCAAGAGGACTGACTCATTACGGCAGTGCAGATATTGACTGCATCAAGGGGCATCATACGGAAGAATTGAATGAGGTTCTGGGATATGAAGCTCCTTATGATACAATCATCCACCGGGATAATTTACTGATTATGAGATGAGTTTTCATGAGTCTTTTTACAAAATTAAAGTGGATTTCCTATTATTACAACAAATCTCCCAAGGGTCGGTTTGAACGGAATCATATACTGCAGCTTTTATTTTTTCTATTGCTTTGTATTTCTATATTGGAAGCGGTGCTATACTTATGTCTCGCAGAATAGGAATATTTGGAGGGTCATTCAATCCAATCCATATCGGCCATCTGGTGATTGCCGAAGCAGCCTGGCAGGAGTTTTCTCTTGATAAAGTCATATTTGTGCCGACAGGAGATACTCCGAATAAGGATATGCATCATATCAGCAAATATATGCGTTATGAGATGGTAGCTAAAGCGATAGAAGGCAATTCACGCTTTGCTATTTCTTCCATAGAAAGAGACCGGACGGGTCCTTCTTATACAGTGGATACGATTCATATGTTCCGGGAACAATTCGGAAAAGAGGATCAATTATATTTTATTTGCGGAACGGACTCGATTGCAGATCTTCCGAACTGGAAATATAATGTAGAACTTCTCAAATGCTGTGAATTTATCTCTGCCAGCCGCCCGGGAAATGAAGAAGAAATTATCCGCTCTGTTTCCTATTTCGGAGATCTCGGAAAAGAAAAAATTCATTTTTTGCGGTCTCCTGAGCTGAATATTTCTTCAACAATTCTGAGAAAATTGATTGCAAAAAATAAATCCGTCAAATACTTGGTTCCTGATGCAGTAATTCAGTTTATTCATGAAAATGATTTGTATAAGGATACATTATGACCATAGGTGAAATAAAAAGTAATTTGAAAGAACGACTCTCTGCCAAGAGATATATTCACTCGCTGGGGGTAGCAGAAACAGCACATAAAATGGCATTGAAATACGGTGCTTCTCCTGAAAAAGCGTATTTGGCCGGACTGATTCATGATTCTGCAAAAGAGCTGTCCTTAAAGGAAATGCATAAGATTGTGGAAGCAGCGAACCTTTCATTGGATTCAGAAATGATGGCCAGCAAAGCACTGCTCCACGGGCCGGCAGGAAGCATTCTGGCAGAAACATTATATGGAATATCGGATAAGGAAATCAAAGAAGCAATCTTCTATCATACGACCGGCTGCCCCCATATGCCGATGCTGGATAAAATCATTTTCCTGGCGGATTATATCGAGCCGTCGAGAGATTTTCCCGGTGTTGCTTCTCTGCGGAAATTATCTGAGAAGGATTTGGATGATGCCCTTCTGGCGGCCTATGATTCTACGATTGTACATTTGATCGAACAGCAGCAATATATTTACGAATTGACTTTCCAGGGGCGAAACAGCCTTATCAAAGGGAAATAATTTAAAATGAAAAAATTAAGAAAGTCTAGGACAAGAATTCGATTCAAGAGAATATTTTTTCTTCTGTTTATCTTATTGCTCGGCATTTTTCTGGCAGTTTCCATATTCCTGTATTTCAGGAATTTTTCCACAGGGCCTGCAAAGGAAGACATTTCCTATACTTTGTTTATCGGGACTGATCCGGAAACAGACTCACAGGCAGATGCAGTTCTTTTGACAGTACTGAATCACAAGACGCAGGAAGTTTCTTTTGTTTCCATTCCTGCCAATACCAGTATATCTTTCTACGATAAAGATAAAAAACAGCAATTACTTCGTGATGTATACAGCAGCGGCGGAACGGAAGCCATGAAGAGTGCCGTGGAAAACATGCTTCATATCCGGATTGACAAATATGCAGTCTTTACTCCGGAGGATTTTATATACTTTATTGATCGGGTAAATGGTTTGCAGCTCTATGTAGAGCAAAATATGCAGCATGTTGATGCAGATGGAAATCTTGATATTGATATTCATCAGGGCGTCCAAAATCTGGACGGAAATACTGCATTTAAATATGCTCGCTTTTTAGATCAGAAAGATGGGGAACTGGGACGGATACAGAGACAGGAAAGATTGCTGAAGAATTTTATATCTGTTTTACAGGATAAATCCTCTCTCATGAACTGGCTTTTGGTAAAATATTATTGGAAAGCATCGGAGACGAATCTGTCATCTTCGGAAGCGGCAAATTTTGTTTATCATTTGACAAATATTCCTTCGGATCACTTAAGGTATGAAATCCTGCCGGGGGAAAAGGGAAAAGTAAAGAATCAGGAAACCTGGATGATTAATCCTGTAGAAGTTCAGGAACTGTTGGTGTAATCCCGCTGTCATTTATTTCCAAAGGAGAAAAATATGGAAAAGACGATTCAATCGATTTGTTATTCATTAGCTGAAAAGAAATGTGTTTTAACAAAAGTCCTTAATGTAAGGGACTTAACAAGTATTGCCGATTATTTTGTTATTACTACAACAAGAAACAGAAAGCAGTCCCAGGCTGCTGCGGATGAAGTAGAAGAAAAAATGGCTTTGGAAGGACTCCATCCTCTTCGCACGGAAGGTTATCGGGAAGGGGATTGGATTCTGATTGATTTTGGCAATGTTATCGTTCATATATTCACCGATGAAGAGCGGCGCAGATATGATCTGGATAATTTATGGAAGGATGCTCCGATGGAAGAATACCATGAGGCGGATTATGAGGGACAGTGATTTATCTGCGGGGAACAGTAACAAGTTGCTTCGCGAAAACTCTATTGTTCGACTGCCGGTAACCCGTGTTGCTAAATTTGGGGCGTTTCTTGATGGAGGAACGGGAGACACGAAAGACGATATTCTGCTGCATGTGAATCAGCAGACACGTTCTGTACAGATCGGTGACGAAGTAGAGGTATTTTTATACCATGACCCGAGAGGCCGGCTTACTGCAAGTATGCATCTTCCGCAGATTCCGGTCGGACAGGTTGGGTATGTGACTGTTATGCTGACTACACGGTTTGGAGCTTTTGTGGATGTGGGAACGGAACGGGGGATTTTTCTTCCGTTTTCCGAAATGATCGGAAATGTCCAAAAGGGGCAGCAGATCTGGGTAAAGCTCTATGAAGATAAAACCGGACGGCTGGCGGTTACTATGCATGTGGATGAAGTCATGCGGAAAATTGCGCTTCCCTGTACCCATAAACGGACCGGAGATTTTGTAGAAGGAACCATATACAATATTACTTCGGAAGGTGCATTTATTATTACGAGAGACCGTCTGTTGGGATTCCTTTATAAGGATGAACTGACGCCGGACATGAGACTCGGACAGGAAATTTCCGGAAAAATTACCTTTATTCGACCGGATGGCCATTTCAATTTTTCCCGGAAGGCAATGGGCAAAGAAGCAATAAAAAATAATGGAGAAATTATTCTGGAATATATGAGGACTCACCAGGGAATTCTTCCTCTGACAGATAAAAGTTCTCCTGGTGCCATTCGGCAGATACTGGGAATGAGTAAACTTGCTTTTAAACGGGCAGTTGGACATTTGCTGAAAACCGGAATCATTGCCGGAGAAAATGATCGGTATAAATTGTTGTAAAAGCAAAAACTTTTCATACCATATAATAGAAATGGTAAAGGCTCCCTTTAAGGGAGCCTTTTTTTGCAGGAAGAACTTGAATAGGAAAAATCAGCAGAACTTTCTGCTGATTTTTCTGTTTAGAATTGCCGATATAATCCAATGACTTTTCCCCGGATGGAAATATTGGCAGAAATGACAGGGGACGTGTTTTTCTCTGCCGCCTGCAGTTGAATTGTGCCATCCTTATTTTGGTAAAATCTTCGTACAACGGCATCTTCATGTTCAATGTTGGCAATCACGATATCTCCGTTTTGTGCAGAGTCCTGCTCTGTTATGATTAGATAATCTCCGTCCCGAATACCTGCCTCTGCCATACTGTTTCCCTGAGCGATAAAAATGAAGCAGTGATGTTCTCCGCTGAGACATTTATCTAGGGAAAAATATGTGGCTTCCAGATAGTCATTCGTAATGATGGGACAGTTTGCTTTTATCGTACGGACAAGAGGGAGTGCAGTCATTCTTTTATGACGCCATTGAGTATCATTGACGATTTCAATGGAGCGGGCGCGGGAAGAATTTCTGCGAATGACTCCCATTTCTTCCAGTCGGGAAAGATAACCATGAACTGTAGATGGGGAGTGAAGGTTGACTCCCCGGCAAATTTCACGAACCGTAGGCGGAAGGCCTTCATTCCAGATTTTTTTCCGAATAAAATCAAAGATTTCTTTTTCTCTTGTTGTAAGTGCCTGGTTCTTAGATAATTCTTTTTGTTCTGTCACAGGCATATTCTCCTTTCTCCGATAAATTGAAGAAATATATAAGAATTTTATGCTTTGTTCTGACAGGAAATACGTCTGTTTTTAATCATTGAATATTTTATCAATCGGGTTATTGGTAAACAGATCCGCTTCATTGATATATCTCCGAACCATTTCCACGGAACGATGACGGGTTTGTTTCATGATCAAGCGTTCTTCTACATGGTGCAGTGCAGCATACGTTGCAAAACCATGCCGGAGACTGTGGGCTCCGTATAAAGAAGGATCCAGTCCGATTTGCTGTGCATATCGCTTGACGAGAAGATTGACGGATTTATCACTCAGTCTTTGTTCAGAAACCTTTCCGCCTTTAAGGATTCTTCGGAAGAGCGGACCTGTTTCTATATGCGCCGCCTGCATCCAGGCTCGCAGAGACTGCACACAATCCATCTGAGGCTGTTTAATATTGGGAATTCCGATAAGCTGACCTTCAGAGGTTTGGTCGGTCTTGGAATGCCGGATATTGATGATAACTCCCTGAGGAACAAACTTGATATCCTCAAGGTCAATAGATATGATTTCACTTCTTCGGAGAGCGCCGAGAAATCCTGTCAACAGAATAGTTTTATCTCGGAGATTGGTAATATTTTCCGGATTCATACCTTCAACGATTTGTTCAATTTCTTCCCAGTACAGAGGAGTTTTTCCCAACTGTACAGCGCCTTTAAGCCGCATGAGACCGGTTAAGGCCTCCTTTACAATCCATTGTCTGCAAGGATTTTTCTCATCGAATCCTGCTGCATTATAGTTTTCAGAAATAGCACTGATGCGTCTGCGAATGGTAGAGGATTTGGCATAATCGGCCAGATCATTGATATAATTGACAATGGTTTCGGGAGAAGCAGGGAAAAAGTCCTGGTGATGATATCTGCACCAATCGCAAAAATCATTCCAGTCTGATTCATATGCATTAAGTGTATTCTTTGACTTTGTGTACTGAATAGACCGCATACTTTTTTCTGTAAGCTGTCCTGTATTTCTTTCTATATCCGGTTTTCTGATAAAAAAATGTGTATCACTCATATCGTATCTTTTTTTTGAAATTTCATAAAAATGTTGGGAAATCAACTTATAAAACATTATAGCATAAGGACCTGGTATTTATCTCTTCAGATTCCGAACAAATGTTCTTTTGAAAGGATTTTCTTTTCAGAAGAACATTTGTTCGGAACTATATAGTTGTATGGATTCTGAAAATGTACATGGGAAAATGCCAAAAATGATTCTAATAACTGGGTTGGCTGGTACGCAGCTGAAGATACGGGCCCAAGTATAAAGAAATATATCTGGTTTACCTTTATAGAGAGAAAAATGAGAAAGATATTTAGCAGGAAACAATTTTGTCCAAACTCCGAGTATCTGATTCGGCATCGACTGTGGCAATTTCATGCGGTTGCTTTGGAATTTGATATAGATGGAGAAAAATCTGTTACAATAAAGAAAAAAGAATGATAGCCTATTGGAATTAATCAAGAGCTCTGATAGCTGAAAAAGAAGAGGTAATGTAAAATGACCGCAGATGAAGCTCTGCGTGCTTATGTTGAGACCTTTAACGAGAATTTCCCATTGTTTATGGTGCGTGTGATGTCAGAGGAAAAACTTATGCAGATTATGGAAAACAGCCTTAAGTCCGGCAGAAAATATTCTGTGAGGAATCCGGACAAGAATAGAATGTACTGATTTTTATTGACTTAGGTATTCAAAAAGAGGCACTTTTTCTGAAATAATTTACTGTATAAAGGTGGGAATGATAATGCAGGGATACTGGGAGCCTGATGAAAAGACTGTGATGGATGCATTGAAAAAGTTGAATGCTATTCAGGAGGAATATCTGAAAAAATTCGGAGAACATTCTCTGGATTATGTTATAATCTGTGACCCTATGTGGATGAATGCAGATAATTTTAACGAAGGATCAAGAATGTTGGAAAACGCCATTAAATTAAATTCTCCTTTACCGAACGAGAATAGTAAATTATTCAAATCACTAGTATTTTGATGCGATTCCTTTTATATGTATAAAAAGCCGTCCGCTTGGAACTTATTCTGGAAAAGTGAGGGAGGTGATTGATTATGCATGCTTCATGGGAGCCAAGTATAGAGGCTGTCGCTGCCGCTATGGAAAAATACGAGAAAATACAAAAAAAGTATTTGGATCAATATGGTAAGCATTCCTTGGATCGGGTGATCATGGGAGATCCGGGATGGCCCAATGCCGATGATATTAATGAATGCACAAAGAAACTGGAGATTGCTATAAAAAATGACGCACCAATAGAGCAAATTCCGATGGAATAATATTGTGTTTTAAAGCCTTCCGCAGTAAACAGACGGTTCATAATAGATTGGTAAGGTAGTTTTTCTTCCGACGGAATGAAGCGAGAAGAGCGGGCATATATGACAAAAGAAGAATTGAAAGCTTTGGGCTGACGGAAAATCAGACGGGATTTTTAAAGACTATGGTAGGTAAAAACTATGTTTCCAAATTTCAGTTTAATGAAAAGCGGGAAGCCCTGAAGTATGCAGCGAAAGAACAGTTGATGAGGTAATCAGCAGTTCAAAAAGGTCAATGGAGACATTAATATTATAAACTTGTTGCCTTAGACTTTGACAGGATTACAGGAAATGATCTTTGAAAGCCGAAAAGAATTCCAGAACGCTGGGTGATCAGTCTCCTTCCGTATTTCTTTCCATGACATTCCAGGCAGTGATTGCAGCCTAGCTGATCGGAGTGCTGCCTGATGACATCATGGCACTCCCCGCCACAGATTTCCGGAATATTGTATTCCCGGTAGCTAATTTTTTATTAAGTTAGGCGACTCTACCAAGGACATGAGAAAGCTCGCACTGGAGATGGCTGTAAACAGCTGTACACCGGTGGGCTTTTATCTGTCCTGTACGGGGTATCTGAGATGCTGGAATACGCAGAGTTGCTGAAAGAAATGCAAAAAAAAATAACCCCTTCCGAAGGAGGGGAAAGGTCAGGTCAACGCTGTGCCGACTGCTAAGAAGAAGAAAAAGGCGGAACCGATACGGGTAGTCCACGACTCATCCTTCAGCGCGGCATAAGTGGTCAGGGCAAATATAATCAGGAACATGTAAGGGCCAAACGGATGGTAAATGGCTGAAATCACCGATAGTATAGCAATCAATATTATAACAGGCATATTTATCATCCCTTTCTCATTTTTATTATATCATAGGAGGTGACAGCATGCCCTTCGGGTTCAGTATCGGTGCCCGTTTGGCTCCGTCCGTTGGCGCATCTCCCGGAGGAGGGGCAAGGTCAGGTCAACGCTGTGCCGACTGCTAAGAATAAGAAAAAGGCGGAACCGATACGGGTAGTCCACGACTCATCCTTCAGTGCAACGTAAGTGGTTACAGCGAATTCAAAAAGCAAAACATAAGGGGCTGATGGCGGATAAATGGCAACAATTACGGCCATGATGAAACAAAACAAGAAAAGAATCAACATATCAGCCCACCTCTTTTCTTTTAGAGACTTCTTTATCTTTATTATATCATAGGAGGTGACAGCATGCCCGGGAAGTCCTTTTCTTTCGGGTTCAGTATCGGTGCCCGTCTGGCTCCGTCCGTTGGTGCATCCTTCATGAAAGTCAATAAAGATCTTTATGCAATGAAGGGGGCCATGTGGGACCTGAAGCAGACCCAAAGCGACCTTAATAAAGCTTTCAAGTAAAGAGATTATCAATCAAAAATCCTTTTGAGAAAAAATAGGGAAATATCTGATAAAATCGGGCTATTTTCAGGATTGTCATATCGTTGGATATACGGCCAAAATGCGCAATACAATAGGTTCCGATAATTTAATGTTATCGGAACCTATTGTATTGATTCTCTATTTTTTAACAAAATGAATATAGTTTATCAGTTACTCGTTTTACTTCGTAATCCATCTTCTCCGTATCAATGGTCAGGAGTTCTTTATTTTTCATAACCATTTTTCCGTTAATAAAGACAGTATCTACGTCCATAGAATTTCCAGCGTAGACAGCAAGTGATACAGAATCTAACTGGGGTTTCCAGTGGAAGCCGTCACGGTTGACAAGAATAAGGTCTGCAAGGAAGCCTTCCTGCAGGGCTCCCAGATTATCATAGCCGAGGCATTTTGCACCGTCCAGAGTAGCCATGGTCATTGCCTCATCAGCGGTAATGGCCAATGGATTAAAGGTTGCTGCTTTATGAATCAAGGCGGCTAAACGCATCTCTGCAAACATGTCCAGTTTGTTGTTGCTGGAAGCTCCGTCTGTTCCCAATCCGACAGTAATCCCCTTTTCTCTCATTTTTGCGACAGGAGCAATACCGGAGGCCAGCTTCAGATTGCTTCCCGGATTATGTGCAACACATACGTGTTTTTGTTTCATAATATCCATATCTTCATCTGTTACATGGACACAATGCGCTGCCAGAGTAGGAAGATCGAACAGTCCCAGATCATTCATAAGGGCAATCGGTGTCATTCCAAATTCTTTTTGACAATTATCAACTTCAGATTTGGTTTCACTCAGGTGAATATGAATCGGAATACCATATTTTTCCCCCGTATCCCGAACCTTTTTAATATATTCGGGCGGGCATGTATAGGGGGCATGCGGTCCGAGCATAACTTTGAACCGTCCGTCTCCCGCATTATCCCATTTTTTGAAAAGTTCTACATTTTCCTGAAGTGCAGCATCCGCGTTTGGACTGATGCCTGCCAGTCCCCGGGCAAGATTTCCCCGTATTCCGGCTGCGTCAGCAGCCTTTCCGCAAGCATCCATAAACATATACATGTCGCAGAAAGCAGTTGTTCCGCCCCGGATCATTTCCGCAAAGGCAAGCATACTTCCCCAATAGACAATATCATCATCCAGATGTTCCTCCAATGGCCAGATTTTGGTTTGCAGCCAATCCATCAGATTCATATCATCTGCATAGCTTCTGAATAAGGTCATGGCTACATGTGTATGTGTATTGACCAATCCGGGAAGAGCCAGTTTTCCCCTTGCATCAATGACTTCGTCATAATCTTCTTCATTGACTGTTTCGGGAAAAGAGAAAATGTATTTCCCGTTCAGTACAATATTGGAATTTTCTTTTACCTGATGATCTTTATATAAACCGACATTTTTTATTAAGACAGTCATATGTTCATCCTCTTTTTATTCAATGCCCAGGTATTTCTTCTGTTCCTCTGTTAAGGTATCAATTTCATATCCCATGGATTTCAATTTGATGGAGGCTACTTTCAGATCCAATTCGTGAGGAAGCGTATAGACTTTATTTTCCATATTCTTTCCATGCTGGAGGAGATACCGTGCAGCCAGAGACTGCATAGCGAAGGACAAATCCATGATTTCAGCCGGATGCCCATCCCCTGCTGCCAGATTGACCAGCCGGCCTTCTGCCATAAGGAAAACAGTCTTTCCGTTTGGAAGAACATATCCTTCGATGTTATGACGTGCTTCATACTTGGATGTGCAGATTCTTTCCAGATCCGCACGGCTGACTTCACAGTCAAAATGGCCGGCATTGGCGCAGATGGCACCGTCTTTCATTTTCATGAAATGCGGTTCTGTAATGACATTAATATCACCGGTTACAGTCAGGAAATAATCTCCCAATTCGGCGGCCCGGTCCATGGGCATTACTTCAAATCCGTCCATTACAGCTTCAATTGCTTTGATTGGATCTACTTCTGTTACGATGACATGGGCTCCCAGTCCTTTGGCACGCATGGAAACGCCCTTGCCGCACCAGCCGTATCCGGCAATGACAACGGTTTTTCCGGTAACTGTCAGATTCGTGCTTCTGATAATACCGTCCCATGCAGATTGGCCGGTTCCGTAGCGGTTATCGAACAGATATTTGCAGTAAGAGTCATTAACGGCAATCATCGGGAAATTAAGCTTATGCTCTTTTTCAAGAATCTTCAGACGGTTAACCCCTGTTGTGGTTTCCTCTGCGCCTCCGATGAGGTTTTCCGCAGCATCTTTTCGTGTTGTATGCAGCAAATGAACCAAATCACCGCCGTCATCAATGATGATGTCCGGATGATGATCGAGGGCTTTATTTAAAAAGAGGCCGTATTCGTCATCGGTGCATCCGTGCCAGGCATATACGGTAATCCCGTTTTTTACCAATGCAGCAGCAATGGGGTCCTGCGTGGAAAGCGGATTGCTTCCTGTACAGATTACATTTGCTCCTGCGGCTTTCAATGTTAATGCCAGATAGGCAGTTTTTGCTTCCAGATGAATGGACATGACAATGGTTTTATCTTTGAAGGTCTGATCTTTTACAAATTCCTTCCGCAGCTCATTAAGGGCAGGCATGTACTTTTCTACCCAATTAATACGCTGCTGGCCTTCTTCTGCTAAATTCGGATTTTTGATCATAGATTCGTTCATATGTTTAAACTCCTTTCATACAGCTTTATATTTTCAATATACGGCGGTTTTAAGACGCCTTTTTCCGTTATGATTCCTGTAATCAGCTCATGCGGTGTTATATCAAAGGCTGGATTCAGTGCTTTTACCTGTGCAGGAGCCGTCAGGACATGATGAAATTCCTTTACTTCCTCTTCGTTTCGTTCTTCGATGGGAATTCCTTTCCCATCAGTAATGGAAAAATCAAACGTCGAGAAAGGAGCGGCAAAATAGAATGGAATATGGTGATAATTGGCCAGAACAGCCAATCCGTAGGTTCCTATTTTATTTGCACTGTCTCCATTTGCGGCAATGCGGTCTGCACCTACGATTACAGCATCGATATGTTTCATGGACATGACGATAGCTGCCATATTGTCAGTAATCAAACGGCAGTTCATTCTCAATGATACTGCCTCTGTCGCAGTCAGGCGAGCTCCCTGCAACAAGGGTCTCGTTTCATCCATATAGAGACATTCCAACTGGCCTTTTTCATGCAAACGGCGGATTACCCCAAAAGCGGTTCCGATTCCGGCTGTTGCCAGAGCACCGCTGTTGCAATGAGTCAGCAGATTCAGCTTTCCCTGTCCCTTGAATAAAGCGGATCCGTTATCGGCAATTTGATTACAGATCTTCTGATCCTGTGCTTCGATTTCTCTTGCCCGGCGAAGCAGATCAGTGATCAGGGAGTCTGTCTTTTTCTCCGAGATGATTTTGTTCATTTCAGTGACTGCCCAGGAAAGATTGACGGCTGTGGGACGGGCATCCTTTAGTTCCTGAGAAGCCTGCTTCAGAAAACTGTAAATTTCTTCCTCATCATCCAGGTGCGAAGCCTCTATGGCTGCCAGAACCACTGCATAAGCTGCTGCGACACCGATGGCTGGAGCGCCTCTGACTGCCAGTTTTCTGATGGCCTCTATGATCATCCTATAATTATCACAGGATTGGTATGTAATGTTCCCGGGCAGTTTTGTCTGGTCCAGGATGATTAATTTACCGGCATCCCAATGTACAGAACGAAGCGGCAAACTCATAATGAGAATCCTCCGAATTCTGTAGCAGCATGATGACAGGAACAATCTGTATCCGGATCATATTCTTTCAGCAGAGATGTAATGATTCTTTTGAAGGAAGAAAGATTTTGCTCCATGCATTCGGTGACTTCTTTATGCGTCAGCGGCTGGGGGGAGATTCCTGCCGCAAAATTGGTAACCATTGAAATTGTGGCATAACAAATTTCCGCTTCTCTGGCCAGAGGACATTCCGGGATATTTGTCATTCCAACTACGTCGGCACCCCACATTTTAAAAGCTTTTATTTCAGCAGGTGTTTCAAACCGGGGACCTTCTGTGCAGATATAGGTTCCGGAATTATGGATGAGAATATTTTCCTTTTTACAGGTAGACAGAATAGCTTTTCTCAGAGTATCGCAATAAGGATGTGTCATGTCCAAATGAGCGACTCCGTACCGATCTCCGTCGAAAAAAGTGTGTTCTCTGGACTTGGTCATATCAATAAACTGATCAATCAGGACCAGCTCTCCCGGCTTAAAGTCCGGATTCAGAGATCCGACTGCAGTAGTGGATACAACAGCAGATACATCCAGGGCTTTCAGTGCATAGATATTGGCTCTGTAATTGATCTTATGCGGCGGGATCGTATGATGTACCCCGTGGCGGGCCAAAAATATGACTTCCTTATTTCCGTATTTTCCGGACTCATAACTTGCCTGTCCGTACGGGGTATCCATGATATGAGATTCCAGATCGGTCAGAACACCCGGATCATATACTCCTGTCCCACCGATAAATGCTAATTTACTCATGAGCAAATTCCTCCTCTTTTTCCGCAAACCACTTTTTCAGAGTTTCTCTGCTTATTTTGTATGTTTTTCCGCAATAATCACAATGTACTTCAATAGAGGGATCTTTCAGAAGGCCCTCCTTTTCATGAGATGGAAGCCCCAGCAAAGAATTTTTTATTTTATCCTCTCCACAGGTACATTGGAAAGTCAGCGGGTATTCTGCCAGCAGAATAAATTGCATGGAGTCCATAAGATGATTTAAAGAAAGCGGGTCTGCTTCATTTTCCGAGTACAGATCGTAAGTAATATCGGAGGAGAACACTTTAGCAAAAAGTTCCCTGTCTCCGCCGGGTAAAAGCTGCGCAATAAATCCGGATAGACGGCGAACAGATCCGTTTGGATAAAACTTTGTCTGTATTTCCGTATGGGATAAAGTCTGATCTGATTCCCGGAAATATTGATTAATACAGTCGGAAACAGTTCCTGTTTTCAGGTTTACAGAACTTACATAGGGACGTCTGAGAAGAGAATATCGAGTAACAAATAAATCTCCATGGTCTCCCATATATTGTTTTTCCAGAAGCTCACTGTACATTAAATCCTGAAGTACTTCAGGATGGTCAAGGAAGCCTCTGATGCAGCCGCTTTCGTAAGCGTCACTGTGAATCGCACCCAGAGCAGTATGCGTATCCCACTTTACAGAAACGCCTTCCCGATTCTTAAAATCTGAAGCGAGCATGGCAGCTGACAGCATGACCTTGCCGAGAATCGTTTCCCCAAGCGGCTCCAGCTGATGTGCTTCTGATGCTTTTTGAACCGCCTCTGTTGCATCTGCCAGCGTCATACGGATTCCCGAAGAACTGAGGTAGTGTCCTATAAAATTTTGTTTTATCAAATCTTTTTTCCTTCTTCCCTGTCATGCGAATGAAAAATATTTCTTTATCCACTATTTTATCATGTTCTATTAAATTATACCCATAATAAAAGCCCGTATCTTATAAGATGCAGGTTTTTATTATGGGTCTTTTGTAGATTTAGCAGAAACGCAAAGAATCCATAGCCATTTTACGATCATCCTGTCCGAAAACAGAAGATCCTGCTACCAGGATATCTGCACCGGCTTTTTTCAGGAGTTCCGCGTTTTTTCTATTGACGCCGCCGTCCACTTCAATTTTTACTGACAGATTTTTGCGGATAATTTCCTCTTTCAGCCTGGAAACCTTGTCCTGGCAATAGGGAATGAATTTCTGCCCGCCGAAGCCGGGGTTTACTGACATAATAAGAACAAAATCAAGAAGAGGAAGTACTTCATCCAGTACATGAATCGGTGTACCGGGATTCAGAGCTATACCTGCTTGCACGCCTTTTCCCCGAATCAGCTGAATGACTCGATCCAAGTGGATTACTGCTTCAGCGTGGAAGGAAATCATTGATACGGAAAGCTTTGACAATTCCTCAATATAACATTCCGGATTTTCTGTCATCAGATGAACATCAAAAGGCAGCTGCGTTACAGGCCGTATGCTTTGGAGCACTGGCATGCCGAAAGACAGATTAGGTACAAAATGACCGTCCATGACATCCAGGTGAAGCAGATCCGCTCCCCCTTTTTCAATGTCTTTTATTTCATCTGCCAGACGAGAGAAATCTGCAGCAAGGAGAGATGGAGCTATTTTCATGATTACCTCCTGATTTTTGTTGAATCAATGGAATTGAGCATCTGAAGATACGAAGAATAGCGGCGAGGATTAATATCGCCCTCTTCTACTGCCTGCCGGATCCGGCACCCGGGTTCCTTATTGTGGCGGCAGTTATTAAACTGACATTTTCCCAGATAGGGACGGAAATCCCTGAAAAGATAGGCTAAATCTTCTTTTTCAATTCCGGATAATTCCAGAAAGGTATAGCCGGGCGTATCCATCAGGAAAGAATTGCCGAATGCGGGAACCAGCTCAGCATGGCGGGTGGTATTTTTTCCGCGGCCTGTATTCCGGCTGATTTCACCGGAAATGAAATGATTTTTTCCCAGTAAATGATTAAGCATGCTGGATTTTCCGACGCCGGAAGCACCTGAAAAGGAAATAATGCCATGGATTTCGGAAAGGAGATCCCGGCATTGCTCGAATCCTGTTTCAGTATTTACAGAGATAGCAATGGAAGAATAGCCGGCTTTTTTATAGATTTCCGTTTCCCGCAGGGCATCCTCCGGTGAGAGATCCGCCTTGCTGATAATAATCAATGGTTTAATTCCAGCCTGTTCCGTTAATACAATCATCTTATCCAGAAGAAATGGATTGAAATCAGGTGTTTTAATGGAAGCAACCAGAACCATACAATCCACGTTGGCTACTACCGGACGATGAAGAATTGTATGCCGGGGATAAACATGAGTAATAATCCCGTCTCCCTGATCGGCTATTTCATACTCTACCGTGTCACCGACCAGAATCTGTTCGGAACGCTTGAGCTTACCCCGGGAGCGGCAAAGACTCAGAGTTCCTTTGTCTCCATAGATGGAGAAATAACCATTTTGATTTTTAATGATGATTCCTTTCATACGTTCATAACTCCCGATCCTGAACTACCGAACCATCAATGACAACCTGTACCCGAACAGATCCTGTTCCGCTTACATCCTTGCTGACAGTGCTTCCCGGATTAGCCTTGGCACTGTATACCGTATGTCTTCCTGTTTCATCAATGAGGTAAATATCGACCTGACGGGCATTTCCGCCTTTTGGAATTGTAATATTGACAGTACCGCTCTTTTTCTGCATCCTCTGGCGGTTGCCGATGGTCAGGTTTACTGTTCCATTTTCAGAGCTTCCGCCGGCAGCAGGATCCTGAGAAATGACAATGGCATTTGCATCTTCAGCTGACGTTTCATCAGAAGAAGTAATGGTACCTACCGAAAGATTCTTTGCCAGAAGAGCAGTACGGGCATCGGCGACAGACATTCCCACGATATTGGGAACCGTGATTTTTTGCTTTACATTGATTACAATATTTACCCGTGCGCCTTTGGAAGTTTTCTCACCGGAGGCAGGACTTTGAGAAATAATCACATCAGATGGCTTATCACTGTCATTTCCATTCTCAACAGCACCCAGGACGAGCCCCAGCTTTTCTAGACGTTCCTGTGCCTGGGCCAGGGTCAGTCCTTTTAGATCAGGAATCAGCATGGAAGATCCGCCCTTGCTGACGGTCAGATGGATGATCCGTTTCGCTTTTACACTGGTTCCTGCAGGCGGAGTTTGAGAAATGACCTGCCCGGCAGGGACAGTATCACTGTCAATTTCATCAACAGAGACCTTTAAGTCCATCTTCTTTAATGTTGTTTGTGCCACTTCTACAGGTTTTCCGACTACGTTGGGGACAGAAATATTCTCTGCACTCCAGAAACTACCGAAGCTGAAAAATGCCCAGGCAAAACAAACGATAAAAAGTACGGCCATACCGATCCAGACATATTTCTGGGGGATGTTGTTGATGGTATCCATCAGTCGGCTCTGTTTGCGGATGTTTTTTCTGATTGTTTTTCGCTGCGGAATCGGCCTTGTCATAGCTGTAAAGTCATGAGCTGCAGGTTTATTATAAATTGTTGTGGTAAAGCCCTGTGCGATTTTCAGCTCGGAGATGAAATCGGTGACCGTATCATAGCGTTTATCCGGATCCTTTTGCAGAGCGGCAAGAAGGCATTCCTCCAGCATAGGAGAAATAGACGGATTATATCGGGTAGGGCGCGGAATATCCCCCTGCATATGCTGCAGAGCAATACTTACTGCAGTTTCGCCCTCGAAGGGAAGGTGGTGAGTCAGCATTTCATAGAGAACAATCCCCAGAGAGTAAATATCCGTTTTAGCAGTAATCTTATCCCCCGCTGCCTGTTCCGGCGATAGATAATGAACAGACCCCAAGATAGACTGCTTGTCAATAACAGTGGAGGAATTGATGGCACGGGCAATTCCGAAATCGGTGACCTTTACCTTTCCTGTTTCTGTAAGCAGTATATTATGCGGTTTAATATCACAATGAATAATTCCGTTCGCATGGGCTTCTTCCAGCGCATAGCCGATTTCTATGGTAATTCTGACAGCCGTATCGATAGGAATATTGGCATGCGTCTGGATATACTGCTTTAAGGTTTCTCCTTCCACATATTCCATGACGATATAGTGGACATCTCCGTCACAGCCGACATCATAAATCCCGACAATGTTGGGATGCGTCAGTTTTCCCGCAGCCTGAGCTTCATGGCGGAAACGGATGATAAAATCGTTGTCTTCAGCGAAATTGCTGTGTAAAATCTTGACCGCGACAACACGATCCAGAAGGATGTCTTCTGCCATATATACATCAGCCATTCCGCCGGAACCGATTTTTTTCTTCAGTTCATAGCGTTCATCAAGAATTTTCCCTATCATAACTTAGTTCTCCACATTCCAGAATTGAATCAGGATCAAGGAAACATTATCCTTGGCTCCGGCTTTGTAAACTGCGTCCATTAATTGATTTCCCAAAACCTTTAAATCATTAAAGGTTTTCCGGGGGGACTGAGAAATCATCTGACTGATTTCCTGATCATTCAGCATTCCGGTAAGACCATCGGAACAAATGAGCAGCAAAGAATCATCCTGAAGGATTCCGCTTCCCGAATCTACTTTCAAATCCTTTTCGATTCCCACTGCACGGGTAATTTCATTTTTACGGGGATGTACCCGCATTTCTTCTTTTGAGATTTTACCTTCCGAAACAAGCTCCATAACAAAAGAATGATCCGTTGTAATTTGTGTCAGTTCTTTATCATGCCATAAGTACAGACGGCTGTCTCCTACATGGGCCCAGTAAAAATGATTTTCTTGTACAGCTGAAACAATCAATGTTGTTCCCATGGATGAGAATTCCGCTTTTGTGGTTTTTAATTCCAGAATCATTTGATTGGCATACAGCACGGACTGTGCCAGTGTATTCTCAGAGAATTCGCCCATTTCTTTTTCAAAGAATTGATTTACGGAATTGACTGCTGACGTACTGGCTATCTGACCGCCTTCATATCCGCCCATACCGTCAGCCAATACAAAAAGATGCTTATCGTTAAAACTGATAGCATCTTCATTGAGTTTCCTGATGAGTCCTGTCCGTGAATCGCCAAATGTTATAATCATACGAGCCTATTCCATCAGAATAAAATATCTTTGTAAGCAACAAGACCAAAATAAATTCCAGATAACTAAAGTGTATCATTTCAATTTGACATAGTCAATTTTACTTCCGAAAACTGTATACAAATCGATGGATTCTTAATCTTTAGGATTCATATACCGCCTTTTCAGCTGCCCGCATGCAGCCTGAATCTCGTCGCCCATCTGTTTACGGACAGTAACGCTTTTTCCGTGCTTTTCCAGAATGCTGACAAACTTCTCAATCGCTTTTATGCTCGGCGGATACAGCTGAATGTGTTCCGTACCGTTAATCGGAATCAGGTTGAAATGACAACTCATTTTTCCGACAAGGCGGCAAAGTTCTTCTGCATTGTCCGGCGAAGCATTTATTCCGTCTATTAAAATATATTCGAAAGTAACACGGCGGCCGGTGGTTTCAAAATAATAACGGGAGGCCCGGACCACATCTTCAATTTTATAAGCTTTGCTGATGGGAAGAATCTGATTCCTGATAGTGTCATTCGGTGCGTGAAGAGAAATTGCCAGTGTAATGGGAAGTTTTTCATCAGCCAGACGATAGATCCGCGGAACAATGCCGCAGGTCGACAGAGTAATATTCCGAAAACTTATATTCAGCATGTCGGAATCATTACAAAGCCGGACAAATTTCAGAACCTCTTCATAATTCTGCAAAGGTTCTCCTGAGCCCATCAGAACCAGAGAATGAATCGGAATCTGGAAAAGCTCTTTGAAAGCATATACCTGCGCAAGCATTTCCTCTGCTTTCAGATTCCTTTCCAGTCCGTTTCTGGTGGAGGCACAAAAGATGCATCCCATTGCACACCCTACCTGGGTAGAAACACAAATAGAATTTCCGTAATTGTGGTGCATGCACACCGTCTCAATCAGAGAACCATCGCCGAGCTTCAGCAAAATTTTTATTGTATTTTTATCCCGGGATTCCTGAAACTTCATAATTTGCGGTTTATCCAGGGTTGCGTTTTGCATCAGCCACGTTCTTAAATCTTTGGGAAGCTGCAACATATTCTCAAAAGAAAAAATATTTCTTTTATACAAATAGTCATGCAGCTGCTTTGCGCGGTATTTGGGAAATCCGTTTTTTACAAACTGTTCCTGCAGTTCGGGCAAAGTTTTTCCCCACAAATTAATTGCCATCTTATCTCCTTCTCAATTTTGCGGCAAAGAATCCATCACTGTTGCATTCAGACGGAAAAATAGACATCATTCCTTTTTCGGATTTCTTGAATTGTCCGATTTGGAAATCTTCTGCATAAAATTCAGGGAAATGTTCAAGAAACCAGGAAATTACATGTTCGTTTTCTTCCCGGTTTAATGTACAGGTACTGTAAACTAATGTACCGCCGTGCTTTAAACAGGACGCAGCTTCTGCCAATAATTTCTTCTGCAGGGGAGGAAATTCTTCCAGTCCCTTTTCTGTTCGTCTCCAGCGAATTTCCGGCTTATGTCCGAGAACACCGAGACCGGAGCACGGTGCATCGAGAAGAATCCGGTCATATTTTTCTGTAAATGCCGGATCATGTTTTGATGCATCCCGGGCCGTTGCGTGGATAATGGAAATGCCTAATCTTTTTGCATTGGATTCTATCAGGGAGATCTTATGAGGATAAAGATCCCATGCATCAATGCACCCTTTATTTTTCATCATTTCCGCCATCTGTGTAGTTTTGCTTCCCGGGGCGGCACACATATCAAGCACTGTATCGCCCGGCTGCGGATTCAGGACCGTTGCCGGAATCATTGAGGAAAGCGACTGTACATAGGCATAACCTTTTGGGATAAAATAAGAAAAAAAGATATCGGCGTGATCTTTGATAACAAATGCATTGGCAAGGAAGGAGACTTCATCAGCTCCTATTTCCCGATCCGTCAATGCAGAAATGAATTGTAACTTATCTGTTTTCAGACGGTTCATCCGGACAACCAGTACGGGAGATTCATTAAAGGACTGAAAAATTTCCCGGGCTTTATCCGGTCCGAATTCACGGTTCCAACGCCGTACAAGCCATTCCGGCTCATTGTACTGCAACGCTGATCTGGTCAGGGAATCAGAAACCTTATTCTCTACCTGGAAATCATCTCTGTGTCGAAGAAAATTGCGTAAAACTCCATTTACAAATCTTACGTTGCCCGGATGGGTTACTTTGTGAGCAATCTTTACGGACTCATTCACTGCTGCAGAATCTGGTATTTTATCCAGAAATACGATTTGATACAGGCCCAGACACAAAAGAATCCGTACAGATATGTGAATTTTCCGGAGAGGCTTGCTGCTTATCTGCGAGATTATCCAGGAAAGGTAATTATATTTTCGAAGGACACCGTAAACAAGCTCTGTCAGCAGGCGTTCATCCACTCTTTTTAATTGATAGGTATTTTGTATATTCTGCAGCGTCAGATTGGAATAGGCTCCTTTTTGAATGATTTCATAAAGTGCCTGATAAGCGAGATGCCTGGCAGAAAAGCTTTTTTTAGTCGTTGAATCTGTCATTAATCTTTACCTGATATCCATGAATAAAATCGGCAGAACTCATTTTTTTATGATTTTCAGGCTGGACTTCCGTCAGACAAAGAACGCCGTCTCCGGCAGCCGTATGGATGATATCCTTCTCCAAAGAAATCACGGTTCCCGGTACAATTCCGGACACATCCTTTTCTTCGCAATATGCTTTGTGGATCTTCATACGTTTTCCTCTGAAGAACGTATAGGTTCCCGGATTCGGATACATACCGCGGATCAAACAGTCCAATTCCCGGACGGATTTGCTCCAGTCGATATTTCCCATAGCTTTTGTAATTTTCTCGGCATAGGTTGCGGCTTCATGATTCTGCGGGAAGGCCTGATCCAATCGATACGGCAGATCGTTCATGACCTGGATCAGTTCCTGTGCACCGGTATTGCTCAGCTGTTCAAACAGTTCTTCTCCTGTCATATGCGCAGGAATATCAACGGATTTCTGAGAAATGATATCTCCTGTATCCATACCTTCGTTCAGTTTCATAATTGTAACGCCGGTTGTTTTTTCTCCATCAATGATTGCTCTTTGGATAGGTGCTGCTCCCCGATACTTGGGAAGCAGAGAGGCATGAACATTAATGGCTCCAAATTTCGGGATTTCCAGAACAGCTTTCGGCAGAATTTTCCCGTAAGCAATTACGATAATCAGATCCGGATTCAATTGGCGGATCTGTTCAATCTCATCCTCTGCTTTTAAAGAATCAGGCTGACAGCAGGGGATATTATTTTCCAGGGCAAATTCTTTTACCGGGGAAAATACAATTTTCTTCCCCCTCCCGTTAATCTTGTCAGGCTGTGTGTAAATTGCAGCGGGTTTATATCCGTTTCTGCATAATGCCTTGAGAGACGGAACCGCGAAATCCGGTGTTCCCATAAACAGGATTCGATAAGAATTATTCATTTGATTTGGGTCCTTTGTGTAATGAAATGGCCTTTTCAATGAACAATACGCCATTCAAATGATCGGTCTCATGCTGGATGCAGCGTGCCAGCAGACCGCTGGCTTTCCGCATTTTCTTTTTTCCGTGAATATCCTGGTAGTGAACGATTACATTGGCAAATCGCTCTACTTCTCCGTACAATTCGGGAACGGAAAGACAGCCTTCCACATCAATATTCTTTTCTTCTCCGTCAGGAATCCACTGGGGATTGATATATGCCTCAAAACCGGATTCCCCGTCATCAGCGACAAAAATTCTTTTAGATACGGCAATCTGCGGAGCAGCCAATCCTACTCCGTTTGCTGCATATAAGCTTTTCTTCATATCATTTACCAGAAACTTTAATTTTTTATCAAAAGAAGTTACCGGTTCTGCGACTTTTTTCAGGATCGGATTTCCTGCTACAATAATTTCACTCAATGAAATTCCTTCTTTCTATATAAATCAGATTAAATTTTCAGAATTGTGCAAAAACTATACAGGATCAACATCTATTATTATATCATTTTCTTTGAATATATTCGAATCTCTCATAAGAACTCTCAGTGAAGAAAGGTCTCTTCCTTTTATTAAAAGAGATATATAGTGGCGGTCTCTTATTTTCTTGATAGGTTCCGCAAAGGGAGGTGTAAAGGAAATTTTTTCCTCCATCCCGGCTTCAATCCGGCAGAGCCATGTATAAATTCTTTCTGCCTTTTGCCGGGCCGTTTGCTCTTCCTGGTGAAAGCAGCTGATTTTTATCATTCTCACAAAAGGCGGATAATGCAGTGCTTTCCGGAATGCCAATTCCTTTTCATAGAAAGCTTCGTAATCCTGCCGAGCGGCTGCTTGAATGACGTAATGATCCGGGTTGTAGGTCTGAAGAATGACCTTTCCCTGAATTTTGCTTCGGCCCGCACGGCCGGCACATTGGGTAATCAGATTAAAGGCCTGCTCCGATGCCAGATAAGAGGGAATATTCAGAACGCTGTCTATCGAGAGAATACCGACGGACTGTACATCCGGAATGTCATGTCCCTTAGCAACCATTTGCGTGCCGTACAGAATATCAAATTTACCTGCTCTGAAATCCTGAAGGATTTCTTTTGCACTGTATTTGCGGCGGGTACTGTCCAGGTCAAATCGCCGGGCTCTTGCTTCCGGCAGGATATTTTTTAGTTCTTCCTCTATTTTCTGGGTTCCCCGTCCCAGATAGAGTATATTTCTGCCGCCGCACCGGGGACAGAATGACGGCAGCGGATGGACTGTATCGCAGTAATGACAGTGCAGCTGCTCTGTATCCCGATGATAAACCAGAGGGACATCACAGTGGGGACACTTGAAGACATACCCGCAGTTCGCACACATCAGAGCGGTGGAGTATCCTCTTCGATTCAGAAGAAGGATTGCTTTCTGATGCTGGTTCAGCGTTTCCTTCAGAAGCTGAATCAGCGGGCGGGACAGTAAATGGTCCGGTGCGAAAAGACTTTCCTCCTTCATATCATAAATATGGATCTTGGGAAGTGGAGTATTAAAGACTCTTTCGGGCATTTCCAATAATCGTATTTTTCCTGTCTTGGCTGCATAATAAGTGGAAACAGACGGAGTTGCTGCTCCGAGAAGAATTGGACATCCGTATATCGTGGCCATCTTTTTAGCTACATCTCTTGCATTGTACCGGGGCCCGTCTCCCTGTTTATAGGAAAAATCATATTCTTCGTCCACAACAATCAGAGAAAGATTGTCAAATGGCATGAACAGTGCAGAGCGGGAGCCGATGACGATGCTGCTTTCACCGCGGAGCATCCGAAGGCGATTATTATATCGCTCCTCCTTGCTCAGATTGCTGTGAATAAAAATGACCTGGCTGCCGAATTTTTTCTGGAAATAGCCGGTCAGCTGATCTGTCAATGCAATTTCCGGGACCAGAATCAATACGGCGCCCCCTTTGCGGACTGCATGCAGCGCTGTTTGGAGATATACTTCTGTTTTCCCGCTCCCTGTTACTCCTTTCAGCAGGACTCCTTCATATGTTTTCCGGTCGATTGCCTGATTTACATATGCAATGGCCTTTTTCTGCGCTTCGGTCAGACAATAGTTCTTGTCTGACCGAATATCCGATACCAGGGAAAATGTTTTTTTGCGCCGGTAAAAAATCCGGCCGTATCCTTTTTTGCAGAAGGTATGAATGACTGATAGAGAAATTCCCTGCTGTATTGCTGTATCAAAGGAAACCTGCCGGTTCTTCTGCAATGTCTCAAAAAGAGCTCTGCCTTTGGGGCTTCGTGCCAGATATGCTGCATCCGGCGGGTTTGCAGGAGCAATCCATCGTTCCAGCGGCTCCCGGTGCGTCAGGGAAACCTGTTCCCGGGCTTCCAGAAATTTTTTAGAGATACAGGCAGAGAGCCGGTTTCCCAGAAGCATTGATGCATCTTCCGCACTCAATACCTCTACTGAGGAGTCAATCATTCCGCAGAAATCTGAATTATCGGGAATATTTTCCCAGAGAATCTTATATTCTGTTCTCTTGCGTATAGACTTCTTGTCAATGTAAAAAAGCCGGAGGGCATCGATCAATGTACACAGATAATAGTTGGAAATCCACAGCGCAGTCAGCAGCATTTTTTCCGTAAACCAGGGAAAAGAATCTACAAGATCCCGGATTTCCAGCAGTTTATATTCAGGGGTATCTCCTTTATCATCCCAGACAGATAAAATAATTCCCTCTTCCATACGGTGGGAAAAGGGAACAATGCAACGATAACCGGGGCCGGCTTCCGACAGACGTTCGGGAATCCGATAGGAAAAGGTTCTGTTCAGGTGCTTTGTCGGTCTGTTGATCAGTATTTCTGCAATCTTTCCCATCTTATCACCGCTTTTAAAATTAAAGTATCATATTTATTTTATCATATATCCTCAGGAGGGGAAAATTTTACAAAATAAAAATCCTTTCCCTGCAATAGAGAAAGGATTTTATGGGATCAAAATTATAAGCCGGCCTGTTCTTTCAGTGTTTCTGCTTTATCTGTATGTTCCCAGGGAAGATCGATATCCGTTCTTCCGAAGTGGCCGTAAGCTGCAGTTTTCTTATAAATCGGACGGCGCAAATCAAGCATATCAATGATTCCGGCCGGACGCAGTTCAAAATTGCGGCGGATCAGGTCAACAATCTTGGAGTCGCTGATTTTGCCTGTACCAAAGGTATCTACAAAAATAGAAACCGGCTTTGCTACTCCGATTGCATATGCCAATTCAATTTCACAACGGTCAGCAATGCCTGCAGCAACGATGTTCTTTGCTACATATCTGGCAGCGTAAGCAGCAGAACGGTCTACTTTTGTCGGATCCTTTCCGGAGAAGCAGCCGCCGCCGTGGCGAGCCATACCGCCGTAGGTATCTACGATGATCTTACGGCCTGTCAGTCCTGCATCCCCCTGCGGTCCGCCGATGACAAAACGTCCGGTCGGGTTGATGAAGAACTTTGTATTTTCGTCCAGGAAATCTGCCGGAATGATTGCTTTGATTACATGTTCAATCATGTCCTTTTCGATTTGTTCATGTGTTACATCCGGGTTATGCTGTGTGGAAAGAACTACCGTATCTACACGGCAGGGTTTCCCGTTTTCATATTCTACGGTTACCTGCGTCTTTCCGTCCGGTCGGAGATAACTCAATTCTCCGGATTTTCTGACTTCTGCCAGTTTTCTGGAAAGACGGTGAGCCAGAGCAATCGGCATCGGCAGGTATTCCTTTGTTTCATTGGAGGCATACCCGAACATCATGCCCTGATCACCTGCACCGATATCGTATTTATCCGAGTTTTCCTTTTTGGATTCCAGGGATTGATCTACGCCCATAGCAATATCCGGGGACTGTTCATCAAGAGAAACATTAATGCCTACGCTGTCTGCATCAAATCCGTATTCGGAGCTGGTATATCCGATATTACGAATCGTATCCCTGATGATTTTGGGAATCGGCACATAGGCAGAAGTAGTAATTTCACCGAAAACATGGACCTGACCGGTTGTTACGATGGTTTCACAGGCTACACGGCCATTGGGATCCTGCTCTAAAATAGCATCCAGAATGGCATCGGAAATCTGATCGGCAATTTTATCAGGATGACCTTCGGTAACAGATTCTGATGTAAATAAAACTTTGTCGGACATATAGTTCCTCCTCTATCCACTATATTGTGACGGACACATTTGTAAAATAAAAAATCTCCCATGCAGAAGGGAGAGTAGAAACTCTCATCTGCCAGCTTAAGCTGTTGGATTTAGCACCGGTTCGTATTGAATGGTTGCTGCAATGTCATCGGGCCAGTCCCTCGATTGCTCTTGATGAGTCATATACCGGGTTTATTATACACGGTATAGTGAGAATAATCAATGCTATAAAAATTATGTGAGAAATATCACAAAAATATTTTATGCGTCATAAGCCGCCGGAATATCACGTGTGCAAAAGAAAGAGAAATATTTTCAATGACAGAGAAGTTCTTTTTTCGAATCATGCACTGAAGATTCTGCTCTCTCAAAACAAAAGAAGCCTATGCGGCATTTCCGATAAAACCATATCTTTTATTTTGATAATTTATCAGCAATCTTTTCTATGATAATCCTGCCCAATTCCTCTTTTGTCATAAGCGGATATTGTTCAATGCTTCCGTCTTTATACAATAAAGAGGCAATATTGGTCGGAACATTGAATCCCGCACCGGCCTGTGCCACATCATTGGCGACCAGCATATCCAGATTCTTCCTCTTTAACTTATCTTTTCCGTGTTCAATGACATCCTGGGTTTCCGCAGCAAATCCCACAAGAAACTGCTTGGTTTTCTTCTGACCCAATCCGTAAAGGATATCCGGATTTTGGGTTAATTCGATATTCAGAGTAGCAAAGGATTCCTTTTTGATTTTTTGCTTTGCTGCGGTCTTCGGACGATAATCTGAAACTGCGGCAGACATAACAGCAATATCTGCCGAATCAAAATTATCATTCATCACCTTGTCCAGCTCATTGGCATTGTGAACATAAATTACCTTTACGCCTGCAGGAACCGGCAGAAGGTCTGTACAGCTTACCAGAGTAACATCTGCATCTTCAACGGCAGCAGCTTTGGCAATAGCATATCCCATCTTTCCGCTGGAACGGTTGCTGATATATCTTACCGGATCGATATCTTCCTGAGTTCCGCCGGCACTGATCAGTACTTTTTTCCCCGCCAGGAGATGATGTCCATTCAGGATCTTGTACATGGCAGAAAAAATATCTTCCAGTTCGGGGAATCTGCCTTTTCCGGTTGTATTGCAGGCCAGATGACCGCTTGCCGGCTCTACAAATTCATAGCCGAAATGAGCTAATTTTTTCATATTATCCTGAACAATGGGATTTTCATACATATTGGTATTCATGGAAGGTACAAATAATACCTTGGCTTTGGTTGCCATAATAGTCGTGGAGAGCATATCATCGGCAATCCCGTTCGCTGTTTTTCCGATGATATTGGCAGTGGCCGGTGCTATGACAAAAAGATCCGCCCACCGTGCCAGAGCAATATGCTCTACATCCCATTTGCTGATATTCTGAAACATATCCACAGCAACGTCGCTGCCGGAAAGCTCTCCGAAGGTAATAGGAGAAATCAGTTTGGCCGCATGTGCAGTCATGATGCAGCGTACTTCAGCTCCTTTTTGGCGAAGCTGACTGACAAGTCCTGCAGCCTTATAGGCGGCAATTCCGCCGCATACTCCTACGACAATATGTTTACCTTTAAACATTCCATATCCTTCCTTGATAAAATGAAAATCCCTTCTTTATATTTTCAAAACATAAAGAAGGAATGCTAAAATCAAAATCACTTTTCAAAAGAATAAGTAATTTTATCTTTCAGAATTTCTTTTAAAGCTACGGTTACGGGCTTCTGGGATTCCGCACCGGAAATCAGTGCAGGCTGGCCATCTGTGATTTCGCGGGCACGCTGAGCAGCTAATGTAACCAGTGTATATTTTGAATCTACTTTTTTTACCAGATCGTCAATAGACGGATAACACATCATTTTAAAGGAACCTCCTTATTGATATATTGCTTAAAGATAGTTTCGATCTGTCCTTCATTCCGGGAAAGCTTACATTTTTCTGCTTCCAGAATAGAACAGGTTTTATGTACTGCATCCTCCAGGATATCATTGACTACGATGTAGTCATACTTATGAGCCATAGCCAATTCATTGGTAATTTGTGCCAGTCTGCGCTGGATGACATCTTCCGAATCGGTACCCCGCTGATGAAGTCTGCCTGACAGGATTTCCAGCGACGGCGGTACGATATAAATGAATACTCCTTTGGGATATCTTTCTTTGACCTGCATCGCTCCCTGAATATCGATTTCCAGGAGGACAGACTGTCCTTTTTCAATCAAATCCAATGCATATTTCTTCGGGGTTCCGTAATAATGATCATAAACCTGGGCATATTCCAGAAATGCATCTTCTTGGATCAGCTTTTCAAATTGTTCGTTTGTCCGGAAATAATAGCTTACGCCTTCCGTTTCGCCCTTTCTCGGTGCACGGGTTGTCATGGAAATCGAGTAATTTAAGTCCGGATAAATCTCGCGAATTGCGTTGCAAATAGTGCCTTTTCCTGCACCGCTGGGACCAGAGACGACCAGAAGAATTCCTTCATCTTTTTTATTACTGTTTGTCATCAATTGTCATCCATTCCTTCGCTCATTGAAACATCTTTATCTGTCAAACGGTGAGAAATTGTTTCGGGCTGTACGGCGGAAAGGATCACCTGACCGCTGTCCATAACCAGAACCGCTCTGGTCTTTCTCCCGTAAGTAGCATCAATCAATTCTCCCTTATCTCTTGCATCCTGAATCATGCGCTTTACCGGTGCAGATTCAGGACTGATAATTGCCATGACGCGAGCCGCTGCCGCCATATTGCCAAAACCAATGTTAATCAAAGAAAATCCCACGTATTTAACTCCCTTACTCAATATTTTGAACTTGTTCTCTTATTTTCTCAAGCTCGGTCTTTATTATTATAACACAGTCAATCACTTCTGTGTCGGAAGCTTTGGAAGCGGTTGTATTGATCTCTCTGTTCATTTCCTGAAGAAGGAAATCCAGCCGTCTTCCGATTGCTCCCGGTTCGTTCAGAATCAGTCCGAACTGTTTCAGATGACTGGCGAAGCGCACGGTTTCTTCTGTGAAGTCCGCCTTTTCCGCAAAGAGCGCCACTTCTTCCGCTATCCTTCCTTCATCGATTTCCAGCCCCGAATCTTCCAGGTACTTCTGAATCCGGGACCGCAGCCGATTTTCAAATTCCTTTGCTTCTCTATCCTGTCGGGAAATGATAAAGGCTAATTTTTCCTGCAGGAAGGAAAGACGGTGAAGCAAATCTTCCCGCAGATGAAGTCCTTCCTTTTCCCTCATAATCAGCAGGCGGTCAATGGCACTTGCCGCAGAATCGTGAACAAGCTGCAGGAACACTTCTTCAGGGATGTCGCTTTTTTCCACTGTAATCCATGGTTCCGGCATAGCCAGTAAATCGGCTATTTTAATTTTTCTCTTTTTCCCTTTTGAAAGATATTCTTTCTGCACGTTTTCCAATGCTTCAATGTATTGATCAAGGAGCTTCTGGTTTATGCTTACTTTTTCTTTGATATCTCCCTTGCCTGAAGAGAAAGATAATGTCACATTCAGCTTTCCCCTGGTAATCCGTTCCCGGATCAGCTTCCGGATCATATCTTCATAAGCTCCGGAAAGATGATCTCCCCGTATATTGATCTCTATATATCGGCTGTTAACGGATTTGATTTCCGTTGTTACGCTTCCATAGGCGTTTTCACTGATTCCTCGCCCAAAACCTGTCATGCTTTTCATTTATACTTATTCCTCTGGCCCGAAAGCGGACTGTCTGTTATAAATTGAAATTTCCTTCAAAAACCATTTCTGCCGGCCCTGTCATGAAGACGTGGTCCGATTCTTTTCCTGCCCATTCAATATGCAGTGTTCCGCCATCCAGCCTTACATCTGCAGCATCCTTGATTTTCCCGTTTAATATAGCGGCAACTACAGTGGCGCAGGTCCCGGTTCCGCAAGCCAGTGTTACACCGACTCCGCGTTCCCATACACGCATTCTCAATAAGTTTTTATCCAGCTGTTTTACAAATTCCACATTTGTTTTTTGCGGGAAATGCGGATCTGTTTCAATATACAGACCGTAATGCTCAGGTGCCTGTGCTTCCGGATCTTCTCCAAAGATCACGCAATGAGGATTTCCCATGGAAACACAGGTGATATCAAATGTCCGGTTCAATTCTTGTACCAAAAGCTTTTGGTTTATCACAGGATCGTCTCCCATATCCGTAACGGGAATCTGTTTCGGCAGTAAACGGGGGACCCCCATATCCACTCTGACATTTCCATCATCCAGCAGTTCCGGAGATAAAATACCGGCACCGGTTTCCACAGTCATCTTTTTTGTTTTAATAAAGCCCAGCTGATAAGCCCATTTTGCGAAGCAGCGGATTCCGTTTCCGCACATCTCTGCCTCCGAGCCGTCATTGTTGAAAATCCTCATTTTTAAATCAGCTTTATAGGACGGCAGAATGAAAATAATTCCATCTGCTCCTATGCCGAAATGAGAATCACAGAGAACCGGTGTTTTCTCTACAATTTTCTCGAAATCATTTTCCGTAAACTGATCGTCGAATCCGTTAATAAAAATGAAATTATTTCCGCAAGCCTGCCATTTTGTAAAATACATAGAGTACCTCCCGCAATCCATAGAAACTGCAAATCTGTATTTCCAGTAAAATGATCTTTATTGTTCTGCCTTATTTCATTCATTTTACTATTCCTTCCCTGTTTTCGCCACTTATGAAGACTCATGTTATACTATTTACATATGACTATTTTCAGAAAGTAAGTGAAAATTTTATGCAACTCGACAGTACATCTTTATATCTTCTGGCAAAGGATTTAAAAACTTCCTTGCTGTCATCGCAGGTTCGCCAGATCCATCAAATCAATCACCGGATGTTTGATTTTGAACTTTTTCGTCCCGATGCTGCACCGGCACACCTTGTGATGAATACCAGTTCTCCAGCTTATGTTTATACTTTGAATAAGAATATCTATAAAAGTCAGTATATACCGTCCCAGACCTTTTGCATGACTCTGAGGAAGCACCTGGAAGGAAGCCGGCTTTCCGATGTTATGCAGCCTGATCTGGACCGGATCCTGATATTTTCCTTTGACCGGATTGAAGCCGGCGGCAGGATTGTTACGAAGAAGCTTTATCTGGAACTGCTTCCGGCTTCTCCGAATCTGATCCTGACCGAAAATGGAAAAATCATTGATGCCTGTCTCAAGGGAACTCGGGGAAACAGACATGTTGCCGTCGGAGAAGCTTATGTTTTTCCCAATTACTCCAATCGGCTGAACTTTCTGTTATTTTCCAGAGAAGAGCTGCTGGAGCAGCTGGAATATGCCTGTCAGGACAGTGAAGAAAATAAAATCGTAGAACAGTATATTTTTTCTTCCTATAATGGATTTTCCCGATACCTGGTAGACGAACTTTGTTTACGCTGCGGGCTTTCCCCTGCTGATTCACTGAAATCTTTAACAGAAATTCAGCGTTCCCGCATCGCAGATGAAATTTTTCACCTCGGTCAGGAAATTCAGGATTCTCAAATGATTTATATTTATCAGACAAATGCAAAGTCTGAATTTACTTCTCCGATTATATTGACCGGTCAGGAAAAGGAAAAAGAAGATACGATTCTTCATTGGTTGGAATCGGAATTACAGAATCCTCAAAAAGTAATTTCTGGAGAGCTGAAGGATTATGAGAAAATGATTCATCGCTGCATAAAGAAGGAAATACGGAAAAAGCAGAAGATCCAGGACGAATTGAAGGAAACGGAATACATGGAAAAATATAAATTATGGGGAAATCTTTTGGCCATTTATTCTTATGAAAAGATTAAAGGAAAGAAGGAAATCACCGTTTCCAATCTTTTTGCAGATCCTCCGGAAGATGAAACAATTCCTGTAGATCCGCTGAAATCGGTTATTATCAACAGCCAGAATTACTTTAAGAAATACAATAAGATGAAGACACGCCTAGTTTACAGTAAGGAAAAAGAAAAGGAATGCGATACCAGAATACAATATTTAAATAACCTTACGTATTTTATGTCCCGTGTTACTTCCCTGCAGGAAATCAATGAATTGAAGCAGGAATTAAAAAGTGTTGGAATTGAAAAACAAAAAAGCTCCGGTAAAAAATCCAATCATGCCAAACAGTCCCGGCAAATTTCCATCAAATTTAAGGATGTTGATGGGTTCAGAGTTTATATCGGAGAAAACAACATTCAAAATGAATATTTAACTTTGCACAAGGCACAGAAAGATGATATCTGGCTTCATGCAAAAGGATATCCGGGGTCTCATGTTGTCATAGATGCCCAGCATCATCCGGTTCCTATGGATATCCTGGAAAAGGCGGCAGTCATTGCTGCCGCAAACAGTCAGGGACGTACTGCCGGGAAAGTGGAAGTCGACTATACGCTGGTAAAATATGTAAAGAAAGTTCCTGGAACTCCGCCCGGCTTTGTGACTTTTTCCCGTCAAAAAACATTGGTTGTCACCCCGGAATCCTGAAAAAAGCGGATTATTTCTTTCAAAGGAATTTTAAAGCACAAAAAAACTGAGCAGGCTGAATAGGCCATGCTCAGTTTTTTTGTAAAAAAGAATTTTTGCTGATTTTATCTGCATTATCATAAAGATTCGAATTAAATCAACAAAGAGTATTCTTTTATTCACAGGATAAGAAAATCGGATACAGCGGCTGCCCGCCTTCATACAGTTCAAAGGTAATATCCGGATATTCCTTTTCTGCTGTCTGAATTTCCTTTTCAGAATCTTCCCGCGACAGATCTTTTCCGTAATATATTGTTACGATTTCCGTATCTTCATGAATGAGCTCTTCCAGCAGCATCATAAAGCACTTGTGGAAATCTTTTTCTGCAATTACATCAAATCCCTTTGCAATTCCCATATAATCGCCCTTATGGATTTGAGTATTTCCTACCATACTGTCACGAACAGCAAATGTAATTACAGCACTCTGAATATCTTTCATGCGTTCTGCCATTACAGCGGCGTTTTCTTCTGCAGAGACATCCGGAGAAAATGCCATTGCAGCAGCTAAGCCCTCCATCGGATTGGTGGATTCTACAATATGGATTTTTTCTCCCCACATTTTCTTCAGCTGCTGTGCGGCCAGGATAATATTTTTGTTATTGGGCAGAATGATATAATTTTCATACTGTCCGTTTTCCATACCTGTACTTAATTCCTGGACGGAAGGATTCATGGACTGTCCGCCGGAAACAACATCACATCCCAGCTGTCTGTATAATTCAGACCAGCCGTCTCCCGATACAACGGTTAAAATTCCCAACGGCTTCTTTTCCATTTTCTTCTGATTCTGTTTGTTTTTATGGAACTGGTCAATCATATTGTCACATTTGATGTCATGAAGTGTTCCCCAGTCTGCGGCCATATCCAACACATGACCGGGCCGCTGAGCATGGATATGAACTTTCACCAGATTATCCCCTTCAGCGACAATCATGGATTCTCCCCAGCTTGCCAATTTGGTCCGGACTTCCTTAGCCGGAATTTTGCATGGGCTGATAATAAATTCCGTGCAGTAAGGATACTCAATGGAAAAAGATTCGCCTTTTGCTTCCATGCGGCTGATAACCGGCGGGATTTCTATTTCCATAGTCTCCACCTTTCCGGCTAATCCGTTCAGGCATCCCATTAAAAAGAAGATAAGTCCCTGTCCGCCTGCATCGACTACATTGGCATCCTTCAGAATCTGCAGCTGTTCCGGTGTTTTGGCTAGAGCCTCTTTTCCGCATGCAATAGATGCTTCTAAAATTCTGCTGAAATCCGTTTCTGTACGAATCACTTCCCTGGTTCCTTTGGCAATGCCCCGGGCTACCGACAAAATGGTTCCTTCCACCGGTTTTGTTACTGCCCGGTACGCATAGAGAATGCCGTACTGGAAAGCCTTGCTCATTTGTCCGCAGGAAGCAGTGTTTTTTCCATGAAGTCCTCTGCTGATTCCGTGAATGATCTGAGAGAGAATTACACCGGAGTTTCCTCTGGCTCCCATGATCGCACCTGCCGCAGCTTTTTCTGCCAGTATGCCGATTGGTTCTTCTTCTCCCGCTTCAGCAATCATGCTGTACATTGATTTTAAGGTGTTCAGCATATTATTTCCTGTATCTCCGTCAGGAACAGGAAATACATTCAATTGATTAATGATTTCATATTTTTGTTGAAAAAGCTGATATGCACCTACGAGCATATTTTTAAAACAAGCTCCATCAATTACAGTATACATTATGTTTCTCTCCCCTCACTCGGCGCTCTCGAAAATGATTCCCAGAAGTCCCGGGCCTAAGTAGCATGTCAAAACAGGAGTTCCTGTTGTCAGGGTTACCTCTATGCCCGGATATTCTGCCTGTACCAGCTTCCGGAGTTTTTCTCCGCCTTCTTCATTCTCCAGATGAACAATACCGATTCGTTTGCAAGGTGAATTCTTGTGGAGATAGTCCAGCATGGCTGCTACTGCTTTTTTCTCTGTCCTTACCTTTGCCAGAACATCTACTTCATTATTTTCGTTCAGGAAAATGACCGGTCTTATCTTCAATATGCTCCCAATCAATCCGGCTGCTTTTCCGATTCGTCCGCCCCGGCGAAGGTAATCCAGGGTAGCGATTGTAAAGGTGGATCTTATCCGGGAAGCATTTGACTGCAATTGAGCGGTAATTTCATCCAGAGATTTTTCGGTCTCAATCAAATCCAGCGCATCCAGGACTAACTGCATCATGCCGATAGCTGTGGTTCTTGAATTGATGACACGGATATTTTTTCTATTTGACTGCTTCGCTGCAAGCAGGGCTCCGTTATATGTACCGCTGACGCCCGAGGTCAAACAGATGACGATAATGGGATCTTTCTCGGGAATCTGCTGAAACAGTGAAAGATAATCTCCCGTACTGGGCTGGCTTGTAGGGATATTTTTATTTTCTGCCTCACAATAGGTGATCACCTTATGAATTGAATAATCTTTTTCCGGGATATATTGTCCGTCCACAGAAAGCGTTAAATAGACGACATGTACATTTTCATGCTTTTTCAGGAACTCCTCCGGAATCGCGGCCGTACTGTCTACTATCAAATGAATCATGCTGTAAGATATCCTTCCTGCCTGCTATTATTTCTTATCCCGAGAGGCTTGTTTTCGTTCTTCAAATTCTTTCAGTAACTGGCGATAATCATCCTCATCATAGCCATTTGTCGCCAATATATATTCATTGAGTTTCTTTCGCTGAAGAGCCACATTCATAGCCGCAAGCTCAAAGGGGTTCAGAGAAAGCTTTGCCAGCATTTCACCTGTTGAAGAATAACCGACAATCCCTTCACCGATAAAATCAAGAAGTTTTTCTTTTTTAACAACCTCACAAAATGTTCTGAAGAACTTGATGGTTGCTTTTTCCATACTGTCTCTGGTTCTTTTATACTCATCAACTTTATCAGCAGGAATTTTAAATCCGTCAACTTCCACCAGTTTATTCGGCAAATTAAACATACTATCACCCTTATTTATAAATTTGATTTTTCGGCCGTAGCATATTTTTCCCATCAATTCCGCACAGCAAAGCAATAAGAAGGATATACATACAGCTTTTTACTTTTTTATTCTAACATAAAATGAAATACAGTAGAATCCTAAAGTTTACTTTCAAAAATATACATCGGTTGCTCCGGCACCTCCGTTCCGGGGATCCGATGAATGAAATTCAGAAACAAAATTGATATTGCGCAAATAATCCCAGATTCCCTTTCGCAATTTTCCTGTTCCCTTTCCGTGAATGATCTGAACAGGAGAAATTCCGGCCATAAAAGCATCATTTAAAAACCGATCAACCAGCGGAACAGCTTCGTCCACAGTTTTTCCGATAATATTCAAGGTAGTCGGGATTGTTCTGACAGCGAAAGAAGGTCTGGGTTTGGGAACCGCTCCGGAAGATTTTTTCGGTGTCTGCCGGCTGGCAGTAAAGCAATGATCCGGTGTGACGTTTACCGTTATCATTCCGCACTGAACGGTTATTTTATCCCTTTTGATTTTCTGAATGATTCCGTCATTTCCTAACGTATCAATATAAACACACATCCCTGTCTGCATCTTTTCTTTCGGCAGGGGAATGCGGCCATGAGGATCATTGGGAAGCTTTATTTTGTTTACGGAATTGCGTACCTGAGAAATATAGTCGTTTAGATTTTCTTTAGGAAGAGCATTTTTTTTCTGCTTCAGTTCCTTAATGATCTGCTCCGATTCCACACGGAGATTTCTTTTTATATTTTCCGCTTCTTCCCGTGTTTTTCGAAGGATACTATCCCTCTTTGCATCCAGGAATTTCTTTTCTTCTTCCAGGTTTTTCTTTAACTCTTCTGTTCTGGAGAGTGTATCTTTTAGCTCTTCCTGTTCATGCTCCAGTTCCACTCGTTGGTGATTCAGCTGCTCCATTACTTTTTCCATATGATGCAGCGGAGATCCCTCTTTCAGCTGTACAGCCCGTGAAAGAATCATCGGAGGAATTCCCAGACGGCTGCAAATGCTGAAAGCATTGCTGTTTCCGGCTGCTCCGATAATCAAATGGTACTTGGGAAGCAATTTTTCTTCATCAAATTCTACAAAAGCATTTTCTATGCCTTTGGATTCATAAGCCATTTTTTTCAGTTCACTGAAATGGGAAGTAATAATGCAGGAAGCTCCTGCTGCCTGCAGATATTCCGTGACGGATTGAGCCAGTGCCGCCCCTTCCAGCGGATCTGTTCCGGATCCCAACTCATCCAGCAGGACCAGATCAGAGTCTTTTACATTTTTCAGGATATCATTCAGATGTGTGATATAGCTGGAGAAAGTGGATAAATTATACTGAATGCTTTGCTCATCTCCGATAATGGAGAAAACATGCGTATAGACCGGCATGACAGAGCCTTCTGCTGCCGGTATGAACAAGCCTGATTGATTCATCAGTGCAAAAAGGCCGGCTGTCTTTAGTGCAATTGTTTTGCCGCCTGCATTGGCTCCTGTGATAATCAGAATTTTGTATTTCGTCCCCAGCAGAATGGTAATGGGAACCACTTTGTCCTTGGCAATCAGCGGATGCCGGGCTTGGCGAAGTTCCAGATTTCCGTTTGCAGAAAGGATCGCCTTGGTTCCGTTCATAGATAATGCCAGCTGTGCTTTGGTAAAGATAAATTCCAGCTGAGTTGCTATTTTACAGTTATTTTCAATAACCTCACGGCTGTTTTTTATTTTATGACTCAGCTGCAGCAGAATTTCATGAATGACTTCCTTTTCTGCTGCCTTGAGTTCCGTTAGGTCATTATTCAGCTGAATAGAGGTTAAAGGCTCCATAAAAACAGTCTGCCCTGTAGAAGACCGGTCATGCACGATTCCGTCAAAACGATTCCGGTATTCCTCTTTAATCGGCACGACAAAGCGTCCGTTTCTTTGGGTTACAACAGTATCCTGAAAGTAATCCGCTATTGATTTGTCCGTGAGGAGGTTTTGGAAGGATTTCCGGATTTTATTTTTTATAGATTCTTTTTCCGCCCGTATACGAAGGAGCTTGGGCGAAGCGCTATCCCGGATCTGTCCTTTTTCATCAAAGACACGCTGAATAGAATTGATCAATTCATCCTGCGGAATAATAAGACTGGATAATTCTTCCAGAAGCGGATAGACCAGATGACGTTCTCCTTCAAAATAATGATGCATTTTCTTATAGGTTTCCAGAGAAACCAGAATGTCGTTGAATTCCGCCGGAAGAAGGACTATGTCTTTTGATGCATTTCGCAAAAGAGGAAAAATATCATGAGTTTCTCCCAAAGGAGTAGCAATTTCCTTTTGAAGAAGAATGACTGCCTCTTCAGTTTCATCCAGATGCCGCCGGACAATTTCCGGAATATTTGAAGGCACAAGTTCCTCTGCCATCTTCTTTGATAAGGAGGACGGCGCCAGCATTTTTAATTGTGCTCTGATTTGATCAAATTCCAAGGATTCAAAAACTGTACTTTCGGTCATCAAAGAACACCTCTGAAGAAGTGACCACGTGTATATTGTTTTTCCGGCTTCTGTTTCATTTCATTCTTCCCCGTATTATATCCATTGACCAGCTGATAATAAGATTCACACAAATCATATGCCTGACTGCCTGTCCCCCGCAAATCAAGCATCAGATAGGTAAGATCTGATTTCTTTAAATCTTCTATATAAGGAGACATATCCAGAATATTGCTGTTCAGAATATGCATATGGCACCACTCATCGGTTTTTACGGCAAATCGGTGTCCATTGGCGTCCCTCAGGAAATAGCTCTGCTTTGTACAGGGCATGGTACAGTGATTCTTGTCGCCCTTTCCCAGGAATTGGTTGATCACACAATAGTCGGATATCATTAATTCCGTCCGTCCGTGTATAATGACTCCTGTTGGAACAGCGGAATGAGCATTTATATCACGAATCTGAGGCAGCGTCAGTTCCTGGGACAGGAACGCACCCTTCAGACCCCATTTTTCTGTAATCTGCAGATCCTGCGCATTAAATATATTCAGAGAGGGGCCTGCGATGACCGGAATGCAGGTCTTTGCTTCCTTTATCCATTCCAAAGCGCCCCAAAACTCAATCAGCACGGCATCCGGCTGTAAGGTCAAATAAGACAGAAAACTCTGTTTTGCTTTTATTCGGTCATTTTCATCGATTACCCGGGGAGAGGCAAAGCAAATCCAGCTCCCCGTTTCACGGCAAAACTGCAGAACCTCTTTATACTGCTCCAGAGGGATAGGATGCCTTTGCCAGGATTCTCCGCCGAAAATAAACTTTCTGATACCAGCCTCATAGGCGTTTTTAATTTGCTGCAGAGAGGCAGACCGCACGACAATCTGACACTTTTCTTTAGCCTGTATCGGCTCAGCAGTTGGCATTAAAGCCGTAAAAACAGATTTTCCCGGAGCAGGAATACGGCTTTCATGATTCTTAATTCTGAGCTCCGTGAGCTGTTCTATACATTCTCTCCTTAAACGATTCAAAAGGCTTTTCGGAATCATGCATTCCTGATTTCGGCATTCCAGATGCTCCAGGAAGAACGGCGAATTTCCCAAGCGATTCAGCTGAGAAAAAATTTCCTCCCGGCTTGTTACCCATTTCAAAGCTTTTTCTGCAGCTGTTTCAGAAAAAAAGGTTGCCTTATTTCCGGAATGATCGGATACAGTAAGAGAAATCGGCTGTCCCGGAACAGATGTCAGTTCAAAAGAAACAGGAATTTTTCGTTGATATTCTTTCTCCAGATCGGATATACTTTCCTTCTTCCCGTTCCAGTAAACTTTTCCCTTTAAACGGGGAATTATATTGGTTTTCACCTGATAGAAACCCTGTCTGTGCCTTAATGGCTGAACTTGGGAAGCAGCGATGTACTCAATGGTGTTTTTCTTCGTTTCAAAGGAAATTCCCAGGAGAGACTCCGGTGCATCGGTTTCTGCGCGGAAAATAAACCCATTACTGGAAATTTCTGCCACTTTGCCTGCGTCGACACCGTGGTTTCCGGGGCTTAATTCCGTAATGAATCCTGCTCCGACTTTTCCCTGCAGATAGGCGCTCGTATATCCTCTGTTAAATTCTTCCTTCAGTTCATTTTTCAGCAAACCGGTATCTATCTTTTTTCCTGCTTGTATGCTGTCCAACACTTTTCTGTAGGCAGAAACGGTACGATATACATACTCGGGAGACTTCATACGCCCTTCTATTTTCAGGGAGGCAACACCGGCAGAGGCTAATTCCGGCAGAAGATCAAGTGACATGGAATCCTTTAGACTTAAGATATACTTTCCTCTGTTTTTATTAATTACATCTCCCGCAGCATCGACCAGTTCATAGGGCATCCTGCACGGCTGTGCACAGGCTCCGCGATTTCCGCTTCTTCCCCCGATGAAACTGCTCATCAGACATTGACCGGAATAGCAGACACATAAAGCACCGTGCACAAAAACTTCTATTTCTATATCCACATCCTGTGTGATTTTTTTTATTTCTTCTATAGACAGTTCTCTGGAAAGAACAACTCTCTGAAATCCCAGGGATTTCAAAAAACGAGCCCCATCGGCATTTGTGACTGTCATCTGTGTACTTGCATGCAAAGGAATATGCGGAACAATTTTACGAATTTCCGTAGCGACTCCGAGATCCTGCACAAGGATTCCATCCAGGGGAACCGTACGAAGGAATCGAAGAAACTCTCTCAGCTCTTTAAATTCTTTATCTTTTATGAGAGTATTCAAAGTCAGATACACGGAAGCTCCGTATACATGTGCAAGCCGTACTGCAGTCTGCAATTCTTCATTTGAAAAATTATTTGCAAATTTACGGGCGCTGAATAATTTCCCACCCAAATATACCGCATCAGCTCCAGCTTCTAAAGCTGCTTTCAAATGATCCAATGAGCCGGCAGGTGCTAATAATTCCATGATTCCTCCAATGAAGCTGAACGCGTAAAATAAACATCAGGCCAATAAATTTATTATAATATAAAAGAGAAGGGATATTCAACTCAATGAATATCCCTTCTCCTGTATGAAATCATTTAACCTCTGCTTCATATCTTGACAAGGTAAAGCATAAGTCGGAAAGCCGATTCAAGTACTTAATATCTGCTTCTTCTACGCTTTCTGTTTCTGATAAATGCCAAAGGTTTCTTTCTGCTCTGCGCACTACCGAGCGAGCCACATCCAGGAATGAAGAACTCTGTGTTGCTCCAGGAACCAGAAAATGGTCAAGAGGAGCCAGTATTTCTGTATATTGATCAATCAGGACTTCCAGTTCCTTGACATGATCAGGCTGAATATTGATTTTTCCATTAATGCTGGCAATATCAGCCATCAGAAGCCACAGGTCCTTCTGAATCTTGAAAATAGTATCTTTTACATTGTCATGAATCGCAAAGGCGCGGGCCATCCCTAAAACAGAATCCGCTTCATCAATTGTTCCGTAAGCCTCCACCCGCAGGCTGGCTTTGGAAACACGTTCACCAGTATAAAGACTTGTCTGTCCTTTGTCACCGGTACGAGTATAGATCTTTGCCATGACAATCACCTTATTTTGCTAATTCAGGGAACCAAAGACCGATTTCGCGTTCCGCTGTTTCCGGAGCATCGGATGCATGAACGATATTTTCATCGATGGAAGTTGCGAAATCACCGCGGATAGATCCCGGAACAGCTTTCAGAGGATCCGTTGCACCATTGATCTGACGAACAGCAGCAACAGCATTTTCCCCTTCAATAACCATAGCCAGAACCGGGCCGGATGTAATGAATGCAATCAAATCGTTAAAGAAACCTTTGCCTTCATGTTCTGCATAATGTTTCTTAGCCAGTTCAACCGGAACCTGAATCATTTTGATTGCATGGATGGATAAACCTTTCCGTTCAAAGCGGGAAATTACTTCACCGCAAACATGTTTCTTTACTCCATCAGGTTTTACCAGTACCAAAGTTTTTTCGATGTTTGCCATAAATAAAACTCCTCCTTATTGAGTTAATGCATATTGGCTGCAATTTGACGCAGTCTTTGAACACGTTCTTCTGTAGACGGATGAGTGGAAAATAAATTTGCTACTCCCCGAACACCGGAGAACGGATTGATAATAAATAATCCGGAACTGGCAGGTTTTGCATTCGGCATAACCTTTCTTTCCGCGTAGCTTTCCAATTTCAGCAGTGCACTTGCCAATGCAAGAGGATGACCGGAAATTTCCGCACCAGATGCATCTGCCATAAATTCCCTGGATCGGGATAATGCAAACTGAATCAGGCTTGCAGCTAAAGGCGCCACAATAATAGTAACAAGAAGAGCAATCGGATTGCTTGCTTCTCCATCTTCGTTTCGTGTATTACCGAAAATGGCTGCCCATTGTGCGATATTGGCAATATAGCCGATCGCAGATGCGATGGATGCTGCCAATGTCATAATCAGTGTATCACGATGACGAATATGTGACAACTCATGGCTTATGACTCCGGCTAATTCATCATGGTCCAGTAAAGAAAGAATCCCTTCCGTAACGGCCACCGCAGCGTGATCCGGATTTCGTCCTGTTGCAAATGCATTGGGAACATCCGTAGGAATCACATAAAGTTTGGGCATCGGAAGGTTTGCATTACGGCAAAGTTCTCTTACCATCTCATATAATCCGGGAGCTTCTGATTCACTGATTGGCTGAGCATTGTAAGCCCGTAAAGCAATTTTGTCACAATTCCAAAAGGTAAAGAAATTAATTGCAAGCGAAATCAAAAACATGGTGAAAGCCCCGGAGCGGCCTCCAACGACACCGCCGATAGCCATCAATATCAAGCTGAGCAGTGTCAAAAGCATAACTGATTTGGCTCTGTTCAAAGAAAAGACCTCGATTCGCTAAATTAAATATAGGAAAAAGTAAATACGTATATAATAAAAATGGTCGGAACGACATGATTCGAACATGCGACCTCTACCACCCCAAGGTAGCGCTCTACCAAACTGAGCTACGTCCCGACAAAAATTACATATAATATGATACATATAAACGTGAATTTTGTCAAGTCAAACAGACATGATTCCGGTCTGGTCAAAGCTGAGAATAATATATCGTGAGGAAATACCTGCTTCCTTAAATCCGGAAACCATTGCAGCCCCGATTGCTTCCGCTTTTTCTTCCGGCGCAAAGGAAATCATTGTCGGGCCGGAACCGCTGATGGTTGTACCGAAGGCACCGGCCGATGCCGCTCTGGAAATAACCTGCCGGGCTCCGGGAATCAGATCCAGACGATACGGAACATGCACCCGATCATCCAATCCCCACTGCAGATATTCCGGTTTTTGATACATAAAGCCTGCCATTAAAAAGGAGACGGCTCCAATATTGTGGACAACATCCTCTCTTTTATAGGAGTCAGGAAGTACGGCTCTGGCTTTTTCAGTATGGAGTTCAAAATCCGGAATTGTTACAACAGCTTTCCAGCGGGATGGGATGTCGATCCGCTCGGCAATGACCTTTCCGTCCTTAATGATTGCCATGCAGAATCCTCCTAATATTGCCGGAGCGGCATTGTCCGGATGGCCTTCCATGGAAGCAGTAATATTCAGGATTTCCTCTCTGCTGAATGGAGTATCCATGAGCAGAGAGGCCAGAAATACTCCTGATGCCAATGCGGCAGAACTGCTCCCCAGACCGCGGGCAAAGGGAATCCGGTTAATTAAATGCATTCTGCCTCCCGAAATCGTTTTGCCGGCAATCCGGGCAGTTTGAGCCATAGCCCGGAGAATCATGTTATCCAGACCGGATTCAATTTCATCACAGCCTTCTCCTTCTGCAGTGATCACCGTGTCCTTCAAAGAGAGTCCTTTTTGAGGAACAAACTGTACAACATTATAAAGTCCGAGAGAAATTCCCAGTGTATCAAAGCCGCTTCCGATATTTGCTGTTGTGGCCGGAACTCTGACAATATATGTTTTATTCTGTTCCATTTTCCATAACCCTCACGATATTTGCAACCTGCCGCATGCAGGGAAGAACCTGCAGTGCTTTTTCTACATGGATAATGTTTTCCCGGGGTGTCGCCTCTGTGATGATCATCAATTCTGCTGCATCCCCGATCCTGCTTTTCTGGACAACTTCTTTGATACTGATTTCATTATCAGCATAGGCAGAAGCAATCTGGGACAAAACGCCGCAGACATCATCAACAATCAACCGGAAATAGTAAGAATTGTTCAGCTTCAGGGAGGAGTAGAACGGAATACGCTTGGTCTCTGTCAGCATCATGCCTGTTCCGGAAGAATGATTTAATATATGTTTGGCTGTGCTGATTACATCACCCATGACTGCACTGGCAGTCGGCAGGGAACCGGCTCCCCGCCCGTAAAACATTACATTTCCTACAATATTTCCTGTTACATACACTGCATTATAGGAACCTTTTATGGATGCCAGGGGATGTGTTTTAGGTACGAATGCAGGATAGACATTCAGTGCTATTCCATTCTCCTGTCGGGATGCTACTGCTAATAATTTAATTACATATCCCATTTCCCTGGCATAGGTAATATCATTCAGAGAAATTTTTTCGATTCCTTCCACGAGAACATCATCAAAGGTAACATTCGCTCTGAATCCGATTGATGCCAAAATGGCCAGTTTCCGGGCTGCGTCATATCCGCATACATCATTTGTCGGATCTGCTTCCGCAAAGCCTTTCTTTTGTGCCATTCTCAATGCGTCGGAATAACTGAGTCCTTCTTCTTCCATACTTGTCAGAATGAAGTTTGTTGTCCCATTTACGATGCCGACAATACTTTCAATCTCATTTGCCGCCAGAGAATCGTGAAGCGGCATAAGAACAGGGATGCCTCCTCCGACACTTGCTTCGCAGCTGAAATTTACATGATTTTCCATAGCGGTATGAATAATTTCGGGACCAAACAGCGCAACCAGGTCTTTATTCGCACTCACTACATTTTTCCCATGGTTCAGGGAATCGAAAATATATTCTTTCGCAGGATGAATACCGCCCATTACTTCTACAACGATATCAATTTCAGAATCATTGACGACATCCGCAAAGGAATCTGTCAGCTGAACTTCTTGCAGCAGAGGGTTATCCTTGTATTTCTCGATATTTCGAACCAGTACCCGGGAAATCTGTATTTTGACTCCGATTTGCTCCTCAATCAGCTTTCCGTTTCTTTTGATGGTTTCTGCTACTCCGCTTCCCACAGTGCCAAAACCGAGAAGTGCGATATTTATTTGCTTGTGCATAACGACCCTTCTTCCTGAACAGTTAACGAATGAATTCCTTTTATGTCCTTTAGTTCCTGAATCAATCTGTTAAAATCTTCCTGAAGCATATCCGAATTTACAATAATAGTCAATGCAATCAGTTCCGAAGATAATCGATTACTTGATAAAGAGATCACCGTATTTTTTTCCCGATTGATTTTTCGAAGTAATTTGCTGAATAATACAAAATCTTCCTGCATGGCGATGCAAATTACTTTGAAATGTATGTTATTTTCATCAAAAGCAGGAGCAACATGATCTTTATATTTGTAATATGCGCTTCTGCTGATTCCTACCGCTTTTATTGCTTCGTTGATTGTCTTACAGCTTCCGCTTCTCAACAGTTCTTTTGCACGAATTGTTTTCTTGATTGCTTCCGGCAGAATATGCACATCTACCCGGCAAAACAACTTATCATCCTTTAACATAGGCTATGCCGCTCCTACACTTTTCTATATTAACATAGTCCATAAGAAATATATGGTATTTTACCTTTTTATATCCCGGTAAGATATTAATTCGATCTTTCTTTGGCTTAAATCTTTTTTTATTTCAGAAGATAAAAGCCCCTGCAGTTCCTTTTCTCCCTGATATCTCCAATGGAAGGTTTTCTCCATCGCATTCTGATCAGCTGCAGGATGACACATGATTTCATTTACTCCGTTTCCCAGATGCCGAATGATTCCCTGCAGTCTTTTCTCGTTTAAATTTCCGCCGTACAGCATACCCCAAAAATGATCATTGCAAGATATTCCCTCCCTGGATAATGCCTTTCTGTGCATCCGAGCCATAACGGACAACCCGCCCTTAGCGGCAAAACGAAAAGCATTTTTCACAGAAAAACCGAAAAATAAATTTTCATCAGGGACCCGCATACAGCAGATATGATATTTTTTAGCCAAAGCTAAAGTAATGGGAAAAAAATGGCTCCACATATGCATGTGCTGATGACCGTCAATATGTGTTACCGGAAGTCCCGTATCTAAGACTTTCCGGATTTGCGCATCCCATTCTGCATAGACTTCTTCCGGTTTAATCAGACCTTTTAGATCCCGTTTTATCAAGTCAATATAGTTTTTGCATAATAAACCATTTTCCCAGGTCAGTGACGGAACCTCCGATGGAGGCAGCACTGTTTTTATGCTCCCTACAACCGTCAGATGAATTCCGATTCCTATTCCCTCAAGCGATCTTGCCGCGGAAACTGCCTCATCAAAATAATCCCCGCCTGCCATCAGAGATGTACTTGTCAGAATTCCGTCCAGGTAAGCTCTTGACACTGCCTCATTAACAGCGGGATGTATTCCAAAATCATCTGCATTAACAATCAGTCGTTTAGCCATTCTCTTTACTCCGCAGCAAATTTTTATATAGTTACAGTTTAATCCTGCAAATAGTGAAATAAAATAACTGCAGCAGCTGCGGATACATTTAAAGATTCCACAGAGCTTTTCATGGGAATATAAATATTCTTCATCGATAATGCCAATATATCGGAAGAAATGCCGTTTCCTTCATTTCCAAAGACAAAAACAGCATCTTCTCCGACAGATACATTCCGATAGGGAATTGCATCCTGCAGTGCAGCTGCATAAAACGGGATGTTTCTCTCCTTCATAAACTTTTTCAGAAAATCTATATGGATATTCGTATAAATCGGAATTCGGAATATGCTTCCCATAGAGCTCCGGACGACTTTTTCCGAATAGATATCACAGCAGCCCTCTGTCAGCAGAAGCCCGCGCACTCCGGCTGCTGCTGCAGTACGGATGATGGTTCCCATATTCCCCGGATCCTGGATTTGATCCAGCAATACATAATGCCCAAGGGGAGATTTCAGAAGATTTTCCTCATTGCTCTCTTTTTTCTCTGCCAGCAGGATAATTCCCTGACTGTGTTCTGTTCTGACAACCAAACGCATCAAGTCATCACGAACCGCGAAGAATCTCCATTTTAAACGGGCACCTCGGTCAGCAAGGGAAAGGATTTTTTCCTCTTCCTTCAGACTTTCAGCCACCAGACAGGTGCATCCGGCAATTTCCTGAATGCAGGCATCTTCTACACTGCGCATTCCTTCCAAAAGGAACATATTGAATTTGTCCCGGTATTTTTTACTCTTCAGCTGGGAGGCTTTTTTTATCCATTGATTGTTTTTACTTGTAATGGCTTCCATCATTTGGTGCATTCTCCCTCCAGGAGAGACAAGACAGATTCCAGTACCTGCTGAGTTGAAATGCTGTCCATAGTACATTTTTCAGTTCCGGGATCCTTTGCCAGAATAACAATGCTGTGAGGATTCCCGTAAGGACCGCTCCGATCCGGAAGTGTCGGTCCAAACAGCGCTACTAGTGAAGTGTGTACCGCATTGGCAATATGCAGGGGGCCTGTGTCACAGGATACATGCACGGCGGCCAGGCTTTCCAGCGCAACCAGTTCCATAAGACTTGTTTTCCCCATGCAGTTTCTTACGTAGGGAGATTCCGCCAAATTCAGAATTTGTTCTCCCATATTCCATTCACTGGCAGTCCCGCAGATCAGAGTATCAATCTTACGATTTCCCAGTTTTTTTGCCAATTCCCCCCAGTGCTGAATCGGCCATTTTTTTCGTTCTCCTCTTGTTCCCGGAACCAGGATTACGAAAGGCTTTGTTACATTCAGATTTTTCAGTCGTTTTCTAACTGCGGACTTTTCCTGCTCGTAATCCCGCATCGGGAATTCAATGTCAGACGTGTCGCATCCCAGATATCTCATAACGTCCAAAAGCTGTTCGATAATGTGATCATCGTGCTGATGTTTCCCGGAAACAGCTTTGCTGACCAGAAAACTTCCTTCCCGGGCATCCTGATAACCAATGCGATTTTTGCAGCCTGACAGGAAAGAAATAAGAGCGCTTTTTGCAATCATCTGAAGATCGATGACAAGATCAAAATGCCGTTTGTGCAGTTCCCGCCGCACAGACAGCAAATAAGGAATATTTTTTATTTTTTTTCGATCTATCAGAAAGATTTCATCAATCCAGGGTTTTCCCGGAAGAATTCCCGAAAAAGCAGGATGAACTGCCCAAGTGATCTTTGCCTTTGGATATGCTTTCCGCAAGGCGTAGAGGGCCGGCAGAGCATGAATGATATCGCCCAGGGAGCTCATCTTGATAATCAAAATATTTTTAAAATCCATAATTTTCTGATAATCCAATCATTTTAAATCCGGTAGATTTTCCCGAACAAAATTCCATAAATCTCCGCCCCTATATAAGAAGCCATTTATTCCTGCATTATCCGCTGCTTCGATATCCCGAAGACTGTCTCCGAAGAGGACCGCTCTGTTCGGACAAATTTGGTAATTCTCCAGTGCTTTCAAAATCATTCCCGGGGCCGGTTTTCTGCAGCTGCAGATACAGTCATACTTTTTTATAGGAGCGTTGGGTAAATGAGGACAATACAAAAATTCAGTGATCCGTCCCCCTATTTTGGCAAATTCTTCATTCATTGCCCGATGAAGCTTCATTACATCTGCTTCTGTGAAGTATCCCCTGGCCACTCCGCTCTGATTGGTAACCACAAAGAGAAGCCAGCCTGCCTGTGTTAATTTTGCAATGGTTTCCCTTGCTCCGGGTATCCACTGCAGCTGATCATAGGAGTGAAGATAACCGGTATCTACATTAAGGACCCCGTCACGATCAAAAAAGACGGCCTTATTTTTTATCATTTCCTGACCAATCCATCTCATCTAATATTTGGCAGATAATGTGCGCACAAAGCAAGTGCATTTCCTGAATTCTGGCAGTAACATCTGATGGAATAAGAAGAACTTCATCGCATAGGGAAATCATATTCCCTCCATCTTTTCCTGTTGATCCTATTGTTACCATTCCGCGCTGACGGGCTGTTTCCAATGCACGGTTCACATTTGAACTGTTTCCGCTGGTTGAAATTCCCCACAGTACATCGCCCTTATTTCCCAGACCTTCTACCTGTCGGGAAAATACAACATCGTAAGAATAATCATTGGCTACCGATGTCAGAATGGATGTATCCGTTGTCAATGCCAATGCAGGGAGAGAATTTCTTTCGTTATGAAATCTTCCCACAAATTCAGCAGCAATGTGCTGTGCATCTGCAGCACTTCCGCCGTTTCCGCAGATCAATATTTTATTCCCCTGCTTCAGTGCATCGGCACAAACAGAGGCCATTCTTTCAATATGAGGAAATAAGGATTTCGTTTTTTCAAAAACCCTTGCATGATCCTCGAAACATTGTTGGATAATTTCACTTTTCATTATCCGTTCCTCCTGCTGAAATCTTCTCTTCCGTATTGTTTCCCTGGTTTGACAGCATAAGAGACTTTAACTCGGTCATAAAACTTCCGATATCATTGAATTCTCTGTATACGGAAGCAAAACGAACATAAGCCACCTGATCCAGCTTCTTTAGTTCATCCATGGCTAAATTGCCAATCTTCCGGGAAGGAACCTCTTGCTTAAGCTCATTCCGGATCTGTCTTTCCACATCATCTACAATGTGGTCAATCTGTGCAGAAGTAATGCTTCTTTTTTCACAGGCTCTGATCAATCCGCTTCTTAATTTATTTCTGTTGAACAGTTCTCTGCTTCCGTCTTTTTTTATAACCCTGAGCGGTGTCTGTTCGACGGTTTCATAAGTAGTAAAACGCTTTCCGCAAGAAAGGCACTGCCTTCTGCGGCGAATAGAGGCCCCATCATCCGTATCTCTTGAATCAGTAACCTTTGTATTCACACTGTTGCAATATGGACATTTCATGATAAACCCTCCGCCATATGTGAAAAAAGCCACACTGCATCTGCGGTGTGGCTTTTTGTGACTTATTTTCTAAGGAATTCAGGAACCGCAATACCTGTAGAAGGACGAACAGCATTGCTGAAGCGATTTCCTCCCTGAGGTGCAGAAGGTTTCTTCTTATCGCCAAAACCAGTTGCAATAACCGTAATCTTTACCGTGTCTTTATCCAAAGACGGATCGACAGAAGTACCCCAAATAATGTTTGCATCCGGATCTGCTGCTTCCGTAATAATCTGAGAAGCTTCATTGATTTCAAACAGACCGAGGTCTTCATTGCCCGTAACATTGATAATAATTCCCTTTGCACCTTCGATGCTTCTTTCAAGAAGCGGGCTGTTGATTGCCATGGTAGCTGCATCGCTGGCACGATTGTCACCCGTACCGATTCCGATCCCCATCAATGCTTCTCCCTGGTCGCTCATAATGGTTCTTACATCGGCGAAGTCCAGGTTGATAATTCCCGGAACGGTAATCAAGTCGGAAATTCCCTGAATTCCCTGACGCAAAACATCATCCGCAGTTTTGAAAGCATCCTTTATCGATGTTTTTTTATCAATGATTCCCATCAATTTATCGTTCGGAACAACAAGAATTGCATCTACGTTAGCTTTTAATCTTTCAATTCCTTCCAATGCATTCTTAGCCCGTACTTTTCCTTCAAAGCTGAACGGTTTAGTTACAACGGCAATGGTTAAAGCGCCAAGTTCTCTTGCACACTGTGCAGCTACAGGAGCTGCACCGGTCCCGGTACCGCCGCCCATTCCGGCAGTAACGAATACCATATCAGCTCCGGTCAGAGCTTTTGTCAGATCTTCTCTGGATTCTTCAGCTGCCTGTTCACCGACTTCGGGTTTTGCTCCGGCGCCTAACCCTTTCGTCAATTTTTCACCAATCTGAATCTTCGTTTCAGCATTGGATTTATTTAATACCTGCAGTTCTGTGTTAACGGCGATGAATTCGACACCCTTGACATCTTCTTCAATCATTCTGTTAACAGCATTGTTTCCGCCGCCGCCGACACCGATTACCTTTATCTTTGCCATTTCAGTCTGTTGTTCCATCTTTCTTCCTCCTTTAAGCTCTATTTCGATAGAGTGGTGAGCCCTATACCCTCTGTCTGTCTCTAAATCATATCTCATATTTTACAATAAATCCGCTTAGTTCGCCACACGTCTGATGATGCACAACCGCTCATTTTTTTAATTTAATGAAGGGGGCGTCAAAGTTTGCATCAATATATTCCACCGACAGGCCTCTGGCGCGTACATCGCCGACCATATTTTCTGCCAGCTGGGCCTGCTTGTCCATATTTGTTCCTTCTCCGAGGCGGACCATGATTCCGTCTCGTGTGTAGGCCCGTATATTTTTATCATTGCCGATATTGATTTCGGAAAATACATTAAGTCCGTTCGGCGTCAGATTATTCAGGAATTGCAAAGCCGATAAGATTCCGTTGTCCTGAATCTGATCACCCAATATGAGATTTCCCATTTTTGTTCCGGTAATCAGCGGTACCTTAACGTCATGGATTGCCTGCGTTGTTTCCAGTACAACGCCATTTTTATCAATATAGACATAGCTGAATTCCCCCTGAAGAATCGCAACGGGAACTCTGTCTTCAATATCAACATGAATAGTTAACGGGAAGCTCCGATAAACATTGACGGAAGCAATACGCAAATCCTTGCTTAAAGTGTCCTGCAAATCATCTGTATTCACTTTCAAAACATTTACCGGTTCCTGAATCTTTCCCTCAAAAAGAACATCTTCTAATGTAATTTTTTCACTTCCGCTGAGAACAATTGTGCCTAATGAAACCGGCAGTACCAATAGTCCGACAGCTAAAGCCAGAAATACACCGAACAGACAATAAATCACTGTCTTAAAGCCGCCGGTTTTGAATCTTCGTGTTTTGCCGGATCGTTTTGCAGGATGGTTCGGTCTGCGATTCAGATCTCTTTCCGGCATTTGCTTTTTGGTGTTCCAGGAATTTTCCGGCAACCTTGGCTCGGTATTGTTTTTTGGTCCGTTATGCTGTTCGTAACGAAAATCGTCAAAACTTTTGAATTCATTCATTGGGATTCATCCTGACTGCAAATATTTTAATCAGACTTTTCCCACTTCCGCTCCCAGCAGTATTTTTTCGCAAAGTTCCGGAAACGATATACCGCATGCCTGAGCTGCTTTGGGGACAAGGCTGGTGGCTGTCATGCCTGGAATAGAGTTTGCTTCCAATAAATAGGGATGGCTGTCCTTATCTGTCCGGAAATCAAATCGAACAACGCCTCTGCATTCTGCTGCTGCAAACCCCTGCTGAGCAATCTTCTGCATTTCCTGAGCAAGTTCAGGTTTTATATCTGCAGGAACAATATAATCGGTTGCTCCCTTGGTGTATTTGGAATGAAAATCGTACTGGCCCGAATGAGGACAGATGTGAATGACAGGCAAAGCATTTCCTTCGAGAACTGCTACTGTGAATTCTTCTCCGTCAAGGTAAGTTTCCGCCAGAATACGCGGTTCAACCCGGAATACTTTTTCCAACTGTTCGCGAAGCATTGCCTTTTCCCTGACGATTTCAATTCCTATGGTAGATCCCTCGCAGGCCGGTTTCAGCACAACCGGAAGTTCAAAAGTATCAAGGATATCCTTGCAGACGGCATCAATTCCGTGGGTTAAGTAATACGGTTTGGATTTTGCCATCGGCAGACCAGCCTGCTTAAAAAGGCGGCTGCTGAAAATTTTGTCCATTGTGATTGCACTGGATGAAACCCCCGATCCTGTATAGGGAATCCCTGTCAATTCCAAAACACTCTGAATGGTTCCGTCTTCCCCGTATTTTCCATGCAGCGCAAGATACACAGCATCTGCCTCAGCATTTTTCAAATCTTCTATCACATGGGAGGGAACATATTCCATAGTCTGTGCACGGTATCCCAATGACTGAAGCGCTTCGCAGATAGATTTTCCTGTATTTCTGGATACTTCGGCTTCCGCTGATAAACCGCCCATGAGGACAATAATTTTGCTGTTTTTTGTAATCATTTTAAATGTTTTCCTTTATCAGCTGAATTAATCTCTCACCGGTCTGATAAATGGTACCGGCTCCCATTGTAATGATCATATCACCTGGTTGAATAAACGGAAGTAATTTGTCTGAAATTCTTTCATAGTCAGAAATATACCAGATATTTTTATCGGGATATTTTTTCTGAACCAGATGGGGGATCAACTGACCGTCTACTCCCTCAATTTTTTCTTCTCCCGCTGCATAAATATCTGTAAATATCAGAAAATCGGCATTTTCAAAGGCTTCAGCAAATTCATCCTGAAGTAATTTGGTTCGGGAATATCTGTGAGGCTGGAAAATACAAATAATTCGTTTCGGCAGTGTTTCCCGGGCTGCTGCAAGAGTTGCCCTGATTTCCGTAGGATGATGGGCATAGTCGTCTACAATCCAGACTTTATCGTTTTTAAACTTGGTTTGGAAACGTCTTTTGGCTCCGGTAAATTCCGCAAGTGAATCGGCAATACGATTAAAGGAGATTCCGCAGTACATTCCGGCGATAGCAGCGCCCAAAGCATCGCACACATTATGATTTCCGGGAATCGGAAGTTTTAATGTCCCGAGACAGGTTTCTCTGTGGTATACCTCAAAGCAGAGAAGTCCCTCTTCATATCTCTTATTTTTCGCTCTGTATTCCGCATCCGGATGAAATCCGTAAGTAATAACATTGCCATCTAAACGGCCCCGGATAGCCCGTATGCCTTCGCTGTCCAGGCAAACAATAGATGCACCGTGCGGGTCTGTCTGGTTGATAAATTGAACAAATGCATTGCGGATATTTTCCACTGTTCCGTAATGATCCAGATGATCATCTTCAACATTGGTAACAACAGAAATATAAGGATGGAATTTTAAAAATGAGCCATCGCTTTCATCTGCTTCAGCAATAATATATTTTCCTTTTCCCTGACGGGAATTACCGTTCAAATAAGAGACTGCAGCCCCTAAAACAATGGTGGGATCTTCCATTGCATCCAGAAAGATTTTCCCTGTCATTGCGGAGGTTGTGGATTTTCCATGAGCCCCTGCTACTGCGATACCCTGTGCACTGTCCAAAATGGCGTTCAGAACATCGGAACGATGAAAAACAGGAATACTCCGCTTCTTTGCTTCTACCAATTCCGGATTGTCTTCCTTAATAGCCGAAGAGACCACAATACAATCTGCATGGGTGATATTATCCGGCTTATGTCCGATGAAAATATCAGACCCCCGTCTGCGGAATGTATCCAGAAATTCCGAATCCTTTGCATCAGAACCGGATACATGGATTCCTCTTTCCAGAAGAATTTCTGCCAGAGCACGCATTCCCATTCCTCCGATGCCAATGAAATGAGGATATTTATATTTTTCAAGACTCATCATTTTCATCTATTTCCTTTCAGCCAGTTCCAATGCCAGTCTTGCAATATCTCTTCCTGCATGGACCCGGCCCATTTCCTTAGCAGCGGCAGACATGGCAGAAAGAGCCGCTGTATTATTCTTTAATTCCTCTATATCCTGGATCAGTTCCTTATCTGTCAGAAATTGATCTACGATCATCTTTGATGCGCCGGATGCTACAAATGCTCTCGCATTATACGTCTGATGGTCTTCTGCCGCATACGGATAGGGAATCAGTATTGAAGGAATTCCTCTGGCTGCAATTTCTGCCAGACTGATAGCCCCTGCCCGGCAAATAATTAAATCTGCTGCAGCTAAGGCAGACGGCATATTATATTCATATTTTATGATGTATTTTGCCGACTGATCCTTTAATTCCTTGAGTACACTGTCATAACCTAACGTTCCCGTCACATGGTATAAGCATACGTCATTCTTGCCCCGGAAATATTTGTGCACACCAATCATTGCCTGATTAATCGATCTGGCTCCGCGGCTTCCTCCTGTGATGAGAATCATAAAGGTATCCGGAGAAATTCCCAGCTTTTTCCGGGAGTCCTCTCGTTCTGCCTGCATAATATCCGGGCGAATCGGATTCCCTGTATAAATACATTTGCCGGAAACAGGAAAACGCTTTTCTGCTTCTTTATATCCCAATGCAATCCGATCGACAAAGTGGCTCAGAATCTTATTGGTAATTCCGGGGATGACGTTTTGCTCCTGGATCACAGTAGGGATATGATGCAGTGCTGCTGCCAACAATATGGGTCCGCACACATATCCGCCTGTACCGATAACTACATCCGGCTTGAAAGAACGAAGAATTTTTTCTGCCTTCATCAGTCCGGTCAGCGATTTAAATATGCTTTTTATATTCGCAGGAGTTATTTTCCGTTTCAGCCCAGCAGCAGGAAGACTTTCGAAGGCATAACCTTCCTGCGGGACTATACGGGATTCCATTCCTTCTGATGTTCCTACAAACAGGATTTCGACGCCTTCCTGAGCCTGTAATTCTCTGGCAATTGTGATTGCCGGATAAATATGTCCGCCGGTTCCGCCACCGGACAGTATAATTCGTTTCATAAATTCTCCAGCCTATTTCAATCCTTTTACAATTCGCTTGAAATCCATGCCTCTTTCCTCCATGTTATGATACATATCAAAAGACGAACATGCCGGAGAAAGCAGGACAACATCTCCCGCCGAAGCCCGTTTGCGGCTTTCTTCTACAGCCTCCTGCATATCCTTGACTCTCACAATGGAGGAGATTCCTGCTCTCCTTGCCGCTTTTTCAAATCTTTCAGCTGCTGCACCAAGCAAAATCAGAGTCTTTACATTCTTTTTTACTTCCGTCATATATTCTTCCAATACGGTTCCCTTATCGTATCCTCCCGCGATCAGAAGAATCGGTTGATCAAAGGACTGCATCGCCTTAATCGAGGCATCTGTATTGGTCGCTTTGGAATCATTATAATATTCCACTTCATCCAGTTTCCGGACAAATTCAATCCGATTCGGAAGAGAAGTGAAATCTTTCAGCGCTGCGGCAATAACTTCTGCTTCCACACCGCCTTCATTGGCCAGAAAAGCTGCCGCCAATGCATCCTGATAATTCTGCTTTCCCTTTAACTTCAAATCACCGGTCCGGCAGATATACAGTTCCTTACCTTTTCGACGCACTATCAGCTTGTCTCCATCCAGGAATGCTCCCTCCTCCACTTCATGCTCTGTAGAAAGGAAACATACATGAGTATGCTCTTCCGCTGCTTTCGCCAGTTTGGGAGTATACGGATCCTCTGCATTCAGCAAAAGACAGCCTTCCTGATCCATATTCTCAAATATTCTGGCTTTCGCTGCAACGTATGCTTCCATGGTATGATGCCGTTCCAGATGATCCGGAGTAATATTCAATATTACGGCTGCTTTCGGTTTAAAAGTCTGAATGAACTCCAGCTGGAAACTGGAAACTTCAACAACCAGAGTACCGTCCCGAGGCACCAGTTCAGCCTCTCTGCTGAGAGAAATTCCCAGATTTCCTGCCAGTGCAAAAGGCCGTCCTGAACAGCTGATCATACTCCCCAACAATGTTGTGGTTGTAGTCTTTCCATTGGTTCCCGTAATGGCAAGAATCGGTGCCTTCGTCACACGGTAAGCAAATTCTATTTCACTGATTACAGGAATTCCTTTTCGGAGAGCCGACTGAACAATCGGATTTTCGGCCGGAATCACCGGGGAAACAATAACAGTATCAATCCCTTCAAGAAGCTCTGCCATCTGCGGACCGAACTGAAAAACGGCTCCCTGCCCGAGCAGGGCTGCCTTTTCCTTTTTATCACGAATAGAATCTTTTATATCAGAAATTAAAACTTTAATATTATGGCGCAGTAATACATGCGCTGCACCGAGTCCGCTGATACCGGCTCCGAGAATAAGAACATTTTTCAATGAAATACCCTCCTTATTATTATCCGATGTTTTAAAATAAAGCGGATCAAATCATAAACTATTTATAAAGCGCGGAAACAGCCAGAAACAAACTGCCGCAGGCTGCTATACCTTCAACAATCCAGAATGACCAGACTACGCGGACTTCACTCCATCCAGATAATTCAAAATGATGATGAAGAGGACTCATTTTGAAAACTCTCTTCCCGGTTAGCTGAAAAGAAGCGACCTGAATAATAACGGACAGCGCTTCCAGAACAAATATAAGGCCCAGGAAAATCAGCAGCAATTCGGTACGGGTCATGACGGAAATTCCCGCAATGGCTCCTCCCAGTGCCAATGAACCTGTGTCCCCCATAAAAATTTTGGCGGGATGATAGTTGAAAAACAGAAATCCTACGCATGCTCCGGCCAGAATAATGATAAATGCTCCCAGATCTGCAAATCCGGTTAATACACAATACACAGAATAAGCCAGGAATGCAATAACACAGCAGCCGGAGGCTAGGCCGTCCAATCCGTCTGTCAGGTTTACTGCATTGGAAGCCCCCACGATAACAAGAACAACAAAGGGATAATATGCCATCCCGATAAAGATTTCCTCCTGCGTAAACGGAATAGCAATAGAATACGGAAGTCCCAGTGTCTGAATAATTCCATAACAAAACAAAACAGCCAAAATAATTTGTCCCAGGAACTTCTGTTTAGCAGTAAGACCTAAATTCCTCTTCTTTTCCGCTTTGATGAAATCATCAAGGAAACCGAGAAACCCATGTCCTAATGTTAAAAATAAAAGCCACAGTACGGAAGCATCCAGAATTTGATTGCCGAGAAGGACCAAAACCCCGGCAAGAAGCATAAAAATTCCTCCCATCGTCGGAGTCCCGCTTTTTACACGATGAGATTTCGGCCCTTCCTCCCGGATGGACTGCCTGGCCTTCAGCTTCTTTAACAGCGGGATAAAAATAAATCCCAAAACAACGGTTGCCGCAACCGCTTCCAAAAAATAAATGAAATATTGATTATCCATTTTTAATGAATACTCTCCCTCAAATATTGAATGACCAGCTCCATATGCATGTAGTGGGATCCCTTTAAGAGAATAAGATCTCCCGGCTGAAGAATTTGTTTCAATAAATCTGCCGCTTCCTCACAGGTATTGCACTCCCCTATCACTGGCAATCCCCGGCTTTTTGCACCATCAGCGGTATATCTGCTTAACGGTCCCACAGTAATAAGTCCGTCAGCTCCTGCTTCGGCTGCAGCTTCGCCTACCTGAAAATGCAATTCCTTTTCATAATCCCCGAGTTCGCCCATGTCTCCGAGAACAAAGTAATAGTGATTACCCTTCAGCTGTTTTAACGATTGAAAGGCCATTTTCATGGAAAGAGGATTTGCATTATAAGAATCATCAAGAATCATGAATCCGCCGATGTTAATCAGAGACTGCCTCTGATCTGAAGGTGTAAATGACTGCAACGCCGACTGCACTTGCTCCTTTGTCACGTCCAGAACTTCTGCCGCAGCAATAGCAGCCAAAGCGTCATATACATTGTGAACTCCGAGAAGTTTCAAGCAGACAGAGAAACTTTCACTGCCGAAAATACAGGTAAAGTCCGTAGTTTCGGCCTGATAGGAAACTTCCCTGCCGATAACATCTTCCCCCTGATTCAGCCCATATTTCACAATACGTCCGGAAAAACCTTCACCCATTTTGCTGACCAGCGGATCATCTCCGTTCAGAATTGCTGTTCCGTCTGCGGGGAGCGCATCAATCAGTTCTTTCTTTGCTTTGGCAATATTTTCCCGGCTTCCCAGTATTCCGATATGAGATGTTCCCACATTGGTAACGATTCCCATCGTCGGAGCCGCAATGTCTGTTAATTCCGTAATCTGTCCCAGGCCCCGCATTCCCATTTCTACAACGCATACATCCGTATCGGGTTCCAGAGAAAGAAGTGTAAGGGACAGTCCGATTTCATTATTGAAGTTCTTTTGGGTAACGCATACCTTGTATTTCCTGCTGAGAACAGCCGCCAGCATATCCTTTGTGGTTGTCTTACCGTTTGATCCGGTAACCCCGATAACAGGAATAGAAAATCTCATTCGATGAAAATGCGCCAGTCCCTTCAGTGCTTCTTTGGTATCTTTCACCAAAATTACGGAAATGTCCGGATTGAGCGCAGCAGCTTCTGCCATATCGGAAATAACAAGTGCCGAAGCACCGTTGCTGCATGCAGTCTTCAAAAAAGAATGCCCGTCAAAATTTTCTCCCCGGAGTGCAATAAAAGCATCTCCTTTTGTAATTGTCCGGGTATCGATACTGATGCCGCTTACAAAATCCTCAGATCCTCTGTGGAGCAATTTTCCGGAAACGGCCTGCAACATTTCATCAATTGTAAACGATGCCATTATTGTCCCTTTTTCAATGCCTTTCTTGCCTCTTCGCGATCATCAAAATGAATGGTCTTATCCTTCAGAATCTGATAATTCTCATGGCCCTTTCCTGCAATGATTACCAAGTCATCATCCTGAGCCAGAGAGATTGCTTTTTGAATGGCTGTTCTCCGGTCGGGAATTACTTCATATTCCAATGCCGGCTTTTTGGCTTTTGCCTGTTTTACTCCCTCTTCTACTTCCTTTGTAATCGCTACGGGATCCTCAGTACGGGGATTATCACTGGTCACAATAGCAATATCAGCATATTTGCCGGAAATATTCCCCATAATCGGCCGTTTCATTCTGTCTCTGTCGCCTCCGCATCCGAAGACGATGATGATGCGGCCTTTGGTGATTTCTCTAGCTGTGAGCAGAATTTTTTCCAGACCGTCCGGCGTATGAGCATAATCCACCACCACACCGAATTTCTGTCCTTCATCTACCAGTTCGAAACGTCCCGGAACGCTGTAAAAATCCTGAAGCGCTTCGATAATTTTTTCTACCGGAATTCCTTCCCCGACAGAGGCTCCGATTGCTCCCAGAACATTGTAAATATTGAAACGACCGGCCAGATTGGTCCTAACCGGATAATTCCGTCCCTTACAGTGCAGTATAAATTCCGAGTTTCTTGCGGTAAACCGGATATCTGAAGCATACAGATCTGCAGACGGATCATTCATACTGTAAGTCCCAACCGGACAGCGTACCGGATTCATCACTGCTTCTGCCATGACATGCGCATAGGGGTCATCCTTGTTGATCCATGCAGACTTTAAGTCCTTTGTATATTCCGGAGAAGAAACCATTCCGAAAAGGATTGCTTTTGCTTTGGCGTAATTATCCATTGTCTTATGGAAATCCAGGTGATCCTCGGTAAGATTTGTAAAAACTGCCGTATCAAACTCACAGCCTGCCACACGCCCTAGTACCAGAGAATGAGAAGATACCTCCATGCATACATGGGTTACCTTTTCCTTTACCATCAGAGCCAGCAGCCTTTGTAAATCAATGACATCCGGAGTGGTATTGTGGGTCGGCAATTCCCAATCGCCGACCAAAGCATGAATTGTCCCTATGACTCCGGTCTTATAACCGGCCTTATGCAGTATATGAGCAATGACATGCGTCGTTGTGGTTTTTCCGTTAGTTCCGGTCAAAGCAATCATCCGCAGTTTTCTGGAAGGATAGTCGAAGAAAAAGGGAACGATATCTTCCATTGCCTTGCGGGTATCCTTCACATAAACAACAGTGACTCCTTCCGGAACCTGTACCTTTTCCGAAGCAACGACCGCACAGGCCCCTTTCTCCACTGCAAAAGATACAAAATCATGTCCGTTTACATGAGCTCCATTCAGGCAGATAAACAAAGACCCGGATTTTACTTCTCTGGAATCTGCTGTTATATCCGTTATTTGAATATCATCATTTCCCTCTATAGAGATGTAAGCGGTCTTCTGAGTTAATTCCTTTATTGTTTTCAATCAAAATCACCTCGTGCAGTTTTTTAATTTTGCATTACTCATTATCTTAACTTAATTCATTGATAAGTACAATAGCGGCCCCGCTAAAGGCCGCTATTTCCCGGAAATTCCATATCTTGCTAAATTTGAAACCCGCTGCGGACAAACGCTTTTTATCTTCCGTCATTTCGTCCGTAAACAGCAACGGTCGGTACACTCATCCCCAACTTTGTTTCTGCAATTTTCTGAATGCAGGCGGGAGAGTTCAATCTGGCAATTTCCAATCTGGATACTTCGTTTTCCCTAGTCAGAGAAATGACTTCTGTCCGCAGTTCCTGAATGGCATATTCCTTCTGTACATTGATGGTTTTAAACCATCCTACCGCAACAATACAGATAAAAAATAATATAATTCCGCGAATGAAATCATTGTTCAATTCCCCGGATACGAAATGAGCCCTTTCAAGATGATCGGAAGCCGAAACAGTCCCCACAGTCTGTCCTGTATTTCCTGCCATTTGAATTTTCTTATTCAGCATAAAAATTTTCCCTCTTCTCCAGTACTCAGCTGATAATCCTTTTTCAGATTTTTTCCACAACTCTTAGAATAGCGCTTCTTGCCCGAGGATTTTCCTCTACTTCCGCTGCGCTCGGTTTAGTCGGTTTACCCACTGCCCGGACAGTCTTATGATGATGGCATACACAGATAGGCAGTTCCGGCGGGCATATGCAGTCCCTTTCCATTTCCCTGAATTTATTTTTAATAATCCGATCCTCCAGCGACTGGAAAGTGATGACCCCTAATCTTCCGCCGCTTTTGAGACAGGATACACAATTCTCCATTGTCTTTGCCAGAATATTCAGCTCATCATTCACCTTGATGCGCAAAGCCTGGAATGTTCTTTTTGCCGGATGCGGACCTGTCCTTCTTGCTCCGGCCGGTATAGCTGCCTTTATGATACGGACAAGATCTTCCGTTGTTCTGATTTCTTCTTTTTCCCTGAACTTGCAGATAAAAGACGCAATCCGTCCTGCCCATCGTTCTTCGCCGTATGTACGGATAATATCTGTCAATTCCTCTTCTGTGCAGGAATTGACCAATTCATAAGCAGTCAGTGATTTTCTTCTGTCCATCCTCATATCCAGCAACCCGTTATGCATATAGGAGAATCCTCGTTCTCCTTCATCCAACTGGAAAGAAGATACGCCCAGATCAAACATAAATCCATTTACCTGTGAAATATGCAGAGATTCCAAAATTTCTGCGATATGGGAAAAATTATCTCTTACCAGAATATGTTTGCATGATACGGATGCCAGCCGTTCGGAAGCTGCCGCAATAGCATCCTGATCCTGGTCAATACCGATCAGTGTTGCTTCTTCTGTCAGGTGTTCTGCCATTGCCAAAGAGTGTCCTCCCCCGCCCAAGGTACAGTCTACATAGATTCCGTTTCTGTCGGTAAGCACAGACTCAATCATTTCCGGCAAAAGGACTGATATGTGATGAAATTCCATAATTTCTTTCCGCTTTCATTTATAAGTCAAAATTCAAAGGCAAATCCAGGGAATCCGCAATCTCGGCAATAGATTCGTCTCCCTCTTCCTCCCGGGCTAACAGTTCGGGATTCCAGATTTCAATAATGGGTCCTGTTCCCATTATGCATACATCTTTTTCCAGTCTGGCAAAACTTCTTAAATGAGATGGAATAAGGATTCTTCCCTGACGATCACATTCCATTTCCATTCCTCGTCCGATCAGATGGCGCATAACCTTTCTGACCTTTTGGTTGGTAAAAGGCAGTTTCTGCATCTTGGTTATCAAAGCATCCCATCTCTCTTTGGGATAAATGCAGAGACAGGTATCCAAACCAGGTGCCAACACAAAGAAATTTCCCAGACTTTCCCGAAATTTTGCGGGAAGAATCAGTCGTCCTTTCGCATCAATGGTATGCGAATATGCATTCATGAACATAATCTTCCCACCTCTCCACTTTTATCCACATTCTACCACATTTCCCCACTTATGGACAATCAGAAAATGGTTTCTGCTCTCCTTTTCCCTTTTTGTTCATCAGGCCTATGAAAACAGGCACTGTTCCTTCCGCTTGTTTCTCTGTTAAAAGAGAGAATATCCTCTTCTGATCGTCATTATTTATTCCCGCTGGTAATTCACATCTCTGCCCGGCTCTTTTATACGAAAATAAAAAAACTCTACACCGAATTTTCATTCGGTATAGAGCTCAATTCACTGTAAGCCAAACTATCCTGTTGTCTTCAATTATTTTTTACAGCTGTTCGCAGCCAATTAAAAGAACAGCCGGGACATTTTCCATCCTGTCCCGGCTGTTCCTTAATATTGAACGGTAATCATTTTTTCAGTAAGTTTTGTACAGGCAGAGAAAGGAATGTTTCGCAAAGCCTGCTCCGCTGAAACGGCAGCCGGTTCTGAAATTGCACCGGCCCAATAAAGCAGCCTGCCGATGATCTTATCTGCAGAAATACCGTCCCTGCGCAGCTCTCTGACAGTCAGTCCCTGCTGCCGCTTAGACAGCCGCACTCCCTTTTCATCTACCAGAAGCGGCAAATGCATATATTCAGGATGTTTTTTCTTCAGAAGATCAAAAATAACCATTTGATAAAAGGTAGAGCCCAGCAGATCATTTCCCCTCATGACATGGGTAATACCCATATCTGCATCATCATAGGAAACCGCCAGCTGATAAGCAACCATCCCGTCAGCTCTTCGAATTACAAAATCATCCCGGCACGGCTGCAGAAATTTTTGCTGTTCCCCGCAGAATCGATCTGAAAACGTATAGTTTCCTCCGCTCATTTTAATTCTCCACGATGGAGATTTTGTCTGAGCAGCAATTTCTTCTTTGCTCATATTCCGGCATTTTCCGTCATAAACCGGAGTATCTTCTCCGATGTGCGGAGCCGAACTGATTCCGTGAAGTCTGGCTCTCGTGCAAAAACAGGGATAAACTGCTTTCTGCCTCTTCAGCTCTTCAAAGAACCGATCATACAAGGGATATCGTTTGCTTTGTATTGTACTTCCGTAAGAATATTCCCTCTGCGGACCTTCATCAAAATCTATACCGAGCCATTCCAGGTCACAAAGGATGCCCTGAATATATTCTTCCCGACACCTTTGCCGATCAATGTCTTCAATCCGCAGAACAATTTTTCCCCGATTCTGTCTTGTCCAGTACCAATTAAGAAATGCCACCCATATATTTCCCAAATGCATGTATCCGGTGGGGCTCGGTGCGAATCTGGTTCTTATTTTCATCAAACCGGAAGCGAACGAATCGCCTGGAACAAAGATTTATCCTCTTCAATCTTGCTTTCGTTCCCCATAACACAGATATAAGAATCATCCAGAACACTTCTTACCAAAGGTGCCAATTTCCGGATGTCTTCCACAGAACAGTCAATGATTTCTTCCCGGATACGGGTACGAAGTGTCTTATCGCTTCCGTTCAGATAATGAAGCATGGCCCGTTCCCCCTTCATGGACGGTGTCAATTGAATTTCTTCCGCTGCCATTGTCCCGATGATGTACTTGGTCATTTCCCGATCGGACAATTCGATACTCGCCAGGTAATCCGGAAGTTCTTTATAAGCCTGAATCGTTTCTTTCAGATTCGGATCCCGATAAGAACAGAGGACAGAAGTTCCGTCAATTAAGAATTGAGTAAATGCTCCGTAGGCCCCGCCAAGTACGCGAATTTTTTTCCACAAATATTCATAGCGGAGAATGGTTTCCATAACACGAAGTGCACCGGTATATTGAAATCCATGTTTACGGAAATTTCCGCCCGCTGCAACATATTGAACTTTGCCGGAAGACCGGAATGCCTCATTGATTTCCTCCTGTGCGAAGTCAAAATCATGTTTTTCCGGCTTTACTCCTGTCGTCATGTCCCCAATCACCCGCGGCAATTCATGGATGACTGCTGCCTTTTCTTCTGCCGTGCCGATAGTTTCAAAGAACATATTGCTTCTCGTAAAAATCCTGCCGGCTACCTGTTTCAATTTTTCCAGGATTTCGCCTGATATTGCGTCATATTCCCTGACCAGACGATCCAGAAAATAATAATAGGTCATGCCCGATTGTTCACTAAACCGGCCGAGCGGAGAAAAGTAAGAAGACAGCCTTGTCATAGTCAGCGTATGGCCACGGGAAAATGCGCTCATGTCCCATTCGGATTTCTCTTCCAGGAGAATTTCCTTCAGGCGTTCCGCATCACTGAATACCGTATGGTTCAGGACTTCCCCGATCAGACTCAGTAAATCTCCTGTCTTGGAGGTTAATGATTTGCCCCGGACAGTAAAGGCTGGAAGATAAGATTCGGCATTATCGACTCTGCCGTAAGCGTTCACTGCAAAAGTCATTCCGCCTGTATTTGCATTGGATAACTGTTCCAGTTCCGTATAGCGGTGAATCGATGTATCCATGCTGCACAGAACATTGGAAAGCAGCACCGCATAAGGAATTTCTTCCTCCTTCAGGGAATACAGACTGAAGAAAAAGTTGACATAAGTAATTCCGTTCGTCGGTACCTCAAAGTAGAAATGCTCGATTCCTTCCGTCATTTCTTTCTCCAGCGGCTCATCTTCGATTTTCCGTTTCAGATCATTTCTGGAAAGAAGGGGAATTGTTTTCAATGCTTCTTCACTCTCTCCGGATGCCTGTCTTTCTTTCAGCATTTTTGTAGAGGATATAATCTCTTCCAGTTCCTCGTCCGACAGACTGCTTTTATAGGCAGCTAATTTTTCTTCCGTCTTCCGATTCAGTTTTTCTGTCAGCCCGTTTTCCGGAACCATCGAAATCAATACCTGATGATCGTTGCCGATAACAAATTTCAGCAAGAGATTTTCAAAATACTTTTCGGACAGCCCCTTTCTCAATGCCGCAATGTCATCGTAATAGGTCAGAGCGTCCATCGGATCCCGGTCATACAGCCACAAATCCATGACCCGGACTCCGTAAAATAACCCCTTGGGCCTTCCCTGGTAATCATTTTCCCGATAGATAAATTCCATACGGTTCAGCGCTGCTTCCAGCATGCCGCGGTTAATTCCCTCCAGGGCCAGATTTCTTAATGCGGTATCAATGGTCTGAATAAACTTTTCCTGTTTTTCTTTATCGGAACCGGTTACCTCCATGATCCATACCGGCTGCTTGTAACTGTCTCCGAAAGAACCGGATAAATCATTTCCGAGTCCTGCATCCAGAACAGCCTTTTTCAGGGGAGCGCCATCCATTTCAATCAGAACATAATTCAGTATACGGAATGCCAGCATATCTTTCGTGCTCATATGATCATTCATTGCCACGTACAAGGCATGAATGACTTTATGCGCCGGATCTTCATTGGCTGCAATCCCGTAGGGATATTCCACTTTCTTTCTCTTCGTAAATGGTGCCTGCGTAAGTACGGCGGAATCAATGTTCCGCTTATCAAAACGGCAAAGATATTCCGAGTCAATGAATTCCAGTGTCTTTTCAATATCCATATCCCCATAGAGATAAATATAACTATTGGACGGATGGTAGAATCTTCTGTGGAATTCCGTAAATTCTCTGAATGACAAAGAAGGAATCACTTCCGGATCTCCGCCGGATTCTACACCGTAGGTCGTATCAGGGAATAATTCAGACATGGCTCTGTCTTCCATCTGTGCTTCCGGAGAAGACAAAGCGCCCTTCATTTCATTGTATACTACCCCATTATAGGATAACGGGGCATCTTTATCCTCCAATTCATAGTGCCAGCCTTCCTGCATCAGGATTTGAGGATTCTTTAAACAATTCGGATAAAAAACCGCGTCCAGATAAACATCCATGAGATTATGGAAATCGGCATCGTTTCTGCTGGCAATCGGATACATTGTTTTGTCCGGCCAGGTAATAGCATTCAGGAAGGTATTCAGCGACCCCTTGGCCAATTCTACAAAAGGTTCCTTCAGCGGAAATTTTCTGGAGCCGCACAAAGTGGAATGCTCCATAATATGCGGTGTTCCTTTGGAATTATCCGGCGTTGTTCTGAAAGCAATATAAAAGACCTTATTGTCATCATCATTGGCAAGATACAGCAGTCTGGCTCCGCTTTTTATGTGTTCCATTAGATAGACATCGGAACTCACCTCATTGATATGTGAAATCCGGTTGACCTTGAATCCATGCAAGATATCATCTTTTTTCAATGTCATGGTTTCCTCCATTTTTTATAAAATAATAGAAAAAGCGCAGGTGCAGACCTGTGCTTTTTCTTACAAAATTCCACTATTCAATTCCCTTTGAAGGGAAAAATTCGTCATGGATAGCCTGAACAGCCTTATCCAAATCCTTCCGCAAGATCAAGCAAGATATACTGATTTCCGAAGTGCTTACGATATCAATATTAACTCCTGCTCTGCCAAGAGCACCAAACATACGGGCTGCAACTCCCGGAGTTCCCAGCATTCCTGCGCCAACAACAGAAACCTTAGCCGTATCATCATCATAAATAACCTCTTCGATTTTGCCGTCTTCTCTCATTTTATTGAGAACCCGCTTGGCATCCTCAAGGTCGGTATCATTAATAGTGAAAATAATATCTGTTTTGTCATCATTGGAACTTCTTACGCTCTGCACAATCATATCAACCGTAATATTATCTTCTGCTAAAACAGAAAACAGAGAATACGCAACTCCGGGGACATTTTTCAGTCCCAAAATTGCAATTCGTGCCGTATGCGCATCCTGCGCAACACCGCGAACAGAATCATTGGAATGATCCATCGAACATACCTCCTGAATAATGGTGCCTTCATCGTCTGTAAATGTAGATCTTACATGAATCGGAATATGATACTTCATCCCCAGTTCAACACTGCGGGGCTGCATTACGCCCGCACCGAGTCTGGCCATTTCCAGCATTTCCGTATTTGTAATTTCTTTCATCTTGACCGTGCCGCGGACATGACGGGGATCTGCAGAATAGATTCCGTCAACATCCGTAAAGATTTCACACATATCCGCACGCATAGCGCCTGCCAGTGCTACTGCGGTCGCATCGCTCCCGCCTCTCCCGAGAGTAGCGACATCTCCGTTCGGCAGGATTCCCTGGAATCCTGCAACAATAACGATTTTTCCCGACTCCAGCTCTTCAAACACCCGGTCCGGCTTAACCTCTTCGATACGGGCTTTTCCGTAAGCACCGCTGGCTATAATTCCCGCCTGCGGTCCGGTCAATGATACTGCGGGAACCCCCAGCTTCTGGAATGTCATTGCCATCAGAGAAATGGAAACCTGCTCCCCCGTAGCCAAAAGCATATCCATTTCACGTCCGTGATTCACATCGGAAACTTGCCCTGCCAAAGCAAGCAAGTCATCCGTGCTGTCACCCATTGCGGATACAACAATTACAATCTTATCTCCCGGTTTCCGGTCTCTTAAGACACGGTTTGCAATATTTCGCATCTTTTCAGGAGTCGCTACAGAGCTTCCGCCGAATTTTTTTACATATAATGCCATGAACATCCCTCATTTACAGAGTAACTTTAGAGTATAACCTTAAAAAATTTTATCATGCATCCGGCTTTGCGTAAAGATTCGACCGTATTCTAAATCATAAATTCGTAAAATTCTTTGTAGGCCGGTTTTACGAACTCATTTTTTTAGGGCGAATCAACTGCCGAAAGGATCAGAATTCAATTCCCTTACGGGCACGAATGCCTTTCTGGTAAGCATGCCTGATGATCTTCATTTCTGTGACCGTATCTGCCAGCTCTATAAGCTCCGGTCTGGCATATCGGCCGGTCAGGATAATATTTAATCTTCGGGGGCGGTTTTTCAGCAACTCCGCTACATCTTTGACATTAATCAAATTAAAATGAACTGCATAATTGATTTCATCCAAAATGATAAGATCCCAGGAATCACTGTTTACTTCCTTTTTTAAAGCTTCCCACGCCTGAGCGGCAAGTGTCTGTTTACGCTTATATTCTGCTTCATCATTCTGATCTTTATTGTGGTAAACAAAACCGTCTCCCATCGGTCGGATTTCAATATTTCCATTCATTGCCTGCATTGCATGAATGGCTTCCAATTCTCCGTATTTCCAGGCACCTTTGATGAATTGGAAAATGAGAACCCGCTGCCCATTTCCCCAGGCGCGAATTGCGGTTCCCAGCGCAGCGGTTGTCTTGCCTTTCCCATCTCCTGTATTAATCAGTATCAATCCTGCCGGACAAGCAGTCATATTTTCTCTCCTTTTGATAAATAACCGAGTCGGATTTCTTATCTTTTCACCCGCTTATAGGATAAACAGGAAGCGATAAATTTATCCGCAGCCTTGGGATTTCCCTCGAAAGACAAATGGAGGTAACTGGCCAATACGTTTTTGGATACATATCCTTCCAGATGTCCTTCTTTTTGTCTGGTCCCCTTAAGACTGTATGCCCAAGGAAAATCCACGCTGCATTCCAGCGTCGAGAAATGGAATTCATGCCCCTTCAGTATGTCTCCCTGATCTGCCAGTATGCTGGGCTGTAATGCCTTACCGGTCACATATCCAACTCTTTGCAGGGATTTCTGCATCCTGCAAATTCCGGGAACCACCCCGGCCATTTCAAACTGTTTCCCGTTGAATCCAGCAATTTCTCTGCAAAGATACATCAGTCCGCCGCATTCTGCATAAATCGGCATTCCCTGTGCTGCAGCTTTTTGGATAGCTGATTTTATAGAATGATTTTCCTGAAGTTCTGTCAGGAACATCTCCGGAAACCCGCCGCCGAAAATCAGACCGTCAACATCGGGAAGCACAGTATCTCTCAGCGGACTGAAATCAATAAGCTCCGCCCCCAGACCCGACAGATATTCCAGGCTGGAAGGGTAATAAAAGGAAAAAGCCTCATCCCGGGCAATTCCGATCCGTACTTTTTTCTCAGTCCTTTTCCGATGATCTTCCCGAATCTCCATAGCAGGAGCAGACCGTGCTGCCTTCCATAAAGCTTCTGTATCAATATACCGTTCTGCCGCTTCTCCCATGTGGCGAATCAGCTGCGTAGTCTCTGTTTCCGTAACGGGTGTCAATCCCAGGTGCCTTTCCGGTGTTTTCAACAGGTCATCCCGATGGAATGCACCGATCACAGGCATGTGAATCTGCTCCATAACCTCCCGGATCATCTGCTCATGACGATCGGAGCCGAGGCGATTCAGGATAACACCGGCAATCTGAATATCCCTGTCATATTCCCTAAATCCCAAAGCCGTCGCTGCAATGCTGTAGCCGACAGACTTGCAGTCCAGTACAAGAATAACAGGTGCTTTCAGAGCCTTGGCAATATCTGCGGTAGAACTGATTCCGTTCGCTCCTCCATCATAAAGCCCCATAACACCTTCAATAACAGAAATATCTGCTCCGCGGGACAAATATTCAAAAGCAGCAGGCAAACGCTCTGCCGGGGTCATCCAGGTATCAAGATTATAGGAAGACTTTCCCGCCGCTTTCGTATGAAAGCCCGGGTCAATATAGTCGGGCCCCACTTTGAAAGGCTGTACACTGTATCCAATGGAATGAAGATATGCCAGGATTCCCGTGACAATGGTTGTTTTTCCTACCCCGCTGTTTGTCCCTGCAATGACGATACGGGGTCTGTCTGCAAATTCCATTTATTTATCTCTCTTTGCAATAATCGTACTCAAATAATTCGGCTTGTAATCACTGGGAAGGCTGCCGATATCCCGATGAACGATTTCATCCGGAAGCCCGGCCCGGGAAACCATAACGGAATTCTTCAGCATATGATGTTTCTTTAATTCTTCCTGGACAAAAGCAAAGTTTTTATACACTTTCATAATCACGGCATTGTCTGATGCACTTAAAGCCTGATCAAATTTTTCCGGACTGCATGTAGCGGGAATAATCAATACATTTTCTTCCCATTCTGTTACAGGAAGGCCTATATATGAAGCAATTCCCAGGAAAGCGGGAATTCCCGGAATCGTTTCCACTTCATATTCAGCAGAATCTTTAAATTCATTAAAAATATACATATAAGTGCTGTAAAGCATAGGATCTCCCAGTGTAAGAAAGACAATGTTTTTCCCTTCTGCCAGCTTTCCCTCGATCAGCTTCCTGTTTTTATCCCATTGTTCCTTTACCGCATCCATATTCAGGCTCATCTCAAAGACCATCGGTAAGATTTCAATATCTTCAGGAATATAAGGCTTTGCAATATTAAAAGCGACAGATCCGTCCTTCTTTTCGGTCTTCGGAGTAATGATAATATCTGCATTCTGAATCGTCTTTACTGCCTTGACTGTCAATAATTCTGAATCTCCCGGACCGACTCCGATTCCGTAAAGCTTTCCCTTTTTCATAAAAACCTCCTCAAAATATCCATTAAGTTAGTAATTCTAACATAATCTGTTTTTTATTTTACCATAATCCGCCATGTATTGTTAAAATTCATATGGGAATTTTGTTATATGAAAAAGAACTGTCTGCTCTGACAGACAGTTCTTCAAAATCTCAAAAAATACTTTCCTGTACAGCAGGTTATTTAATTCCTGCAAAATCAATAGCCGTTTACCTGGCTGACTACGCGGAAATTTCCTACATTGAATGCTTTGCAGATCGCCGGGAAAAATCTCCCGGTCAGCATGGTCCGATAAATTTCGGACTTAGCAATCAGCATCAAACGGTCTCCGTCATAAGTCACACGAATCAGGCCATTATTGATATATTTATCAAAATCTTTCTCTTCCATTTCCTTCTGAAGTTTTTCAAGTGCTTCCCTGGTTGGGCCTTCCTGGTATTCTTCTCTTTCCATAACCGGAATAAAACGAATTTCATAAATTCTATCATTATAACCCTTGGATGCAGCAGAATATCTCTTACCTTTTTCCATTTCTTCCATAATATTCACCAATCCTTCATCACTAAAATTATGCTCCAATTATATCATTTTCCTACGCAGCCCGCCATAAAGATTTACAAATATCCCCGTTCAGCAAGACTGACAAAAACCTTATCCCCTATAACAAGATGGTCCAGAACACGCATTCCGAAAATCTGTGCAGCCTTACGGACTACTTTGGTCAGCCTTATATCCTCTTCCGAAGGATTGGGATCCCCCGAAGGATGATTATGAATCAGGAAAATGCCGTATGCATTAAAGCGGACAGCCCATTTCATAATTTCTCTCACATCTACCGGTGCCGCATTCAAGTTTCCTATTCCGATTTCTCTCTTCCCGAGCAGCCGGTTCTTCACATTCACAAAAGCTACATAAAAATGTTCCTGGCTTTCATGACGGAGCTGTTCCATAAAATACCCAGCCACTTTTTCCGGGGAATTGAACAACGGCCTTTCCCTGCCGAAAGACTGCATAGTCAGCCGCCTTCCCAATTCTATCGCCGCGCACAGCGTTATGGCTTTATCACGGCCTATCCCCTTGATCTGTGTCAAATCCCGCCAATCCAAATCCTCAAAGCCGTTCAGTTCACTCAGCATCTGTACCACCTCTTCGGAGATTTCCAGTACAGAATGGCCCTCTCGCCCGGTTCTCAGAAGAATAGCTACCAAATCTATCAGACTGGCCTGTTTTGGCAATTCTGCAAATCGTTCCCGCGGGCGAAACTCCTTAGACATCTCCTGAATCAGCATCAAGGTCATCTCCTAAATTCCAAATTTTTATTATTACCTTGCTTCGGAATTTAAAATCTCCTATACAGCCAAATGGCTATGATAATCCCCAGTATCGATATCAGATTAGGTTCAAACAGGATACCGAAATGAAACTGCAGGATTCCAAAATTAAAATGGATATTCTCTATGTCCAATACTTTATAGGAATGCATGAAAAACGGCTCAAGTCCGGAAAAACTGATTCCTCCCAGGATTTGGCCCAGGATTCCTCCAATCAGAGCACCTGCAATAATGAACAGCAAAAGCGTAAAAAAATTCTTTGTAATATGCATAATGAAATCCCATCCGAACAGAAAAATCAGAACGTACTGCCAATCACAATATTTCCCGCGGTTTTATCCATCAGATACTTTCCTGCCGGATCCCCCTTGCGATATTGATAAATGACCCGCCATACTGTATTCTGATCAGAAAAGATATACTCATTCACAACCAGATCCGTTCTGCGGGCACCGGATGATTCCGTGAAAGAAAAGGATAAACGATATCCTGTGCTGTTTCCTATATCAATCGGAGAAATCTCCGTATTCAAATTGGATACTTTTGCATTCTTTTCCAGAACAGTCTGTGCCTCCTTTTTCAAAGATTCCACGTTTGTCTGATCAGATAATTGCACGCCGGTAACCAAAATCTGCAAATTCTTATTGTGTCCTTCTGCTGCTGCCTTTTGGGAATCAGACGGCAGAAGTTCTGCTGATATATAGCCATCGGAAGGGACTCCTTCTGTCTTTTCCGCAAGCAACTCAAACGGGGTTGTCACCGTAATGACGGACTGGTTGCAACGAATTCTGTTCTTTCCGAAAATAAATTCTGATTCATAGTCTGTTTTTCCGCATCCGGATAAAAGAAGAACTGCTGTACTGAATCCGAGTAACAGAAAAATCAGCCTTTTCAGCTTCCCGCATAACACTTTTATCAACCTGCTTTTCCTCCGTAAAATCTGTAGTTATTCTTCATCACATTATATCATATTGCAAACTCTCTTGTTTCTCCGGTACAGACGAATCAAAATGCTCTGTCAGAAATTATGGTATCATCTAAATGAAAAAGGAGATAATTCGATGAATGAACCATATAAAATAGGAATCATTGCCGAATGGAATCCCTTCCACCGGGGCCATGAACAGATGATTGCTTCCATAAAATCAGAATACCCCCGAGCTTTGCTGTACGCTGCCATGAGCGGTTCCTTTGTCCAACGGGGAGAGCCTGCCCTTTTTGATAAATGGAACCGGGCTTCCTGGGCTGTCCGATCCGGCATTGATGCAGTGTTTGAACTCCCCTCACAGGGATCTCTGCAAAGTGCAGATTTCTTTGCGGAAAACGGAATAACTCTGCTTTTCCTGCTCGGCTGTCATGCAGCCGCCTTCGGAACAGAATCCCTCGATGCAGAATCACTTTCCCGTGCCGCAGAATTTTCAGTCACAAAAAAGTATCAGACTCTGTTCCGCGAAGCTCTGCATGACGGTCTCTCCTATGCTGCTGCTGCCTATGAAGCCATGTCCTCCTTTTCCGGAAAACTGGCAGATGAACTGACAAAGCCTAACAATCTGCTGGGATATAAATATGCAGAAGCAATCCTGCGGCATGGGTATGCCATGAAGCTGATCACGGTCAGGCGCGATATGATTCATAATATCTCTGCCTCAAGTGCCCGGAAGGAATTGATTTCCTGCGGACAGAGTACACTGCTTTCCGAAACAATACGCCCGGAAGCCGAAGCATTGATTGCGGAAGGAAATTATACGGATTATGAGCGATATGAGGATGCGTGTCTGCTCCTTTCCAGAATTACGCCTCTTTCCCGATTAAAGGACTCCGGTCTGTTCAGTGAAGGATTGGAACAAAAATGGAAGAAGGAATCTTCCCGGACTACATATACAGATATGCTGGATCATGTCAAGAGTAAACGCTATCTGTACAGCCGGCTGAAACGAATCGGCGCCAATCTCCTCCTTACAGGAGGAAATCCTGTTCCTTTCCGTATGCTGAACGAAGACTCGGCCTATGCCCGTCTGCTTGCACTGAATCATCTTCACAGTGAATCCCTCCGGACAATCCGCATCCCTGTTATTACAAATACTGCCAGGGGACTTCGCATCCTCAGCAATGAGGCGGCCCGATCTCTTTCATGGGACATCCAGGCCACAAATTCCCGTGCTCTTTTCCAGCGAAATCGAAGCTTCCGTGCAGCCAATATGGATTTTTATCGTTCTCCGGTTATCTTATAATCCATATTATTTATTGATTCCCTATTTGATATCACAGGAATGACTTTACAGCTATTTAGAAATCATATAAAATTAAAAAATATCTAAAAAACAAGCCAATCTGCAGGAGGTATCATTTATGGAACTAAGTTGGCCTATCGCCATAGCATTTATCTTATATCTGGGTCTGATGATGTCTATCGGTATTTATTACTCCAGACAGCAAAAAAATCTATCCTCTTACATATTGGGAGACCGGAAAATGGGCCCCTGGCTGACTTCCATGAGCGCAGAAGCCTCCGATATGAGCGGCTGGATGCTGATGGGACTTCCCGGATATGCTTACCTTAACGGATTTTCCTCTGTCTGGACCGGTATCGGCCTGATTGTGGGAACCTGGGCAAACTGGGTACTTATTTCCAAGAGGCTGCGCAATTATACGGAGGTAGCCAATAACAGTCTGACGATTCCTGATTACCTTTCCAATCGATTTGAAGAAAGTAAGAATGGCCTCCGTCTGATTTGTGCTGTATTCATTATTTTATTTTTTATCATCTATACTTCTTCCGGATTTGTCGCGGCAGGAAAATTATTCAATACGATTCTGGGGATTCCCTATTTTGAATCTCTCCTGATCGGCGCTTTTGTTGTCGTTTTCTACACATTCCTCGGCGGTTTTTCCGCAGTAGCACTGACTGACTTCATCCAGGGAACCATGATGTTCTTTACGGTTATTTACGTGCCGGTTGCTGCTTCCATTGCCCTGGGCGGACCTGCCCCGACTTTTGATCTTTTATCTCAACAGGGAGCCGATTATTTTTCATTCATGCCGGATTCTTCCGGAACTGCGGCTCTCCTGGTCATGATGGTCTCTTCCCTGGGCTGGGGACTCGGCTACTTTGGCCAGCCTCATATCCTGGTCAAATTCATGGCAATCAGTGATGCCAAGGATTTAAAAAAATCGACCCGCATTGCTATGACCTGGGTTCTTTTATCTCTGATGTTTTCCATTGCCATCGGTATCGTCGGCAAAGCCTATCTTTCCACGCCTCTGGAAAATGCCAATGCGGAACGGGTCTTCATCCTTATGGCAGAATCTCTTTCCACCCCTTTCATTACGGGAATTATCTGGTCTGCTATTCTGGCCGCTATCATGAGTACGAGTTCTTCTCAATTGCTGGTGACTTCTTCCGCTGTTTCCCGGGATCTTTTCCAGGCATTTCTTTCCAAAGATGCTTCCCAGAAAACATTGATCAGGATAAGCCGTTTAAGCGTTCTGTTCGTCTCTGCGGTTGCTGTTTATCTGGGTTCTGATCCCAACAGTTATATCTTCTCCATTGTTTCTTATGCATGGGCCGGCTTTGGGGCCTGCTTCGGCGGTACGGTTCTTCTGTCTTTATACTGGAAAAGAATGACATTAAAAGGTGCTTACGCCGGCGTCATTACCGGCGGACTTACCGTATTAATCTGGAAGCATTTTGCATGGTTCGGTCTGTATGAACTGGTTCCGGGTTTCCTCTTTTCTGTCATTGCTATTATTGCCGTCAGCCTGCTGGATAAAAAACCTTCGCAAAGTATTTGTGATACTTTCGAAAAAGCTCTGGCAAAAAAATAATCTTCCTCTATTCATGAACATAAAAATCAGTTAAAAAAAGACATAATAGATAAAAAGATATCTATTATGTCTTTTTTCATGCCCGGAATTATTTCCTGCCAATCCCCGCTGCTGAGAAGGCACCAGACAATCGGTATAATATCCAAGGGATTCAACTGTTCAAACCGCCAATCCGCAATCAGGGAATAATCAAAAAGAGACCGGGAAATTCTTCCCAGTCTCTTTTTGGCACAAGCATTCAATAAGCCGAGTTCTGTACCGTATAAACGGTGATGATTATCTGTCTAGCCAACAAATTACTCTGTTGATCAAGCGACACAACCCGGAAGGTCAGCGGGCAACCTCAACCCTTCCCTATTCGGTCTTGCTTCAGATGGGGTTTACCAAGCCAATCAGTCTCCTGATTGCTGGTGCGCTCTTACCGCACCTTTCCACCCTTACCACTTTCGTGGCGGTCTCCTTTTCTATGGCACTTTCCCTAGAGTCACCTCCGCCGGACGTTATCCGGCATCTTGCCCTGCGAAGCTCGGACTTTCCTCACGCCTTTCGGCCCGCAATCATCTTTCGTGCTTGCGAAGCAAGTATATCATGAAAGGCTCCGGAATGCAATCATCTATTATTTTCCATTTCGTACATTATATATACCGGAATATATCGGAAGACCCCTGATCCTCATAAACGGTCAGATCCCATTGATTTTTCTGCGCCGCTTCACGAAGGAATTTGCTCAGATAAGGAACAATCACCCTTTCCGTATAATAATGCCCGCCGTCTACCATGAGAATTCCTTCCGCCGCTGCGTCCTGTGCTTCATGGTATTTAACATCTCCGGTCAAATATAGATCTGCCCCTTTGGTTTTTGCCAGTGAAGCAAATTCCGCACCGGCGCCGCCCAATACAGCTATCTTTCTGATCGTCTTTTCCGGATTCCCGCAATATTTCAGCACAGGAATGCCCAAACGATTTTTAATAAACTGCAAAGCTTCCATTCCCGGCAGAGGAGCTTCAAGCTCTCCTATCCGTCCCATGAAATCATATTCCGGATAATTCATACATTGTACCGTTTCATAGGTTTTGGGATGGTACGACATAAGTAACGGCAATACAGCAGACAGCGCCGACTTCTTTATCCTGATCTGTACCTTTCCCTCATCGGAACATTCTGCTGCATAAACGGAAGAATCCGACTTTAACTCCCGGATCAAGGATTCAGAAATACTGCCGCCAAAATCTGCTGTTAATTTCATCAGTGAATTTCCGCCAACAGGGACCAGGCCTTCACACCGGATCAATCCCAAAGCATTTGCCAGAGCATCATTCACGCCTCCGTCGGCTGTATCCAAATTTGTATGCGCAGCAAAAATAAGGATATCATTCTTAATAACCCGGGATATCATCTGCCCTTTTGCAGTTTGCCCGTCTATTTTGTGCAGTGCTTTGAAAAGAAATGGATGATGTGCAATGATCATCTGAATATGATTTTCTTCTGCAAAAGCAATATTTTCTTCTGTCACATCCAGAGCCACCAGGACACGCTGTACTTTTTCTGAAGGATCCCCTATCTGCAGCCCCGGATTGTCCCAGTGTTCTGCCAATTGTACCGGTGCCAGAGAATTCATCAGTCCAATCAAAGCTTTTCCTGTAATTTCCATAATATCTCCTCCAATTGCGCTTTTTCTTTCGCAGCCTGTTCCCTTTTATCCCGATTTTTGGGAACCGGACTGTCTTCGGAAATACTTTGAAGCATAAAATCCCTTTTCCCGATCAGGTTATACAGCTTCTCCTTGAACAGTTTATTTTTTTTTATCTTTTCCAGAATTCCCATCTCTGCTTCCAGTGCTGTAATCGGAGACATATAGCCCGGAACAGCCATCATCATTTCATAAAGCTGAACCGATTCCAAAGCAAGATCCTCCTGTACAATCCGATAGCCGTTTTCCGCAAGCCAGATTCTGAGATCGCCGGCATGATTCTGAGGCTGCAGCACCATCCACTGCAAAGCATGGGATTTTTCCGGATTTTCTTTCAGGATATCAATAATCATCAGGCCACCCATACCGGCAGCAATAATTCCATCAGCTTCTCCTTTTTTCAGCGGTCCCAAACCAGAACCGACCCTTACTTCAATTCGATCAGAAAATCCATATTTTTCAATATTTTGCAAGGCACGTTCTGCAGGCCCGCAATGAATATCACAGGCAATTACACGGTTGGCCTTGTTTTCCTCAATCAGATGAATCGGGATATATGCATGATCCGTACCGATATCCGCAATACATTCTGCCCTGGGAAGCATTTCATACACTTTTGACAGTCTGGGCGACAGTTTCATAGAGTCTCCTGTAAAAATCCAGTAACAAAAAAGCCGGGGCAATTGCCCGGCTTGTCATACGCTGGTGGGCCCACCAGGACTCGAACCTGGGACCAGACGGTTATGAGCCGTCGGCTCTGACCAACTGAGCTATAGGCCCGCTAATCACCAACGCATATTATGATATCAGTAATAGGGAAAAGAGTCAAGCTTATTCATTTTTAATTATTGATTAATTAAATTTTTTGCCGACTTTTTAAGTTTCACAAGAGCTTTTCCTTCGATCTGACGAATCCGTTCCCGCGTAACATCAAAATACTTTCCGACTTCTTCCAGTGTCCTGGTCTTTCCGTCCTTTAGTCCAAAACGAAGTTCCAGTACTTCCCGCTCTCTATCCGTCAGTCCCTGCAGCAATTCTTCAATCTGTTCCCGCAGAAGGATGGAGCCTGCAGCGTCATCGGGTGCTACCGCTTCATGATCTTCTATAAAATCTCCCAAGTGGGAATCCTCTTTTTCTCCGATCGGTGTTTCCAGAGAAATCGGATCCTGCGCAATCTTTTTAACTTCCCTGACCTTTGCCACACTGATTCCCATGGCCTTGGCCAATTCTTCATTGGTTGCTTCTCTTCCTTTTTCCTGCAGCAGCTGCCGGGAAATACGATTCAATTTATTGATGGTTTCCACCATATGGACAGGCACACGAATTGTCCTGGCCTGATCGGCAATCGCTCTCGTAATAGCCTGCCGAATCCACCAGGTAGCATAAGTTGAAAATTTGTATCCCTTCGTATAATCAAACTTATCTACTGCCTTTAGCAGCCCCAGATTTCCTTCCTGAATCAAATCCAGAAACTGAAGGCCTCTTCCCAGATATTTTTTTGCAATGGAAACGACCAGCCTCAGATTCCGATCTGCCAATTCTTTCTTGGCTGCCTCTCCCTGCCGGATTTCCTCTTCAGTGGCATCTGCTGCGATTCCTCTCTCCATCGCCTTGGCCAGCTTGATTTCCTCTTCCCCGTCAAGAAGCTTCAGCGCACCGATTTCTTTTAAATACATTTTGACAGGATCATCCACAGCAATCATGCTGTCGGAGGGAAATTCTATTTCTTCTTTTATCTCTTCTTCCTGTTCTGCTGTTTCAGCATCCTCTTCCAGGAAGACTTCATCATCATCGGAAACATCTTCCTCGAAATTTACCTCCAGATGTTCCGCATGGATTCTTTCATATAAACTGGATAATTCATCTTCCCCGAGATTTTGTTCATCAATAAGATGCATGATTTCCTTATTGGAAATAATGCCATTATTGGACTTCTTTTTCAGCCAATCTATACATTTTTCAACCTGAATGTTTTCCATTGACATATTTACCCCCTCCGAAAGTGAAATCCAAATCCGACCCCTTTTTCTCCGTTTTCTTTTAGCCTAATGCCTTATCCTGCCCAATGCAATGATTTCTTTATTAAGCTTTACACATAAAAGCTGTTCTTCCTTTGCCTGTGCCGGATCTGTCAGCAAAAGCTTCTGTGCATTTTCTGTATGAATCCGATATTCATTTTGCAAATAAATCCGCTTCAGCGGCCATATATAGTCCTCAAGAGGAACCAGACTGGGCTGCTCTTCCTCCATTTGAAGCTCAGCCAGTTTTTCAATATCACTTCTGTCCAGATATCTTTCCAGATAGGTTTGGGAGAGATTTTCCGGGCTTCTTGAAAATATCTCAAATAACTTCCCCAGAAAAGGAACACTGAACCGGTAATTTTTTAATTCCTCCCAGCCTTCCGGAAGAAATCCATGGGCCAAACAATATCGGATAAATCCAGCTTCCAGTCTTCCCTGCCGCTTATCAGCCGGACGTTCTGCACTTCCCTGACCGTCTTCAGCCACCTTATCCGAAATATATATATGGGAATGATTCTTCTTTGCAAATGCCAGCGCTTCGCTCCGTATTATCCCTTCATCCATATGCATGGCCAATGCCATTTTCCGAATAAAAGCGTTGAACCGGAAGGTATCACCTTCTGCCAGCAGAACGGAGAACATATCATCCAGAATATGATGCTGTCCCTCCAGTGTTGTATCATCATATTTCTTTCTCAGTGAATGAAATAAATAGTCAAGTGCCGGTTCTGCCCGCTCAATGGCCGCCAAATAAGCTTCTCCGCCGTGAAGATTCACGAATTCATCCGGATCTTTCCCGTCACCAACCGTAGCTACCCGCAGTTTGATTCCAATGGATCCTGCGATTTCCAGAGCCCTTTTCGTTGCATTCTGTCCCGCATCATCCATATCATAGCTGAAAACAATTTCATCTGCATATTTTTTCAGCAGGCGCGCCTGTTCTATGGTAAATGCGGTACCAAGAGACGCTACAGCATTGGTTACATTGTGAGCATGAAGGGATATGACATCCATGTACCCTTCCACCATAATAGCCTGTCGTTTTTTCTTGATTTCCGGAAGGGCCTGATATAATCCGAAAAGGAGCCGCCTCTTATTGAAAATCGGACTTTCCGGAGAATTTAAATATTTTGGTTTACTGTCATCCATGACGCGCCCGCCAAAAGCGACTACCCGTCCCTGTAAATCCAGAATAGGATACATGCAGCGATTGCGGAACATATCAAAATATCGGCCGTTCTTGGCCCCGCACAATCCTGCTTCAGTCAGAAGATCTGCCGGAATATGCTTTTTCTCCGTAAAATCCCGATACAGTCTGTGCCAGGAATCGGGCGCAAATCCAAGCTTGAAGCGGTCAATAGTCTTCCTTGTCAGGTTTCTCTTGGAAAAATAAGCCAGGCCGGCCTTCCCCATATTGGTCCTGGTCAGACAATTATAGAAATAAGAACCGGCCAGTTCTGTCACATCATAGAGTGCTTTGATTCTCTTTGCCTTCTCTGCCTCTTCCGCAGACATTTCCTGTTTGGGGATTTCTATATGAGCAATCTGTGCCAGTCTTTCAACGGCTTCTCCGAAAGAAAGATTCTCCATTTTCTCAATAAAGGTAATGATGTCCCCGCTTGCATGACAGCCAAAACAATAATAAAAGCCTTTTTCCGGAGATACAGCAAAGGAAGGAGTCTTTTCCGGCCCGTGAAAGGGACAGGAGGCCATATAATATCTGCCTTGTTTTTTCAGCTTCACATAGGAACCGATAATATCCAGCATATTCACGCTGTCTTTTACTCGTTGCAAAAATTCACTATTGAAACTAGCCATAATCCTCCCATTAAAATAAGCAAGAATGTAATTCAAGCACCGATAAACCATGAAATACAAAACCATGTAATCCAGAAATCGGTGCTTGAAAGCTATAGTCAGTCAAGGCACAAAATCACACATCTGTTTTTTTCGCTGATTTTGTCAACTCTTTCCAACGTGCTGCCAAGACTTTCATATACAATTGAGGCTCCAGTCCGAAACTGGCTAATGCATATCCATCGCTGACTTCCACTAAAAGTGTCCTTCCGTCATCACAGATTCCAAAATCCAATGCATATGCAGCCGGCCCGTTTTGGTAAGCCTGTACTGCCTTTCGCAAAACATCTGTGTCGGGAAAAACATCCCAGCGACCCTTATAGGGCGACAGCCCTATGATATCCCCATTCAGAATCCAAAGCCGCCATTCCGAAATAAAATGGACTTTTTCACTGCACCAGATTTCAATATCTTCCAGTCCTCCCCCGAGTTTGATTAAATCTTCCGATTTATCCAGGACCGTACCCTGGAATCTTTTAATCTCTTCTACGGGTTTTACAAATACATGCCACGCGTCAGAATGACTGGTAACCGTAAAAAGGGTTGATTTCCAGATTTTACGACCTGTAAAAGGCATCAGTTCATCCGGATAGTCCAGCGGCTCCAGTTTAATTCCAAATTTTTCCAAAGCAACCTTGACATCCGATACGGTTCCTATCACAGGATCTTCCGGAGCATTGTTGGAAATAGAATAAACAGCTTTATAGGTAACAACGGGAATCCCCAAGCTCTCGCACCCTGCATAGGCATAATAGCAACTGGGGTCAAAAAATTCACCGGTATGTTTGATGCGAATGTACGCTTTCATGAAATCCCCCCTATAAAATAAACCTATTACTACATTATTTATAATAACATTTTAACTGATTTTCCGCCACTCTATCCCCTATAAAACAGAAATGCCCCAATGACTTCTATCATCAGGGCATTTCTTCCTATTTTTATAAAACCGGCTTACCAGAAATAAAACAGTGCAAATGCAGCAACAAAGAACCGATAAATTGCAAAGCCGGTTAAGGTGGATTTATTCAGGAATTTTAAGAACCAGAGAATCGAAATATAGGCCACAGCAAAAGCTGTTACAAATCCGACGGCCAGTACTCCCGCATCTGACCAGTTCAGATACTTAATTGTTTTCAGCAAATCATAAAAGCAGGCCAAAAACATTAACGGGACTGCCATGATAAAGGTAAAGTCAGCCGCTGCCTTTCGGTTGATTCCCAGAAACAAACTTCCTGCAATAGTACTTCCGCTTCTTGAAAAACCGGGCCAGAGTGAAAGACACTGAAAAATACCAATCTTAAAAGCCTGTGCGGAAGTAATCTGATCCACATCAACGACCTTAAAGGACTTATGCATCTTTTCCGCTATAATCATAAAAACACCGCCGAGAACCAGTCCGATAATAACGGTATTCGGCCCGAACAGATAGCCTTTGATGAAATCATGAAAAATAAGCCCCATCAGACAGGCCGGAAACATGGCAATTGCCAGATTCAGCAAAGACGGACCCTTGCGTCTGAACCAATGATGCGTATTCAGGATAAACACGAACTTATTATGGTAGACAACAAGAACAGATAAAATAGCCCCCAGCTGAATAAATACATCAAATAAATCGGCCAGTTCTCCTGTAAATCCTAACATATTTCCAATAATGATCATATGTCCGGTTGAAGAGACCGGGATATATTCTGTCAGCCCTTCTACAATGCCCACTATTAATGCGCAAAAATATTCGTACACATTACACCCCTTTTACAGTTAACCATTTTCTCTCTGCGGATTTCCTGTAGCAAGTATTCCGTCAACTTTATTATCTTTTATATAAATGATCAAAATATCTCTCTTTTGCTGTGAAAAATAGATATAAGCTGTTTTAGGAAATCCGCTGTCCGTATTGACTTCCAATTTATGCGGCGGTCCGTACAGCAAATCCACTGTAGATACATCATCTCCCAGAGTAATGCCTCTGGAGGTCAGTATCGCAGAACCCGTAATAAAAAGAGAATCTACGCAGCGGTCTCTTTTATTTGTCTGAACCGAAAATCCCGGGTAATAAAGGATTTCTTCTTTTTCCCCGGACATCTTCTTCTCCCAGCCCTGGGCATCACGAGGAGAAAAAACAGTATGAAGCTCATATCCGGCAATTCTCATATCACGGTCAGCCAATAAATCCGGGTCCGTCTGCGTATACGGCTTCTGACGAGGCAAATCTTTTTCCGGGATAAAAGACGCTTCTATAGAAAGGATTGTTCCCTCCTTTACAAGGAAGCGAAGCTCCTTTTTCCCTGTTCTGTAAAGAAAATGATACAGCTTTGCTTTTTCATTCCAAAGAATCTCATCCGCTTTCCCGTATGTTCTCAGCAGATTCTCCCGCGTGTCTCCCACAGCAATGCCCCGTGCGGTCTTATACATGCCTTTGCTGACGGTAATTTTGGAAATTCCCTCATGCTGAATAACCTGACGGATTGGAAGATCATTTCTCTTCATATAGGATTGCAAGAAGCTGCTGCTCACACTGACAGAGATTCCATCTTCCTGATATACATCAAAAAGAGTTTCCTTTGTTCTGACAAAATTCTTTTCTCCCGAAGGAGGAGAAAATTCTCCGCCGAGCATAAATCCGGCAACCTGAAAATCCGATTCCGATAAAGGAGCTCCATTGATTGGAATCAGTTGCTGTCCGTTGACGGTCCCGGTTTGTTTCTCCTTCTGCTCCGACGTCTCATTCAAAACAGCCTCCGCTTTCCGGGATTGGTTGGCAGAACTTTTTTCCTGTTCTGGAGATAGATTTTCAATTTGCTTCTGCTGAGCCAATCCTTCCGTCTTTGCGGACAATCCGCGCGACGGAGGTTCTGCGAAGGACATAGTCCAGGTCAAAGCAAAGAGTGCCGTCAAAATTCCAAGTCTATATACCTTGCTCATCTTCACTCCTTTTCCTAAATACCTATTACGTTATTATGCTTTGAACCCGTCTCTTCTGTCAAGGATTGCTTTCCCAGAAAGAAAGGGATGCTGATTTTCAGCACCCCTTTCTTTACCGGCTTACTGTTTAAGCTTTGCGGTATTTATCAACAAAACGCTTCATGCGGCTAAGAGCTTCCCGAAGATCTTCTCTGCTGGCAGCATAAGAAATACGAATGTGATTCTTTCCCTGAGATCCAAAGCAGGATCCGGGGACTACTCCAACTTTTTCTTCCTTGAGTAATCTGTCGCAGAATTCCTCATCACTCATTCCTGTGCAGCTAATATCAGGGAATATGTAAAATGCACCGTGAGGTTTAAATACGGACAGTCCCATTTCTTTCAGACCATCATAAACAATATCGCGTCTGGCTTTATATTCATTGAACATATTTTCCACATCATCAGAACATTTCTGCAGTGCTGCTATAGCCCCGTACTGGCTGGTTGAACTTGCACAAAGAATCTGATACTGATGAACTTTAAAGGGAGTCCTCAAGGCTTCCTTCGGCCCGCACATGTAACCGACTCTGAGTCCTGTCATCGCATAGGATTTAGAGAAGCCGTTCAATACAATTGTCCGTTCCTTCATTCCCGGCAGAGATGCAAAGCAGATATGTGTTCCTTCATAAGTAAGATCGCAATAGATTTCATCCGAAATAACAATGAGATCGTGCTTTTCCGCAAAATCTGCAATTTCTTCCAGAGATTTTCTGTCCATGACTGTTCCCGTAGGATTATTCGGATAACCAATCAGAATTGCTTTTGTACGGGGCGTAATTTTCTTTTCCAGTTCACGGACTGTCAGCTTGAATTCCTCTTCCTGATAGGTCGGCACAAGCACCGGTACAGCTCCTGCTATAGTTACACAGGCCGGATAAGCAAGATAAGCCGGATCCGGGATCAACACCTCATCTCCCGGATTCAGAAATGCCGTCATAATCAGTCCGATTGCTTCCGAAACTCCGACAGTAACAAGAATTTCTCCGTTGGCATCATAATCGATTCCGTACTTTTCGTGAAAGAGTTTCTGGATTTCCTTTCTGAGCTCAATCAGTCCCCAGTTTGAAGTGTAGGAGGTTTCCTTTCTCTGCAGACTTTCCACACATGCCTGGATTACCTTGTCAGGTGCCGCATAGTCAGGTTCCCCGACACCCAGAGAAATAACTCCCTCCATCGTACTGGCAATATCAAAAAACTTTCTGATTCCGGATTCAGGAACAGTCTTAATATGCTCTGCAACCTTAGAATTCCAATCCATCATTGCTTCTCACTCTCTTTCTATGTCAAAAACAATTTTAAGAATTTAATATACGTCTTCCTAAATCTTCACACTTTTTCAGTGACTCATCATCCGGATACCCATAAGCCAGGAGAGGATGTTCCGGAAATACACCGCCTGCAAAATGCAATTCATTGTACCAGATGTTCAGCCATGCTCCGCGGCTCCATCCGCACGAACCAAAGACTCCCATGATTTTCCCCTGAAGATAAGGCTTGAGCTTTTCGCAAAACGGCTTCATTTCTCTTTCATCTATTTCTTCTACTCCCCAGGCAGAACACCCAAGAATAATGTATCGGTATTCCTTTCCGATTGTTTCCGGATCCACATCGGAGACGGGGGCCAATAAAACATCAGCTCCTGTACTTTTAGCGCCCACCGCAACGGCTTCTGCCATTGCTTCCGTATTTCCGGTAGAAGAAAAATAAATAATTGCTGCCTTCTTTTCCATACAACTCCTCCTCCGATGGATGATGACATAAGAAAAAAAGGCGTTCTTCCAATAAAAGAACGCTCTTTCCTTTTTATTAACTTATGCCTTAGCTACGGTTTCGCCCAATTTCTTGCAGGCTTCCAGTGCTTCATCATCGGGATAGCTGTACGCTTTCACCGGATCAGCTGCCAGAGCAATACCTTCTTCATCAAAACGGGATTTCCAGTTCTCGATCCAATCGCCCTGGTTCCATGCATAAGAACCGAAAATACCGACAACCTTACCTTTCAGCTGGGGAAGCAGTTCTGCAAAGAACGGTTCAAATTCATATTCTTCCAGTTCTTCATTTCCCATAGCCGGGCATCCCAAAACAATATGATCATAAGCAGCTACATCGGAAGCTGTCGTATCACTTACAAAGCTCAACGTGGTTTCTGCACCGGCAGCCTTAGCACCTTCTTCTACAGCCTGTGCCATTGCTTCCGTATTTCCGGAACCGGACCAATATACAATTGCTACTTTTGCCACTTTAAATTCCTCCTATCAATTTCAGAATATATAAATATTGTTACATTCTTACTTACTCTATATTACTGATTCAGATTCCTCTTGTCAATTTTTACTCATCCTGCGGACACAGGATTTCTACGAAAAGCCTGCTGCATTCATGATTCCGCATTATTCTTTCCTGAAGATATCCGCATAGTTGACATTCTTCGGAATTTTTCTTTCTGCTACCATCCGGGAAATCTCACGTACAGCTTCTTTTTGATCCGCATCGGCATTGATAATTCCCAGCGTCACAAAATACCCGTCACGCTGCAAAATGACCCAGTAAGCTTCATGAAAGGGAACCCCTTTCTCTTCGCTTCGAAGTGTAAAATACCCTTCCCACCGGGTACCGCTTCGATCTTTGATTTTTTTGAGCGGACTGACTCCCGAAAACTTTCCGCCATTTTCTATGATCTTCCGGTTGATATAGTCCGCATAAACTGCCATTTGTTCTTCCAGAGAATCATCTTTATGCTTAAATTCTCCAATCTCAAAGAGAACAGGAATTCCTAAACGATGGGACATTGCCCATCCGTAGGAAAAATCAGGAGGATCGCTGTAAGTCATCGTAAAATACTGACTTCCGGTAACACGCAGAGAGTTAAAAAATTTCTGTATTCCCCCTGCTTCTGAAAACAGCAGTGTCTTCTGCACCCCTGGTTCAAAGGAAATTCCGGTCGGTTCTCTCATTTCTCCGATTCCCGGAAGATTAAATGTTTGTGCAGCCAGCCCCTGCTGAGTTCCCATCAGCAAGGTTCCCGCAAGAACAAGACCCATCAAAGTAAGCTTTTTCATTTATTTTTCTGCAGCTTTGCCCAAGTATCACGCAAACCGACAATACGATTGCATACGAGATGATCTTCCGTACTGTCCGTATCAATAATAAAATACCCTTTCCGGAGGAACTGGAAGCGGTCTCCCGTATGATATTTCCGAATTTCCGGTTCTGCCTTACTCTTCATGACCGTCAGGGAATGAACATTGATTTTTTCCATGAAATCCCTTCCGTCATCCACATCGTCCGGCGGAATCAGGTAATCATACAGACGGGTTTCCACATCAACCGCGGTGTCTGCGCAAACCCAATGAAGCGTTCCCTTAACCTTCCGATCAGCACCAGGAGTTCCGCTTCTTGAGGAAAAATCTACCGTACAGTGAATTTCCTGAATATTTCCCGCTTCGTCCTTGACGACCTCTTCACATTTTACGATATATGCCCCCTTCAGCCGAACTTCTTTCCCCGGGGTCATGCGGAAAAATTTCTTCACAGGATTCTCCATGAAGTCTTCCCTTTCAATGTAAAGGCAACGGCCAAAAGGAACTTCTCTTTCTCCCATGGCAGGAACTTCCGGATTATTTTCCAATGTTACTTTTTCAATCTGTCCTTCCGGATAATTGGTCAAAACAACCTTCACCGGATCAATGACCGTCATAATCCGCGGCGCTTTCGCTTTCAGATCTTCACGGATACAATATTCCAGGAGTGCGATATCCACCACATTATCAGATTTGGCAACACCGATCAGACTACAGAAATTCTTAAGAGATTCCGGAGTATAGCCGCGTCTTCTGATTCCGCTGATGGTAGGCATACGGGGATCATCCCATCCGGAAACCAATCCGGATTCCACCAATTTTCTGAGTTTCCGCTTGCTGGTAATCATTGTGGTTACATTCAGGCGGGCAAATTCAATCTGTCTCGGTTTTTCCTTTCCTTCAAATGCCTGCAGGCACCAGTTATATAAGGGTCTGCGTTCTTCAAATTCCAGGGTACAAACTGAATGGGTAATTCCTTCAATCGCGTCCGACAGCGGATGTGCAAAATCATACAGCGGATAAATACACCATGTATCCCCTGTTCTGTGATGAGAAGCATGCAGAATACGATAAATAACGGGATCGCGCATAACCAGATTGGGGGATGCCATATCAATTTTAGCTCTTAAGCATTTTTCCCCATCCTTATATTTTCCATTTTTCATTTCTTCAAACAGCTTAAGATTTTCCTCGACAGACCTGTCTCTCCATGGACTGTTTACTCCTGGATGAGACAAATCTCCTCTTGTGTTATGGATTTCTTCGCTGCTCTGATCATCTACATAAGCCAATCCCATACGGATCAACTTGCAGGCATATTCATACAGCTGCGGAAAATAATCGGAAGCATAATGAACAGGTTCCTTCCACTTGAATCCCAGCCATTTTACATCATTCAAAATGGAATTCACGTATTCCACATCTTCCTTTTCCGGATTCGTATCATCGAATCGGACATTGGTTGCACCATGATACTTTTCGCCCAAGCCAAAATTCAGGCAGATGCTCTTTACATGCCCGATATGAAGATACCCATTCGGTTCCGGCGGAAAACGAGTCAGTACTCTCCCGCCTTCATAAACATTTTCCTCAATGTCTTTGTTAATCTCCGCTTCTATAAAGTTAGAGGCTTCATTTTTTACTTCCACTGCAAATTCCTCCTGTTCATCGGCTATTTCATTTTATTTTATCACATTATGAAAAATCATAAAACCATATTCAGCACTGTCTTCCGGATTCTCTGCTAGGAAAATCTGCTCTCAGATCCCGTTCCAAATGATGTTTTACCGGTAATTTTTAAACCTGACTGCTTTATCTTTCCGAGATCCCCTGCGCTTTCAATGATTCGCCTTATAAATCACAAGTATGTTATAATATTTAAAATTTAATGAAAGAAGGGTTTACTATGCAAAGACTCATTTCTTATAACTATAACGGCCAGCGGCAATGGGGTGTTCTCAGCACAGACGGAAAGTTTATATACTCTGCAGAAGATCTGGAAGAAACCTATTTCATCCCTCTCGGCGAAACGATGGAGGAATTCATCGAATCCGGAGAAAACGGACTGCTCAATCTGGCAAAAGCACTGGAACTCAATGCCAAGGATCAGGCTATTAAGCCCTATCTCTTAAGCGAACTTAAGATTGAAGTTCCTTTTTATCCTAAACGGAATATCCTCTGCGTAGGCAAAAATTATAAGGAACATGTAAAGGAATTTGAAAAGGATGCGTCGGCACCGCTTCCGCAAAATCCCATATTCTTTACAAAAGCTGTTACTTCCGTTATCGGCCCGGATGATGAAATTGACAGTCATCCCGCTGCCACCAAAGAAGTGGATTATGAAGGCGAGCTGGGTGTCATTATCGGAAAACGAGGCACAAACATTGCAGAAGAAGATGCCATGAGCTATGTATACGGTTATACGATCATCAATGATGTCACTGCCCGGGATCTTCAAAAGAAACATGCACAGTGGTTCAGAGGAAAAAGTCTGGATACATTCTGTCCCATGGGCCCGACCGTTATGATCGGGGATTGGCCTGTTCCGTTTACGATTTATACGAAAGTAAACGGCAGTCTCCGACAGGAAGGAACCACTACCGATTTGATCTTTTCCATTCCCAAATTGATTTCTGTCTTATCGGATGGAATGACACTTCAGCCGGGAGATGTCATTGCCACAGGAACACCGAAAGGGGTCGGAATGGGATTAAACCCGCCTCAGTTCCTTAAAAAGGGTGACCTTGTGGAGATTACGATCGATCCGATAGGAACTCTGCGCAATACTGTAAAATAAATAAAAAAGATGAAAGTGAGCTGATTCACTTTCATCTTTTTTTCTGCTCTTTTTGTTCTTTCCTGACATGGTTCCTGTATAACCGGAATCCCAGCAAAAACTGGATAATTCCGGCAGTTACGTAGACACTTCTTACATCCAGAAGAAAAGCAACCGCAGAGGCCATCAAAGGGCCGCACATATTGCCGAATTGCTGTGACATATTGGAAAGCCCGAAAATTCTTCCCCGGAAGGAAGACGGCGTATACTGAACAAGAGAAGCATTCAGGGAAGGATTTGTCCCGATAATAAAACATCCTACCAAAAACTGACAAATCCCGAATCCGTACACACTTCCCGGCAAAGACTGGACCGCCGTAATAACCCCGGCTGCCAGAAGTGTAATGCACATCGTCAGGTAGTAGCCCCTAACCTGTCCGATCTTTCCCCACAAGGCCGTTGTCAAAGCTCCTGCCAATCCGCCGCAGCTCATGATAATTCCTGCCGTTAATTCCACATAATCCTTATCCGCAACAAACTCTCCGATATAAATCGTCGTGACAGACTGAATCATCAGAATCGTACACTGAAGAAAAAAGGAAATCATCAGCAGTTCTCTCAGCCGTTCATTGCCAAAGGTAAACCGCAAATCATCTATAATGGTCGACGATGTTTCTTCTTTATTTTCCTTTGGTTTTGCAGTTTCTCCGTCCCTCACAAATAAAGCAGTTGCTCCTGCGACAAGCCATAAGAGGACGCCGGAAATATAAAAGGTATTTGTCATACCGACCGTATAGGATAAGAAGCCGCCAATCAGAGGCCCGCCGATTCCTCCTACCACAAGCGCCGTCTGTGCAAATCCAAGTGTCACGCCCAGTCTGTCCGCCCGTTCATTGTCAGAAATCAGCGCCATTGCCGCAGCAACAAATCCGTTTGAAAATCCCTGAAAAGCGCGTGCTCCCAGAAGCTGGTATTCGTTCTGAGACAAGCCGCAAAGTATATAAGAAATTCCCAGGAAAACCGCTGCACGCAAAGCCATCATCTTTTTCCCCTGCCGGTCCGCCATCTTCCCCCAAATAGGCCCCATAATACCGGCTACAAGGAAACAAATGGAAAAAACAAGTCCGGTCCAAACAGTGAGCATATCATCCAGAACTCCCATCTCCTTCAGATACAGCGGAAGAAATGGGATGACCATTGTATATCCGGAAGCAACAAAGAACATACTGACAATAAGAATCACTATATTATGGTTCAAGTAATCCCTCCTGTCTCATTTTAAAAATTACCGAACGGATTCCATCCAGCTGATTGCATCGTCCATCATATTGGTCGTTACAAAATGACCAAGTTTCGGATAAGTAATTCTCTGAATGGATGAATTATATTTCTTCATGCTTTCAAAAAAATGTTCCTGCGCCCGCAGATCAATCGATTCATCACTCTCTCCATTGGTTAAAAGCATGGGCAGCTTTGCCATTTTCTCTGCCTGATTGATAGGAGAAAACTCTTTCAGCATTGTACAAAAATCCCGATTTTCTCCCATATATACTCCGAAACGAGCCTGAAGAAAAACGTGCGTCAGCAGCCAGTCACCGGATCCGTTAAAGGAAACAATTCCCTTTGATAAATCAGGATAAGCTGCGGCAATCCCCATGACCGACATTCCGCCCATGGAATGTCCCATGAGAAAGGGCTGATCTTTCCCTTCATTCTTTATATAGGAATAGAGTGTTGGGAATTCTTTTATATTCTGAATAATCGTTTTCCAGAAAACAGGATATGCCTTCATCGTATAATAGTCTTCCAGACGATCTCTTTCGCCGTGACAGACCGCATCCGGCAAGTATACCGTATACCCCTGCACCGCCAAAAGATAAGCCCGGGACAGCTGGCACTTTGCCTCACTGCTCCAGCCGTGATAAAAAATAACAGAACGCTTCGTCTCCCTGATCGGATAAACGATGTAAAGGGGAATCTCTCCGCAATATGCCTTTTCAACCTTTAACTGGCTCATTCTTTTTCTCCTTTGCCTCCGGATAAAGACGGTCCGTCCATTTCCAGCGGTTATGGAGCCAGAACCATTCTTCCGGATATTTCCTGATCCATTTTTCCAGCCGATGATTGATTTCATCCGTAATATACTGAATGGCTTCCTTCTTCTTCAGTTCCTCCGGAGCCTCAATCGGTTCATCGATAATAATACGATAGTGCCCCCGTTTATCTTCATGAATCAGAGCAGTCATAACCGGCAATTTGCAAAGCAGCGAAAAATGTGCGGGACCCGTGGGCGTCAATGTTTTCTGTCCGAGGAACTCCGACAAAATACCGGTATCCCCCGGATCCTGATCACAAAGCAGGCCCACAAAATATCCTTCTTTCAGGCGGCGGAGCATATCCCTGACCCCCGTTTTATATTCAACGGTCTGCCCCGGCATAGATCGATACTCACAAAGAAACCGATCAAATTCCTTGTTTTTCTGCTTCATGGCTACAGAAAGCAAAGGGTATCCGTAAAGTGCTAATGCTGCCCCTTCAATTTCCCAGTTCCCGCAATGAGTTGCTGCCAAGATGCAGCCTTTTCCCGAAGCCAGAATCTTATCCAGCTTTTCTTTTCCCTCAATTTCCACATAATCCTGAATATTCGACGGCTTCAGCAAAGGGAATCGAAACATGGAAACCGCCAGCGGACCAAACCGGACAGAGGAAGCTTTGGCTATACGTTCTGCTTCTTTTCTATCTTTCGTGATTCCCGCTCTGAGTATATTGGAAACAGCTAATTTTTTTCTCTTTGGCGGAACCAGGGCCCAAAATAAATTTCCCAGCCATCGTCCCATAGATGCTGCACCGTTCGGAGAAAGATGCACCGTAATCCATCCCAGCCCTTTTAATAAAGTATAGGTTCCTTTCATACCGATCTCCTAATTTCATCTTCAATTTATCGAAAAAGACAAGGCATCGTCTCTGTATCCGGGAATCGGAAGAAACAAAGCCTTGCCAATATGATAAAACCGTCACTTATTTGCCAATCAAAGAGTCGACCTTCTTCTCCAATTGCTTGACCTTTTTATTTAATTCCGGAAGATGCGAAACAGCAACTTCCACCCGCCCCCATTGTGCATGTGAACGAGCCGGGTATCCCATATAAACGCCGGGTTTCGTGATATTTCCTACAACCCCGGTTTTTCCGCCCAGAATAACATTATCTGTTATATGGATATGGCCGTTTATGCCGGACTGTCCCGCCAAGATGCAATGATTGCCAATCGTTGTACTTCCTGCAATGCCTGTCTGGGCAATGATGAAGCAGTCTTTTCCTACCTGCACATTATGTCCCAGATGAACAAGATTATCAATTTTGGTGCCGCTTCCTACAACGGTATCGTTCATTGCACCGTTATCCACAGCCGTCCCCGCACCAATTTCGCAATCATCACCGATGACAGCCCTTCCCAGCTGCCGAATATGGTGATGGTGCCCCTGCTCGTCTGTTGAAAACCCGAAGCCTTGTCCGCCTACTACCGCATGAGCCCGTAAGACGACACGATCCCCAAGGATCGTATTTTCATGTACAACAGAGCCGGGATTCAGTTCGCAGTCTTTTCCAATAACTGCATTTTTGCCTATATAAGTATACGGATAAATTACCGTACCGTCACCGATCACCGCACCATCCTCAATTACTGCATAAGCCATGATGCATACATCTTCGCCGATAGATGCTTTTTCACTGACGATTGCTGTAGAATGGATCCCCGGAGTAAATCTGTTTTCCGGATGATACAGATCAATCAGCTGTCCGAAAGCTCTTCTGCAGTCCGGGACAACAATCAGATTCTTTGTATATTCTGCCGGAAGCTCATCCACCAATATAACTCCTGCATTCATTTCTTCAATATGTTCTGCATAAATGCCCCTGGCAAAGGTAATGTGATGGGGCCCGGCACTTTCTGCACTGCATACATCGGAAATAATAGTATCCCCATTTCCGTACAGGACTCCGCCTACAATTTCTGCCAACTCAGATGCTTTTTTTTCCATAATCCGACTCTCACTTCCCGGCCGATGCAGAAGAAGCTACACCATTTCCGTCAATCTTTTTCAAAACTTCATCCGTAATATCTACCGCACCTGCAGGCGCCGCCTGTTTCTGCATAACGATTCCTATTCCTTTATCCTTTGCCACTGCACCGGCTGTAGACTGCACCAATGATTCGATTTCTTTCTGCTTGCTCTGAATAAAAATCATTCTTTCCTGTCTGGCTGACTGTACTTTCTTCTGCATTTCCTCATCAGAAAGACCTTCTGCCGCCGTCTGATTCAGACGTTCATTGATTTCCTTATCCTTTGCAACAACTTCCTTCTGAATAGACTGGATCTTGACTGATTCCATTTCTATTTTCTGTAAATCCAATACTGCTGCCTGATGTTCACTGCCGCATCCGGACACAGCAGCAAGCACGGCCAGCAATCCGGCACAGGCTATTTTTTTCACTGCAGCTCTGTTCATGAGCTCCCTCCTATTTATCTATATTAACAATCTTCGTTGCGATATCACCGGTTACATCCTTTGCCTGAACATTCGTCCGATAATTGGTAAATATCATGGCAAGGTGCTGTTCTGAAGCAACGACAGCCGATTCTTTCCGAATGTCTTCCATGATTTCTTCTTTAATATCAGCCATCTGCTTCTGCTTAAACTCTATTTTCTTCTTCCAGCTGTCACTCCATGCCTGATTTGCTTCATCATGACTTTCCTGCAGATTTAACAGTTTCTGTTCCTGATCAGCAGCCAGCTGATCCTTGATTTCCTGTGCTGTTTTAGCACTGAAATCCTCCAATTCCGCTGAAGCTTTTTCCTTGGCATCTTTCATCTGCCGGACTTCTTCATCCGACCAGCCAATCATATTTCCGTTTTCCCTCTCCATACGAATTTGCAGCAGCTCATGCAGCCGTCCTTTGATCTTTTCCTTTTCTTCTCCGGAAACTCCGAGGACTGTCAGCTGCATCTGCAAATTAGCCATTTCAGCTTTTTCTTCCGGCGTCAGCGGATCCGCATACCGACTGCTGTCTGCCTGATGATGCCTGTCACGGATAGAATTGTACAGCTTTTCCAGGCGCTGATTCAATTCATTCTCCTTCGCCTTGACTCGGGTTTTCCATTCTGTCTCGGCAGACAACCTTCGGCTTTCATCCTCCAGTGCCAGACGAATCTTTCTCTGCTTGGCAGAAGAGTCGATAAGATTCTTCTTTTCGGCCTGATACTGCTGCAGTTGCTGATTATATTCCGTTTCCAGTCGAAAATATTCGCTGTACCTCGGATGCGCCTTCACCAGAGTCTCAAGATTGGCCACTCCGTAAACAGGTCCCTGTACAGATTCGGACTCCTTATGGAAACCGCATCCGCTCAGAAATACCACTGCCGAAATAGCCAAAGCTGCTGCCGCCTTACAGAAACATGTGCCGACCATAACTGATTACCGCTTTATTTACTTGCAGATTGTGCGCCGGATTGACCCGCAGTAACAGCCTTATTCAATGCATCCGTTACGTCCTTGGTAATATCCACGCCACCGTACAGAACAACCGACTTATCTACTACAAGAGAAAGTCCTTTCTTGGATGCTACTGACTGAACCGCACCGGTCACCTGATCTTCCATATCCTTTTCAATGGAAGTTCTCTTCTGGTTAAACTGCTGCTGCATATCATTAAATAACTTTTCCTTATCTGCATCTGACATGCCCTGAGACTTGCTGTCGAAGTCTTTCTGCATTTCATCAGCCATTTCTTTCATTTTCTGCTGATAGTTCATCGCCAGAGAAGGATTTGCAGAAATGACCTCCCGCTGATCCACGATTCCGATATCCGTAGTAGGCGCTGCATTTGCTGTATCCCCCATGGACAACACCGCCATAGCCCCTACGGAAGCAATAAATACCCCTGCCAAAGCAAATGAGAAAATTTTCACATTCTTTTTATTTCCCAAAGTCGTCATCATAATTCAAGTTCACTCCTTTATAAATTGGCAACCAGTCTGAGCCACTTGCCTTCCTCATCATTATACACATATTCCAAAGTCATGTAATTATGAATTCTATAAGAAAGGCCAAATTCATTTTCTTTATTTCGGAAATCTCTGTCATACCGGAAAGAAAACTTTTGGCCAAACGGAATGCTTCCGAACAGATGATTGCTGTTTTCCACAAAATCATATTTATATCCCAGTCGAAGTGTATCCCCAAATCGATGAACAATTCCGGAATATACATTCCAGTCCACCGGGCCAGGATAAAATTCCGCTTCTCCGAAAATCAGATTATTCTCTCCGATAAAATGTCCGAGAATTCCTCTCAGAGCTGTATTTTTATTCCCGTCACGCCCCATATCGACCCAGGCTTCCATTCTGATCAGCCAATGATCTGTCAGAGCATTCACAATAAGTTCTGTATTTGCTCCCGGTATCAGTGCCCCTGTCGTCTCTATCTGGTATCGTTTAATAAATGAATCATTTTCCAGAATTTCATTCAAATGGTTTTCTATATCCGCTTGATGTCTTTCCAGAAATGCAACCGGCAGTCCTTCTAATTCTTTCAGGGCCGCCTCAGTCCTGTTTACCGCGCCGAGTAAGAATATACGGGGAATAGTTGTTTGCCGAAAAGTAATTTTACAGTCTCGTACGATGGTTCCTTTCGGTATCAGATAAATCTTAACCTTTGTCTTCGTATCCGGGATAACCTCAAAATTAGCCTGGAATTCAGGCAGAATTTTCCCTATGGCATCCTTTCCCGCAGAACGGGATACACTTTCCGCCCATCCTATCGAATCAACAGGAAGCCCGATCAAAAGATTCTGCATAAAAGCCTGAACATCACTCAGGTCCTTTTGCACCAGTTCTCTTGCAGCAGGTGATAAGTTCCCATAATCGATTTCTGTGTCCACCTGCTCAATCATTTTTCCTACGGGAAGCAACGTTACCGAAATCTGCGAATCTGAGCCGTAATCTACCGACAAATCCGAAACAACATAGCCCAGAACTACCCGATTCACGATATCACCCAGAACTTTATCGTATTGATATTTGTTCTGTGAAAAGACTTCTGCATCTTTTCCGATCAGTACCTGCCTTCCGATGGAAAGAATTCCTGCTTCGATTCTTTCTTTAACAGCCGTCGGCATTTCTGCGCCTTCGGCATGAACCGAAACAGTAACCGAGTCAATGGTTGCTGCTGATGCTGCACAAACACCGGTAAAAGAAGATATCAGCAGGATAATTCCTGCCCGAATAATTTCCCGTCGTAAAGCAGGAATCATCTTTCTACCTCTTTTTTATCAGAACTGTGTACCAAAGCTGAAGTGGAACTTATTCTGATCTCCGTGACCGTAATCCAGACGAATCGGACCAATCGGGGTCTGCAGCCGGAGGCCTACACCGACAGACCAGTTCAGCGAATCGTCATCATCATACCACGGAATCTTTCCGTCATCGATGCCCCAGGTGCTGCCTGCATCCGTAAATACAACGCCCTGTACTTTCTTTGCAATCGGGAATCTGTATTCAAGCGTTGCTGCATACATCTTTTTGCCCTTGAACTGATCGTCTTCATAACCACGGAGAGTATTGGAACCGCCCAGATTAAACAGATTGCCGTAAGCTACATCCCCGTCAATATAGCCTCCCATTACGCGCAGCGCAAGGATATGCCCGCTTCCCAGACCTTTGTAAAAACGCCCTTCTGCGGTGAACTTGTAGAAGTCATAATCCCCGCCAAGTCCGTGGCCGCCCCACTGGGCAGAAAAATACAGCCGGCGGCCTTTGCTTGCATTAAAGTAATTATCACGGTTATCGAAAACATGGCTGAAGGTAAAGCTGTTTGTTGTTCCAAAATTGTCAAAAATTGCTTTTTTCCATACCGCTTCAAGACCTGGTTCTTTACTAAATCTATCCTTAGACCGGCCGCTCCATTCAAAGCCGTCATGATCATCGTAAGATTCCTTGGCGGTTTCAAACATGAAATAGTTTGTGCGATAATCATCGGATACATGGCCCCAAGTCAGGTTCCAGCCTTTTCTTCTCTTATCGTATTCGGCAATTTCATGACCTTTTGCATCATAGTCATCGTATTCATAAATCCGGTTAAAAATAGAAGCGCCCAGAGAATCGCCGTTGGAATTAATCCACGGCCGCGTATAGGAAATGGTATAGTTTCTACCGTCACCGGCACCGCCGAATTCCCAATGGAAATTGACTTTATCGCCGGTTCCTCTGAAGTTGGAATCTCCTACTTCCACAATACCGACCGTTCCGTCAGAATCGGAATATCCGGCACCAACGGTAATAATGCCTGTCTTCTGTTCGATAACATCAATTTCAATGATAACATTATGCTCATTCTGCTTGCCCGGAAGAAGCTTCATGTTGACATCTTCAAAATATCCCAGATTATACAGTCTTTCCATGCTGCGGCTTGCCAGGAATTTATTAAAGGGTTTTCCTTTCTTCAGCTTCAATTCCCGCGTAATGACATAATCCTTTGTTTTATCATTTCCTACCAGGGTAATATCTTCAATAACCCCTTCCGAAATCCCCACGTGGAGAACACCGTCTGCACTGACCTGTACCTGCGGAATAGAAACCAGCATGTATCCCTGCTTCAGATACAGATCTTCAATTTCCTTCAGCTTTTGATTTACCAGAACAAAATTCAGCACACTATCCGCCGGAAACTGCATGACTGACTTCAGGTAATCACTGGTAAATACCGTATTTCCTGTAAATTCCACATCATGCCCAATCGGATTGGTTACCATCTGATATGTCAGCTGTACTCCTTCCGGAACAGCCGAAAAAGTCGGAGTAATCTGCGAAAAAACCCCGGTAGATCCAAGAGAAGCTACATCATTTCGAATTCCCTCTACAGTAACAAGGCTCCCCGTCCTGCTTTGAAGCAGCGGAGACAATTTGGCTTTTACTTCTTCCGGAATCCCGTTAAAATCAACAGAAACAATCGTTTTTCCAGCCATCGCTTCAATGGCATCATTATCTTTATCAGAAAGATATAAGGAGGCATCCCCTACCGCAACAGTTTGCTGCGTCTGAGGCACTGCAACAGACGGTTCTTTTGCCTCACCGGGGTTCACACCATTTGCTCCCGGGATTTCTGCCATCTGTCCATCTTTGACATTAATCATAGCGCTCTGCGTCATTCCGTCTTCGTTCCCGGAACCCGGAATACCTTCTGCTGCTGCTGTCATTCCGGACATAGTCAGCATAACCAGGGAAAGCAAAAGTGCCTTTCTATATTTTTCCATACTACTGTTTCCTCCTATTAGTTTCCTGATGAATGATCCATAATAGATAAATTTATATTAAGCAGTCAATTCCGTCCTCTGAGAGTACGGCTGGCTTCGCCTACAACCATTTGTATTTCCTGATCCGACAGCCCGGAATACGTGTCAGAAGTTTTTCCCGAAGAAATACTTTCTTCTTCCGCCTTCTGCTCTTCCGGTTCTTTCAGGGAATCTCTGCCGACAGCATTTGCAGCCACAGAATTGTCAGACGCCGGTTCAGAAAGATTTTTACTTAATAAATTTCTATCTTCTTCAGAAGAACTCCGGTCCGTCTCCTGCTGAACCACGGGAGCAGCAGAGGTCTTTCTTCCTTCGGATACATATTCCTTTCCCATCCAAAGTACTCCCAATAACAGAACTGCGGCCAAAAAAGCCCCAAAACGAAGAATCCATTTTAAAGTATCTGACTCATGCTGGGTTTCTTTCAGACGCTCCATTTCTGCTCTGGCAAAGATGAGATGAATTTCTCCATTCAGCTCTTTGTGGCTTTGATAAGAATCTTCTGCCATTTCCAGCCATTTTCGTACCGCTCTGACGCGTTTTATTTTATCTCCGGACATAATACCTCCCGGATATCTCTGCTTTTCCGTTTCTATGTAATACGGTTCAGAATATATAAAATTCCTGCAAAACATATAAGAAAGTCACTTCTCGTTCTGCATCTGAAATATTTTATCTCTAAAAAAAGCTTACCTCCTGTCATGAATCAATCGGGACAGCATCCCCCGCAGGCGATGGATGCCTTTTTTCTGCAATCGATAAACATAACTTGTACTGACAGCCATTGCCTCCGCCGTTTCCGAAGCAGTCTGCTCATCCAGAAAAATACTGCGAATAACGACCTTCTCCCTGTCAGGAAGAAGGTTCACCGCATGATTCACCGCAGCATGAAGTGAATTTTTATCAACATCCTCAAATGCGGCATCAAAAAGAGGAACTTCTCCATACATATTTTCCTGCGCATCAGACGGCAAAAGCTGCTCCATCCCTTCTTTGTGAAGAAAATCAATCATTCTTCCCCGAATCCGATGCATAGCATATAAAGAAAAGGCGGTTCCTGCAGTCCAGTCATACGTTTCTGCAGCTTCCATAAGCCCGACCGTCCCCTCCTGAATCAAATCCAATGTCGTTGTCTCCGGTAAAGCAAATCGAACTGCTTCTTTAAAGACAAGCATTTGGTAATGCTCTATTAAGGATTTTCGAGCTTCCGGCGAATCATTCTCTTTGTAAAGCTTCCACAAGGAGATTTCCTCATCCCGGGAAAGCTTCCGCATCCGGGATAAGAATCTTCTATATTCTTCTAACACAATAGTCTCCTAGAACTTAAAGCTCCAATCAGTTCCTACATAGCTGTCATGCATGTTATTATACCACGATGATAAGCCAAGATGCGAATTTAAGTCATAATGAATGCCTATACTCTTATCGTCATTATTCATTCCCATAGTTGCAGTCAGCATAAAGTCATTAAATAAATATTTTCCGATTTTTATGTAGTAGTAATTATCGTTTTCTGTGGCAGAACTGCTGTAATAATCGGTCAGATTGGATGTAATATTAACCAAATCCAGCCCAATCTTATCCTGCAGAAAATCCTGGATTCCGCTGCCCAGAACCATAGTCAGTCCTGCGTTAAACAGCGCACCTTCTGCCGCTCCGCTGCTGTCCTTCTCCGGATCCTGATGAATTGTAAGAAGCAGCAAAATCTGTGTATCACTCAAAGGAGGATCACTGTAAAATCTTGTCGTCATATTTCCCGGCACACCGTCCATCTCTGTTGTGATATTGTAATGTCCGATTTTTGTCGCTGCCTTTGCATAAACAGTGGGATAGAAATTGCCTGGCAAACTATTCCATGTCGCACTTGCCTGATCGATTTTGAATTCCGTTGCGCTGACCTTGACGATTCCTTTCAGCACACTCACCCGGCCGCTCAGTATGGCCGACTGCATTGGCCCCAATACAGAGATATTTCCCTTAAGCATCATATCATACAATGTTGAATTATAAAGCCGGACATTATCCCCAATCTGAACATCAATCTTTGTCAGCAAGTCAGGCAGATTTCCTTCTGAGTCTCCGAGCATATCCAACGGAATATCAATGATTGCATCATGAATATGCAGATTTCCGCTGACTCCCATCCGGTCAGACAATTGATCCAGCGTGAAATCTCCGTCCAAAGCCCCTTTATAATAGGCCGAATTAATGCTCGGCGCATGAATGTGCAGTTCTCCCTTGTAATCATATTGAGGAAGCTGTTCCCACGAAGCGGTTCCCTGTGTATTGATTTCTCCGCCGCCCAACTGTGCACGGCCGCTGACATCCGCCGTATATCCGCTAAAGTCCATTTTCAGCTGAACAGAACTGATTGGTTCATTCATCCCGGTCAGTGTCATCATGCCGTCATTTACGGCTATTCCGCCCAAAAGATAGGGATTCTTATAACTTCCGCCGATCTTCAGATGTCCTTTGATGGGGCCTTCTGCAGACGTAATTTCTTTAAACAAAAGTGCAAAAATGTTCATATCCGCATGTTCAAGATCCACATCCAGATCCAACGGGACTGCTTTGTCTGTTTCGCTTCCCGTAATAACATTTCCGGGGAGAGTTCCCTTTAATGTCGCTTTGTAAGCATTTCTGGAAATCATGGAATTCTGAATATGAATCACATTATTTTCTGCAGTAGCCATCATCAGCATCCGGTCAAATACGACTTCTCCATATCGAGGTTGAAGCAATTCTACCGATGTCTGAGCCTTAGGCATATTCCTGTTCCCGGAAAGCTGCACCAATGCCGTCAGCTGTCCGCCTACAGAAATATCCTCTTTCCCCAGTACGGAAGGAATCCAGGAAATATCCATATCCTTTGCTGCCGCCTGGATATCCAGATCTCCTGCGGAATTCATGGCTCCCTGCACAGCAAAAGAACCGTTTCCCACCGGAATATACATCTTACGGATCATCAGCGCTTTATTTAAATAGGAAAAGTCAATCGTCCCTTCTCCCATAGGCACCGAACCCAAATGCCCGCTGGATATTACTGCTTTAAAATCTACATTCGGATCATCCAGGGTCCCGCTGATCTGCATGCCTCCTTCTACTTCCCCATCCACTTCCTTGCCCGGCAGTTTGAATAACTGGAAAATATTAACAATGTTCCAGTGGGAAAACTGAAGATTGCCCTGAATGTGCCCGGACTCTGTATTATAGGACCCCCGCCAATTAAATCGGCCCGACTTCTGCCGGAAAGTCCCATCTTCCACGCTGAGCATATGACTCTTATACCGTATTCCTGCAGACGCAGTATTCACTTTATTGCCGCCGATTACAATCTCCCGGCTGAATGCCTGACCTGTGAAATCAGGATCCTGCACGGTCCCGTTTAATTTTCCTGACAGAGAAACAATCCCCTGAATTCCTTTATCGGGAAGCATCCTTTCTATATTAATATCTGTCAAGGAAACTGCCAGATCCAGATGATCCTGCTTTACAGTCCCGTTGACAACAGCAACGCCCTCATAAATGTATCCCAATATATTTTTCAGCTCAATCTCATTATCCTGATAAGAGTACATGCCGGATATATTTTGAAAAAGCTGTCCCATAACAGAGCCGCTCCAGGCACGGAAATCACCGGACAGTACCGGTCTTTCCAAACTTCCCCCAACAGTCAGCTCATTTTCTATCCATCCTGTCACCGGATAAGACAATCCTGCCAATTTCATGAGATTCTCTATCCGTGCTTTTTCCGTCCTGATCTTCAGAGAAAGTGCATGAGGCGCATCCAATCCGATATTCCCGCTCAGGGAATGCATCCCCTCACTGTTCCATATCTTTACAGAGTGAAGACTCAGCATTCGATTCTGTAAAGAGGCACTGCCTTCTCCGAAGTCAATGGCAATATTCCGGAGCAAGCCATCCCGGAATGCGAATTGCAAATGTCCTTCCGGGTTTTCCTCTGATCCTTTAATCTGCGCTTCTCCGGATACGATACCGCTTATATTTTCACCGACAAGACCGGCAAACGGACTGATGTCCCAATCGGTTCCTTTAACATAAAAATCCAATTGATGATTCTGAAGACTTCCCCGCGCTGTAAAAGCCCCTTCTCCGCTGGTACCGGTCATATAAGAAACATGGATATCATCTGTTCCATTTCCGTATGCTGAAACAGACATTGTATCCAGCGGAATACCTGTATAAGACAGTTGTCGGCCATTAGCCGTAAAATTCCACTTTCCCTGTTCATAAATGCCAAAACCATTGATAAAACCGGCAGAAATATTTTGATACTGCAAATCCTGTGCTCTCAGATCTCCGGAAGCATAGGAACACTCCACCTGGTTCCCTTTATATTTTCCTTCCGCTCTGATATTTCCGGAAATAATTCCATGGATTTCTTCATCCAGCGGAATTTGCTCTGTATTGATCTTCTCAAAGGAACCATCTGCAGAGAATAATCCGGAATTTATATCGTACCGGCCTTTTCCCAGGATATGTCCGTCCGCAGCATCTGCTTCCAGATAAAAAATCTGAACAGCATTTTCCTTGCAGGAAAAATTTGCACTGCCCCTGGCAATCGAAATTCCCTTATATTCCCCTCTTTCTACTGTCAGTTCTCCGGAAATTTCCGGATGCGCCAGCGTACCGGACACAAAAAACCGGCCGTCAAAAATACCTTCCACATCCGAATAGGCAGAATTTTTCAGCAGTTGCTTTGCATCAACCTTTTTCAGGGATATCGTTCCGCTGATTACCGGATCGGAAGTATCAAATTCAACAGTTCCTTCGCCTTCTACAGTCTGATCATTGATTTTTCCTTTAAAATCCCTGACGGTAATCCGGTCATTTTCAATACAAAAAAAAGCCGCTCCGTCAGCCAGAACATCATTTTCATAGCCAAGAGCAGCATGGTCTAAGCGTCCGTCTACTTTATAAGCGACCTTGCCATCGCTCTTCCAGATTTTGGCGCTCGTCACCTCCCCGGTTCCTTCTTTAAGATCAACACTTTGTGAAAACTGAGGAAATTGGTCCATTAAAGGTTGCAAAGATTTCAGCGAAATTTCATTGGTTTTTACCTGAATATTGAATCGATCTGTATTGATATAATGAAGAGTTCCTGCAAAATCAGAGTCAAGGAAATTTCCTTCCAACTGTCCTTCTATCGCCTGGGAATCATCCCACCGGAAATTTCCGGAAAGCCGGCTGAAATCAAATGTTCCGGCCTGGCTTGTAATAACATGGGCCTGGGCTTTCTTCCCCGTAATAATCACTTCACCGGTAAAATTCCCAGAGTCTTCATTCTCTGCAGGTTTCAGCAAAGACTGAACATTCCATGTACCGTCTGCCTTTTGATTCAAATAAACATTGGGATCCTCCAAAGTGACTGTTTTTATAACGGAAGCAATTCCCGTCCCCTTCATCACATAATCATACATGGAAGATAAGGTCCAGCCAACCGTCAGACAGGGCGCAGACAAAACTACAACCCCGTTTCCGTCCTGCAGCTGCAAATCCATAAATTCAAGATCATAGTTGGGATCCAGGTCCAACTTGCTCCAGGTTACCGTACCATTGATTTTATTATCAGCTGCATCCGTAATAACGGGGGCTATATTCTGCACTACGATCGGCCGAATAAGGAGGTAAACAACAGCAACCAATACAAAAGCAAATGCTGCAAGGCTGTTTACCCACCATTTGATTTTACTTTTCACCGTTATCTCCATCAGTATTAAAAATATTTCTAAAGCATAAACAGAATGCAATCAACTGAAATCATCCGAGGATTATTTGGCAAATTCAGGATGAATCACTGCCGGAATTCCCATTGCATATTCCAAGGTTGCTAATCCGATATTGTAATTATACAGAGCAGTAATATAATTCGTTTTTGCCTGATTCAGCTGTAATTCTGCATCCAGAACATCCAGGTTGATTCCGACCCCGCTGCTGTAGCGAACCGTTGCAATTTTATATGCTTCTTCTGCTTGTGCTACAGAAGCTTCCATCGCACGGATCTGTTCTTTTGCCGCCAGAATATCCAAATAATCCTGCCGAACTTCCAGCTCGATCATTTCTCTGGACTGCAGCAGCTGTTCCTGGGCTATGCGAATATTGGCATTGGCAGACTTAATTGCTGCATCTGTTGCACCGCCGTCCCAAAGGTTCCAGCTGACCGAGCCCATTACAGACCAGTCATCCTTATTCACTTCTCCGATTCCGGCTTTGTCCCAATTATATCCGCCCTTCACGGACAAAGACGGCATATATCCTGCCTTGGCAATGCGCAGCTGTTCATTGGCAATGCGAACATTATAATCTGCTTCAATCAATTCCCAACGATACTTCTGTGCCATGGCAATTGCCTGCTCCAACGTCAGATCGAAATCCGGTTCCGGGAAATCCTTGTCCAGCGGGTTAAGTTTCGTATTCATCGGAATTCTCATAATATTATTCAGGTTTGCTTCTGCTACATCCCTGTCATTGTTCGCAGTAATGCTCGCAGACTTTGCATTAGCCAGAGAAACATTGGAAGTCAGAACATCCAACTTGGCTACAATGCCTGCATCAAACTGCTGCTGTACATTTTTCAGATGACTTGCATAGTCATTTACCGATTCTGCCTGCACTTCTGCCAGTTTGATATTTTCAAGATATTTATAATAAGCTTTAACCGCAGTCAGCTTAGTATTGGCTTCCGTTCTGTAATATTCCAGATCTGCAATATTTTTCTGATACCGCGCCTGATTAATGGCTCCTTCCACAGAACCGCCGGTCCAGATAGGAAGAGTTACACTTAATCCCTGATCATAGCTGTGATTGCTGCCCTGTCCGCCGTTTCTTTTGGCTGCATCAGCCGCAATCTGAGATCTGCTCCAGCTATAAGCCAGCTGCGGATTTTTCTTGGCTGCTGCCGAACTGACTGCAGCTTCCGCCACTTTCCGATTCAAATCGGAAATCATAATATCCCGGTTATTCTGAATGGAAGTGGAAATAACGCCTTTTAAATCAATATCAATGGTTTTCACTTCCCCGGAAACAACTTCCGGAAGTGAATTTCCCAGATTCTTCTGCAGAAGCATATTATTGAAATTCACAGTATCAGCACTGCCGGCTCTGTCCAGCTGGCTGGCAATTGCCTTTTCCGTAATTTCCGGATCTGTAGTTAATCGGGTAACCGATCCCTTTGCTTCCGCCTGAATACCGCATGACAATGCTGCAATAACCGCAGCCGTGAGAACACACTTGGAAAGTTTATACATATTTTCATCCCTTCTGTGTCAGATTTTATTGAACCAGTTGCATTTTTAGTAGTTATAACCAACGCCGATATACTCACCGCCGCCTCTGTTGCTGTGCGGAAGAATCGACTGGCCGATGATGTAGAAATTATCATTCAGGCCATATGTCCCCCGAATCCTCATGGTCAAATCATTCGGATCGTATAAATCTGCAGAAAATCTCCATCTGTTCTGTTTATAACCTGCACCTAATCCCACTTTGTTTCGGATAATTCCGGCATAAGCTTCATAACTTCCGCTGGATTTCCCAAACAAAGCATCATAAACCGGATCATTCCCTATGGATTCCATCCCCAAAATGCCAAAGGAGTCATTTCCCATTCTCAGAAATAGGTTCGGTGAAAACTTATCATTTTTTGTATTATATAACAATTCTCCCGAAACATCCAAACCAAAATCGCCGTTTCCGCTCATAATTCCATTGATTCTTCCGGAAATGTCTCTGGCATTGTTCGAAATATCTCTGGCATTTTGCGAAGCAACAGCCAGATTTCCCAGAATTGTCCTTGCATCGGAAACCGCCTGTCCGTCACCGTTAAAATCCTGAAGCATCTGATTAATCTGTTTCGTAATTTCATTGATCTGGTTCGTCGTCTGGATTCCCTGTGCAGTAATGACAGAAAGATTCTGTGTGATAGTATCCATATTATTGATACTGTTCTTTACACTTCTCTGTGAATTGGAATCGGACACGACTGCATTGATTCCATCCAGCATGGTCTGCACAGAATTAATCAGCTTATCCATTTTCCCCATAACCTGATCGATGCCCGGCGAAGCCTGTCCCTGTACAGACATGCCCTCTTCCAGGTATCCCCGTTCAGCATGTCCGCCGGAAGCTTTGACAAAGCGTCCGCCCATCACGCTGTTGGTCTGAATGGAAAAACTGGCATCCTTCGGCACTTTTGCATCGTGATAAAGCCGAAGCGTAACAACAGCCTGGCCGTTTTCCACTGCAATCTTCTCCACAATGCCGACTTCAACGCCTGCATAGTGAACAGAATTTCCCGGTTCAATCCCCTCTGCTTCCTGAAAATAGCCCGTTACATGAAATCCGTTCTGTCCAAAAATAACAAGACTGCTTAACTGGACAATAATCACTGCAAACAAAATAATTCCCAGCAGTGAAAACACCCCTACTTTGGCCTCGGTCGACCATTTCATAAGATTTCACCTTCTCCGTTTGTTACAGAACCGGAAGGAAGCCCCTCCATAAACTGCCGGACTCGTAAATCTTTCGATTGATGCAGAAATTCCGGCTTTCCTACCGCCAAAAAAGACCCTTTGTACAGAAATGCCATTTGATCTGCCACCGTATCTGCCAGCCGCAAATCATGTGTAACAACCACACTGGTTGCATGAAACACTTTCTGCATGCTTTTTATCAGAAGACCTATATCCGCAGAGCGGATAGGATCCAGTCCCGCAGTCGGCTCATCATAGAGAATAATCTTCGGTTCCATTGCAATCGCTCTGGCAAGACTGACCCTCTTTTTCATTCCCCCCGAAAGATTTGCCGGCATGATCTCCTGCATTCCGTCCAGTCCCACCAGGTGCAGCTTTTCTGCTACGATCTGATTGACTTCCTCTTCCGAGAGATGCAGATGCATCCGGGGACCAAAAGCAATATTCTCTTTTACATTCATGGAATCAAACAAAGCAGAATATTGAAAGACCATTCCCATATTCTGCCGGGCCTGATTTAATTCCTTTTCCGACAGACTTCCCATATCCTGTCCATCCACAATGACCTTCCCCTGAGTAGGCTGCAGCAATCCGATAATCAGCTTCAGGATTGTGGATTTTCCGGAGCCTGAAGCTCCCAGGATTACCATGGTTTCTCCGCTGCGAATTTTCAGACAGACATCTTTTAAAATCTGACGGCTTCCGAATGTCTGATAAACATGCTCAATATCAATCATAGGCACCTCAGAACAGAAGGGATGACAACAGATAATTTGCCGCGAACAACATAATAATGGAATAAACAACAGATTGTGTCGTCGCTTTCCCGACACCTTCCGCGCCGGCAGTACAGGTCAGTCCCCTGTCGCAGCCGACCAATGCAACAATCATTCCGAAAATAACGGATTTTATAACTCCGAAATACAGATCTGACGGAACGCAGAACACATGAATAGAGTGCATAAAAGTATAGGAGGAAACACCGTGAGCCAGGGAAGCCACCATCATTCCGCCTCCCACGCCGATGGCAACGCCGAAAACATCCAACAGCGGGAGCATGGCCATGCAGGCAATGACACGGGGTACAACCAGGTATCCGACCGGACTGACTGCCATGCACCGCAGAGCATCAATCTGCTCAGTTACTCTCATTGTGCCGATTTCCGCCGTAATGGCAGCGCCTACCCGGCCGGCCAGCACGACTCCGCACAGCACCGGTCCCAATTCCCGTCCGATTCCAATAGCCACAATCGCACCGACTGTAAAATCTGCTCCGTACTTTGTCAGTTCCCCGGCAATCTGCACAGAAAGCACCATCCCGGTAAAAAGAAGAGTCAGTGCCACAATGGGAAACGAAAGCACGCCCAGAGAAAAGCATTGCTTGAACGTTTCTTTTTTCCGAAAGGCGCGAATTTCTTTTATAACTGCCATCAAAAGAAGAATAATGGCTCCCAGCTGGTGAAAAACACCGAGCGTTTTTCTTCCCAATCCTTCCAAAAAATCCATCTCACACTTCCTTTTCTAGGCCTTTTTCCCGCTCTGTCTCAATAAGCAATCAAAGTCCCCGTTTCAGCAGACTGATTTTCTTCAGATTTCGACTTTTCCTTGTCTTCCATCTCATTTTTTTCTTTGTTTGTCATCTCAATCAGTGCTTTCTGTTTGGAATCCGACAGCTGTTTCAGGGCCGCATCCCGCTCCGCAGGAGGCATAACCTTGAAATTAAACTGACCATCTCCCAAAATCACATAATCTGTAGAAACTGCACTTTTCGGTGTCTCTCTTTCCTTTTTGACCGGTTCATCTCCCTGTTCCTTAAGATAATCCGGCACATCGGAAGATTTTTTATCTTTGATTTCCGCTTTTTGTTTTTCTTCGCCTTCTTTGGAAATCATACTCACTTCCGGATTAATGATTTCCGCTACGATCTGGTTGTTCTGATCCTCTTTTTCCAGTTTTTCAAAAAGGTCATCGAAATCCTTATAAACACGAAGCCGTTCCAGAACCTCTCCGGTCAGATTATATCTTTGCTGCTGAATCAGGTAAGGAAGGGGAATTACCCCGCCGCCCCGGATTTCCAGCATCATATCCCCATAGCTCTGATCCTCCGGAACCTTAAAAGTCAGATCTTTATAGAAAATTTCTCCCCGATAAGGCTGAATGCGTGCGCGGATATAAATCGTATCTCCCGGACTGACCACAACAGGATAAGCAGAAGCATCCAGAAGCTGCGCCGTTTTCTTGGCTTCCGTGACATTCACATCTACTGTCATATCCCGCAGCGGATACTTTTTAAATCGATTCTGGGAAAAAATCCGGATGACATTATAAATTTCATCTACACTCCGCTCTGCAATATCCGAATCAGACCAATACATATTGGTCCGGTGAAATGCCTTATCCTTCAGATTTTCCGGCCACAGCGTATAAGAAAAGGCTACTGTGCCGGCCCCTTTCCGATCCAGAGTACTGTTCACTGCATTGTATATAGAGGTTGCAGCCAGCATCGGCAGCAGCTTTTCGTCAGGAATCATCCGTACATTGAGACTTTTATCATTCCCTGTGTCCTCGTCCCGGACAGATACATGAAGGCGCACAGACTCTGGAATCTTCCCGCTGATTCCACTGATTCCCGCACCGCGATCCTGGTTGATCTCTCCGATTTCCCTGCCGATAGATCCCATTTTAAAAGGAATATTCTGGCTGGGAACAACCGTAAAGATATAAGAATTATGCATAAAATAGCCTGCGTCCCCCCTGTTCAGGAAGGGATGACCGAAAGCCACAACATGATCTCCATCGACATAGGTAACTGTTCCTATTGCCCCCAGCTTCAGATCCCCGGTAACAAGTGTTGCCGAAACAGCACTTCCTGCTTCCAAAGGATATGCGACCTCATCGGCCCCGGCAGAGGCTGTGGAATAAGGAACCAGATGAAAGCCTTTCATTTTCTGGGTCAAAAAATCCAAACCCTCGGGAGAATATCCGGAAGCCATAACCGGCGTCTCCAGGGGGATTAAGTTTTCATCTCTTCTGAGATTTTCCGTTTCCGTATTATCCAGAGTCCATAAGTTCAGCATATCGGAAATAGGGGTTACCATTCCTATGCGGCCTCCCGACTGAGGAAAACCGTATGCAACAGCCCCTAATAATTTCCCGTTAATATAAACAGGGCTGCCGCTCATTCCCTGGGCAATACCGTTTGTCTGATCAATAACAGGACCGGACACTTTAACCAGAACCAGATCTCCTCCTGTTGCCCCTTTATTTTTCAGCACACCCAATACATCCACATCAAAAGTATCGATCTGCCGGCCGTGTACAACGGTTCTGGCAATACCGTGCATCCCCTCCTGCACTTCCGATACAGGAAAGAATTCCTGCCTTCCCTGAGCAACAGTGAAGCATCCCAATGAAAAAGCAGTCAACAGTCCTATTTTTATAAATTTTTTTATACTGAACATCATTTTTATCTCCTGCTGTTTTATATTTCCACAACAGCTACGGGATCACCGGCTTTCACCTTCATCCCCTTTTTCACAAGAACCTTTTTTACTACGCCGTCCGAATCGGCTCTTGCCGCAGGCATCTCTCCCACAAGGGATTCCACAGATACGAGCACGTCTCCGGCCTTTACCGATTTTTGTTCCGCAATGACATAGACTGCCACCCCGTCCAACACAGAATTTTGTGTAATTTCAGCGCCTTCAATCTGCCAGGGTAAAAAGAATGTAACTGCAGTCACCCCAAGCAATAAACTCTTTTTCATAATCCTCATATCGTTTCTCCCATAAAATTGAGCCTTAGTCATTTCTTTTCATTGTACCATTTTTATATGAGATTCACATCATCATACAAGAGAATTTATAGAAATTCTCTTTTCTTTTTGTTTATAAAAAAGAGATATAGCATCTCTGCTATATCTCTTTATGATATCAGTTATCAGTGCAAATCCTGAAGTGAGTCACGGAAAGAATCAATATATTCCAATGCTGCTCCGGCTCCGACTGCATTTACATAAGATGCCTTATCCGCTGTCTGTGCTTCCACTCCTATGAGACGGGAAATCAGCTTCTCAATCCCCTTCAGACGAGCCGCTCCGCCAATCAGAAGGATTCCCTCTTTTCTTATATCTTCCAACAAAACGGGAGGCGTGCGTTCCAATACATTGCTGATATTCTTCAGTATTCTGTATAAAATCGGATTGATTGCCTGTGCAATATCCTCTCCTGTCACCGCAATTTTCACAGGAAGTCCGGAGATTAACGAAATACCAAAAATTTCTGCCACCCGAGGAACTTTGTCGGTATCCCATTCAACACCCAATGCAATCTTTACAGATTCGGCTGCTTTTTTCCCTATCTTCACATGGTATTTATCCCGGATCGTCTTCATAATGGCTAAATCCATCTCATTTCCCGATTCACCGGAAAGATGGCTCAGTACGATTCCATTCCGTGAAGAAACTGAGATTTTCGTAGTTCCGCCGCCGATATCAACAATCATGACTCCTGCCCGCTGTTTCAGCAGCTTTCGCATCCCCATCAGTGCTGCCAGGGGCTGTTCAATCAGAACAGTCTTTCGCGCACCTATGGATACAGCCACTTCCAGCAAAGCCCGTCTCTGCACATTGTTGATTCCGACAGGCACACACATCATCAGACGCGGATGAAATAGGATTCCCCGAAAATAAGACTGATTAACCACGGAATTTACAAGGTAGGCTATTCCGCTGTAATCAACCACCGCACTCCGTTCAATGGGGCGTACAATTTCTATTTCCGGCGGAGTTTTTCCTTCCATTTCCTCTGCTTTTGTACCGCTGACCAAATAGGATCCCGTTACTTTATTCCGGGCAACTACTGCAGCTTCAGGAAAAACAATACCTTTACGCTTGATATAAAAGACAACATTGGATGTACCGATATCGATTCCGATATCTTCCGCACCGAACGAACCGATCCAGTCTAGAAGGGAATGATTTCCTGAAATCCCCATTCCTCTCTGCAAAGGAGATTTCCCTTTAATCTTTATCGACACGGACAATATCTGCTCCTAACCCCTGCAGTTTTTCCACAAGATGATCATATCCGCGGTCAATATGATGAAGTTCTCCTACTTCCGTTTCTCCATGAGCGACAAGACCTGCCAGAGTCAAAGCAGCTCCCGCACGCAGGTCAGTTGCTCTGACAAAAGCCCCGTTCAGGAACGGAACTCCGCGTACAATCGCACAGCGCCCTTCCACCTGGATGGATGCCCCCATTCTCTGCAGTTCACCTACATGCATAAAGCGATTTTCAAAAACAGTTTCCGTAATCTTGCTGACCCCGTTTCCAATAGTCATCAGTGCCATAAATTGCGCCTGCAAATCAGTAGGGAATCCCGGATACGGCAATGTCTTGATATCTGTCGACCGAATATGTCCGTCGCTGATTACCCGTACACTGTCAATATCTTTGATAACCTGTACACCCGCTTCGCTCAGCTTCGCAAGCAACGGTTTCAAATGTTCGGTCAGCACATTATCAATCACCACATCACCGCCGACCATAGCAGCAGCAATCATAAAAGTTCCCGCTTCAATCCGATCCGGTATGACCGTATGAGAAATGCCGGTTAATTCCTTAACGCCTTCCACTCTGATAACATTCGTTCCGGCCCCTTTTATATTTGCTCCCATGGAATTCAGGAATGTAACCAAATCAACAATTTCCGGCTCTTCCGCTGCATTTTCAATAACAGTACGGCCTTCTGCCATAGCTGCCGCCATTAATATATTCTCTGTTGCTCCTACGCTCGGAAAGTCCAGATAAATGGTTGTTCCTTTTAAGCCGTTAGGAGCATATCCTTCCACAAATCCATTGCCTACATGGATCTCCGCTCCCAGAGCTTCAAATGCTTTCAGGTGCAAATCAATCGGCCGGCTTCCGATCATGCATCCCCCCGGAAGAGCAATCTTGGCATGTCCCATCCGGGAAAGCAACGGCCCCATAATCAGGAAAGAAGCACGCATCTTACTCATCAATTCATAAGAAGCTTCCGTTTTATTGACCATCGATGTATCAAAAGTCAATACATGGTCTTTTCTTGTGACCTTTGCTCCTAAAGATTCCAAAACACTGCAAATAGTCTTTACATCATCCAATTCCGGAGCATCCACAATCGATGCCGGAGTAGAAGGAAGCAAAGTTGCCACAATTATGGGAAGTACCGCATTTTTAGCACTGGACACGCGAACTCTCCCATGAAGTGTACGGCCGCCGTGAATAATCAATTTCTCCAAAAGGAACCACTCCTGTAACAAATATCATAAAAACAGAACCAATCGCTGAAATGCCCTGGTTCAGGGCATCTGCTTTTTCTTTTAAATCATACGTATCATAGCAAAAATTATATACCTTTTCAACAAAACGATTGTCACAACGAAACGGTAACACGTTTTACACTTTCCGTATCCCCAAGGATAACCAGCATGTCCTGTGCTTCCATCTGCATATCCGGCCGCGGATTGACAAGCATTTCCCCAGCCCGCTTGATTGCAACAACGGTAATATTATATTTTTTTCTTACATCAATATCAATCAGACTTTTTCCAACCCAATCAGTCGGTACATGAATGGAAAGAATCGTTATATTATTTTCCATTTCAATATAATCAACAATTCCCGGTGATATCAGATTATGCGCAACCCTGACTCCCATTTCATTTTCGGAATAGATGATTTTATCGGCACCGATTTTCTGAAGCATTTTTCCGTGCAGTGCGTCCAGTGCCTTGACCACGATTTTCTTGACTCCCATTTCCTTTAAAAGCAAGGTAGTCATTAAGCTGGCTGATAAATCTCCGACAGCCACCACAGCTACATCGGCATTGCCTGCACCGATCGCGTTCAGATTCTTTTCATCCGAACAATCCGCACACACCACATAACCCAACCGATCAGACAGATCCTGTACCGCATCTTCATCGCTGTCCATGGCCATTACATCGTATCCCATTTTTTCCAGCGTAACAGCCACACTTCTTCCGAAACGTCCGAGACCGGCCACAAAAAATTGAAGTTTTCGACTCATTCTCCATCCCTCTATCCGATAATAATATTTTCCTTGGGATAATCCAACTCGCGGCTATGGCTTCCGGAAATGGCCACAACCAGTGTCAGCACACCAATTCTTCCGATAAACATCGCAACCATCAGCACAATTTTACAAGCGGTATTCCATTCATTAGTAAGTCCCATGCTGAATCCTACAGTACTGATTGCGGAGACTGATTCAAATAGTGCCTCCTCAAAATTAAATGCAGAAGGCTCCAGTATGAATATCAGAAAAGCCGTAAGAAAGGTAAGCATCAGGGACAATATAAATACATTGGACGCTTTGACCAGACATTTCGGTTCGATCTGTTTATGAAATATTACCACCTTGCTCTTCCCTCTGATCCAGAAATACAGAGAAAGCAGAAGAAGCCCTACTGTTGTCGTACGAACCCCGCCGCCGGTGGAAACCGGGGCTGCGCCAATGAACATAAACAGCATTACCATTAAAATAGTAGCACTCATCATGGAATGGATATCGAACACAACGAATCCGGACATTCTGGCAGAAATGGACATAAAAAGTGCACTTTGCCATTTTTCCCCCATGCTGAGATTTCCCAGTGTTTCCGGATTGCTTCCTTCCAATGCCAGAAAAACAAGCACTCCCAAAAGAATCAATACGATTTCCAGGCATAATATCAGTCTTGTATTCACAGAAAGCTCGCCCCAGCGATGATGATGCCAGACATCATCAATCACCATGAATCCCACACCGCCCAGAAACATAGTCACTGCAATGACCGTGCTGACAAACGGATCTACAGCCATTTCAGAAAACCCTACATCGGCTCCCATGATATCCATTCCGCAGTTGGTAAATGCCGAAACAGAATGCCAGTAGCCCATGTATATTCCGTTTATTCCGTAGGAAGGATAAAAATATCCTGCCAAAAGAGTTCCTGCTGTGAATTCGACAATCAGGGTCATGAAGATAATCTTCCGGACAAGCATCACCATTCCCGACGGCGTCTGCAGATTAAAAGAATCCCGAATCAGCAGCCGTTCCTGCAGGCGAATTTTCCTGCCGGTAGATATGGAAAACCATGCCATCATGGTCATAATTCCCAAACCGCCTACCTGCATCAGTACCAGGATAACCATTTGACCGAATATTGTAAAATCATTCCGCAAATCAAACATTGACATGCCCGTCACACTTACGGCACTGACCGAAAGGAACAAAGCGTCAATAAAACTAACCGACTGCCGCCCTGTCTGTGCCCACGGAATCATCAGCAGCAATGCTCCCAGCAGCATGAACAAGGCAAAACCGCCGCAAATAAAAACCCCGCGATGAAGTTTGTTCAATGCGGTAAAAAAGGCAATCATCATCCTACATGTTCCTCATCTTTCAGAACAGATTTCTTTACGATCATATGTAAAATTTATTTTATGTTTTATTATATTATACAATGCTCTTCTTCAAAAGGGAGGCATATTGCCTGTGAAAACAATAAAATATAACCATGAAGTGAATTTCCTGCAGGGATATCCACCTCATGGTTATATTTTTACACGCGTTTTTATTTCTTATTTGTTTCCGACTTTTCTTCTTCTGAAGACCCCATACTGCTGAAATATTCTTCCGTCTCTGTCGCCGCGATTGCGCCCAGAATATCATGCCGGGTAATAATTCCCACCAGCTTTACAATAAATTCATTGGATTCATCGCTGATTTTTACCTTTTGAACGACCGGCACCGTCTTCAGATGCTCATCAATCATCAGTGTTGTAATGGTATCCATATCCGTATCGGGAGTGACGCACCGTACATCCTTTGTCATGATCTCCGACGCACATACAGCCAGCATCTTGCGGAAGGATTTTTCATATCGTCCGAATCCCAGATAGTAAAGATTTCCACCCAATATATCAATATATTTAGGAATCTGAGGCTGTACTTTTTTATAAAGCAGATCTCCTTCGGAAATAATTCCCAGCAGCTCATTATCATCCCCTACCACGGGAATTGCGCTGACCGGATGCGTCAGAAACAATCCTACCAGCTCCTGAATCGTTGTATCCGGAGAAACTGTAAATACATACTTTACCATGAAATCCTTGGCTTTAAGCGTTTTTTTCATTGAAAATCCCCCCTTCTGCACGATGCAATTTATATATCTCTTTATCTATATTTTAATATCTTACGATTTTTTTCGCAAATAACTATTTCTATAGATGATAGGGTTCATGATGTATGATTTTCATGCTCCGATATAATTGCTCAACCAGAATCAGCCGGCTCATCTGATGAGTAAAGGTCATATCACTTAAGGAAAGTTTCAAATCCGCCCGTTTCCGAAGATTTTCTCCATTTCCATAGGGACCGCCGATCATAAAGCAAAAGCTGCTGTTTCCCGCTATCATTTTATTTTCCATCCATTGCGCCAAATTCTCCGAGGACATCTTTTTCCCCTTCAGATCCAGCAGAACGACACAATCCTTTTCCCCTACATATTTCAGAATCTTCTCCCCCTCTTCCTCCAGTATCCGCTGCTTATCTGCCTGTGAAGGCACCCCCGGCATTTTTAATTCATTTCGTTCAATGACCTGAACCTTTGCAAATGGCATCAACCTTTTCATATATTCCGCAATGCCATTCTTCATCCAGCTCTCTTTAATACTTCCCAAAGCAAGTATGGTCAGTTTCATGTTCTGTCCTCCGGTGCCGCTGCCAGCAGGATATCCGTTCGATAGGTCTTTCCTTCATGTTCGTATGTCAGAGTTACCCTGTCACCCGGTTTATGCTCATCCATAACCGCCTGAATCTCCTTGACAGAATTGATCTCCTTATCATCGATGGCCGTAATATAGTCCCCCGGTCGAATCTCTGTGAGACTCAGCGGACTCATAGAAGCAATCTTCATTACAAGGACACCTTTTCTTCCCTGATCCCAATTATATCCGTACCGCATGGCAATATCTTTATCTGCTGCATAAACTCCCAGATAAGCCCGGGTAACCTTTCCGTTGGAAATCAGCTGTTCAATGATTCCCTTTGCCTGGTTGATCGGAATGGCAAAGCCCATGCCTTCCACTCCCTCTTTAGCAATTTTTGCACTGTTTATCCCCACAACCTTACCATCGGCCGTAACAAGAGCTCCCCCGGAATTTCCCGGATTAATTGCCGCATCTGTCTGAATCAGCGGAAATCTCTGATCCATATCACTCAGGCTGCGATTCAGCGCACTGATTACTCCCACGGTAACAGTCCCCTGGAACTCCAGCCCCAGCGGGTTTCCGATAGCTATAGCCGTTTCTCCAACCTGCAGTGCAGAGGAATCTCCAAATTCAGCAACAGGCAAATCATCTGCTCCGTCAATTTTCACCACCGCCAGGTCTGTAGACGGATCCGTACCAACCACAACACCCGAAACGGTCTTCCCGTTGGACAGGGACACGTTAACCTCTTTCCCGCCTGCCACTACATGATTATTGGTTACAATATAGCCCTGCTTGTCAAAAAGAACTCCGGAGCCTACGCTCTTTCCGACTTCCACTCTCCGGTTAAAAATATCCCGGTCATAAACCCGCGTCGTAATCCCCACGATGGCCGGCCCTACCTTTTTTACAGCCTGTACGATTGCAGTATTCCTGACAGCCGGTAAGTTCTCCGCCGCGGCCGGTGCTGTCTCCGAAAACTGATAGGGTGTATTCACTTTCCCTGAAAAACTTCCGTAATAGTATCCGCCTGCTCCACCGATAATCAGCAGAGCCGCTGCGAAAATAAAAAGTTTTTTCTTCCCGGAACCGGATATTCTTGCGCTTTCCATAGCTGATCCATGTTCCTTCAGCTGTTTATCCAAATCTTCTCTGTCCATTATATGATCCCTCACTTTTCTTCAATGCTGCATCTCTTCTACATAATATACAATCCTTATCTAAAATATACTTGTATTTCTTCCGATTTTCAAATCTGTCCCAATCCGGCTCTATTTCTGCATCTCCATCCCTTATAGAAAATATGAAAAAGGACTGTGGAAAGTGTAAACTTTCACAGCCCTCTACATTCAGCAGCACCTGTCTGCCGATAAGCCATACAAATTACTTTGCATAATCAGTAGCCCGGGTTTCTCTGATCACTACGACCTTGACCTGTCCGGGATACTGCAATTCTTTTTCAATTCTCTGCGAAACATCATGCGCCAGAATGACCGCCTGATCCTCAGTAACTTTTTCCGGCTTTACGATCACTCTTAATTCACGTCCGGCCTGAATGGCATAACAATTCTCTACGCCGGGGAAAGACTTCGCAATATCTTCCAGCTTCGTGAGACGTTTGATATAATTTTCCAACGTCTCACGACGGGCCCCTGGTCTGGCTGCCGATATGGCATCTGCCGCCGCCACAAGGACCGCTTCCACGCAATTCGGTTCAGTATCTCCGTGATGGGAAGCAATTGTATTGATAACCTGCGGAGATTCATGGAACTTCTGCGCGATTTCCACGCCCAGTTCCACATGCGTTCCTTCCTGTTCCCGATCTACCGCTTTTCCGATATCATGCAGAAGCCCTGCTCTCTTGGCCAGTTCTACATCCGCTCCGACCTCCGCAGCCAAAATACCTGCAAAATAGGAGGTATCAATGCAATGCTGCAGCACATTCTGTCCATAACTTGTACGGTATTTCAAACGCCCTAAAATCTTCACCAGATCCATATTGATAGAGCGAATCCCGCAATCCATAACCGCCTGTTCACCGGCTTCTCGAATTGCTTTATCCACATCTTTCTTCGTCTTGGCTACGACTTCCTCAATACGTGCCGGATGAATTCTGCCGTCCTTCACAAGATTTTCCAGTGCCAATCTTGCCACTTCCCGACGAATCGGATCAAAGCAGGAAAGAATGACTGCCTCCGGAGTATCATCAATAATCAGATCAACACCGGTCAGGGTTTCAATCGCTCTGATATTTCGCCCTTCTCTTCCGATAATACGTCCTTTCATTTCTTCATTCGGAAGAGCTACCACGGAAACTGTAGTTTCTGAAACGGTGTCTGCCGCATTTCTCTGAATGGCATTTGCAATGATTTCTCTTGCCTTTGTATCAGCCGTCATCTTAGCTTCTTCAACTGCTTCTCTGATTTTTACTGCTTTTTCGTGAGTTAATTCCTGGTTAACCCTTTCCAGAATCATCTCCTTTGCCTGCTCGCAGGTCAGCTGAGATATCTCTTCCAGCTTAGCCTGTTGAGAGGCATACAGCGCATCAATTTTATCTTTCTGCGCTTTAATCTGATTCTCTTTCTTATCCAGCTGAGATTCTCTCTGCTCCAGATTTCCGTTCCGCCAATCCAGATTATTTTCCTTCTGCACCAGACGCTGTTCATATTGCTGAAGCTCGTCATGCCGCTGTTTGTTTTCCTGTTCAGCCGCCTCGCGGATTCTATGCAATTCCTCCCGGGTCTGCACAATGGATTCCTTCTTCAAAGTCTCCGCTTCACGAGTTGCCGCTTCAAGAGTTTTCTGCGCCTCGGCAGCAATACTCTTGGCTTTTTCCTCAGCCGAGCCAATTCTTGCCTCCGCAATATGCTTTCTGAAAACATAACCGGCACCGATACCGACAGCACAGGCCGCAATAGCCGCCAGGATGATGTAAAGAATTACTTCATCCAAAGTCATATAATTCACCTCTTTCTCAAATTTTTTCTAAAAATACATAGGCAAAAAAACAAATACAACACTTCGGTCAAAAAGGACACTCTTCTTTACAGATAAATAATATAAGGAATGCTCCCAATGGTACGTCAAACGACCATAAGGAGCATCTTTGTTTGGACCGCTAAAGAATATAAATCCAATTTTGTACCTGAAACAATTCTAAAATTTTTATAATTTATTGTCAAGATGCTTATTCATTGTTACCGATATGCTCTGCACAGACTTGTTTATCGTCTTCCTCCGCCCATCATCGACCAAATGACCAGTGCCGCAAAAGCAATCCAGGACATCGAATAAGACATCATACCCAGATCGGTCAGGCTGTTAATCACCACAAGTCCAGCCATAAAAAGCATATTTGCACGAAGATCAATCATCCGGTTTCTTTTCAGTATGAAATAAGAACCTGCCAGAATAACCAGATTGATAAGAATGACCGCCTCCCGATAAAACAGAAGCGGAACCAGCTGAAGAACAAAACTTCCGGCCAGCATAAGCATCATAATATAAATCCAGGTAAGCATCGTACTACACTCCCTCCCGGACATCCCCATTTTTTCGGGGAATCCATATTTTCTGTTCACGGAAGCTCCAGCGGAATTCATAAGATGGAACCCAGGTTCTTCCGAAAGCATGCATGGGAACCAGCAGTTCCGCTTTTATATGATGCAGAATCGCCTTGACTCCCCATTCTCTGGCAACCTGCTGTCTTTCATCCACGGGAAAAAACAGAATGTCCACCTCTCGCTCTTTGATTTTCTTCAATTCATTAAAGAAAAGAAGTTTCGCAGCCGCATTATCCGCATCTTTTTCCCCTGCCCAATGCCACCAGTTCAAATCGCCGGCATGAAATATACTGAGACCGCTGCATTTAATCCAAAAAGAGCCGCCCGCATCTGTGGATCCGTACATATGGATTCTCATTTCATCCCATTCTTCAGAATCCCCAACCTGCATCGGATGCAGAAGATTTTTCGAATTCAAGTTCAGATGACAGTCTGAATGTATAAAATATCCGCTGCATCGATTTTCAAACTGACCTATTCCCGGGTTGAAATGATCCCGATGGAAATGACTTACAAAAAAATATAATTTTTTCCCTGTTTCATTCAGAAGCTTTCCTAAAACATCTTCCGGATCTGCATCGTAGTCAAAAACCAACAGCCGATCTGCCGTTTCCAAAATAAATCCGCTGTGAGACAAAAAATAAATCCTGTATTTCTTCAAGGCGCTCCCCCTTTCATACGCGTTTCTCTGATTTTCCCTTTTGGCTGTATGCCGCATCAAGTTCCCTGAATAATCCGTCTTTTTGGAATCCGATCCTCCAGAAGGCCATTCCTGACAGCTTATACTTATGAATCAAATCAATTTTGGCCTTCAGAGATTCTGAATCCTCCAGCCAAACCGTAAAAGGAATATCATTTTCCTTAAATCGGGAAATATATTGTTTGGAGGGAACATCCCAAACCTTTTGTGCTTTGTGTCTTTTCAGAAAGCCTTCTGTATACTTAACGGTCAGAACATCCGAACGGGCATATCCGGGCTGTCCTTTCCATACACGGGTGTATAAAGGAAGGCCCAGAATCAGCTGGTCTGCCGGGATCTGCTTCAGCAAGACCTGCAGATTCTCATCCAGCCAATCCGCTGCCGCTACAGAACCGGCATACTTGCTGTATGCAGATGTCTGATCATATCCCATCAGCACCTCATAATCACAAGCTCCTGCCAATGCTTTCCGGTCATAGCAAAGACTCCATGTAGGGGAACCCTCACAATAAACAGTAATATTGACGGTATTTTTCTTTCCTGATTGATGCAGCTTATCTGTCAGCTGACGAACAAACGCAGTATAGGCATCCCGATCCTGTTCATACATATTTTCAAAATCAAGATTCCATCCCTCTAAACCATATACTACGGAAAAAGCCGTTAAATAATCGGTCAACCGCTCCTTCCCTGCCGAATCATGTAAAAACTTTTTTGTCTGATCCGGATCAAAGTCATTATGGATCAGCGGCATGATTCCAAAGTCATTCTTTCTGCATCTCTTCAAATAATCAAATTCGCTCTTTTTTCCCGTCTTCAGCCGGCTGTAACTCCCCCACTCCGGTGATACCCATTTTTCTTCTTTTGCAGTAAATTCCGAGCTTGCCGGGTCAAATTCCAAATCCGGGTCCCATAAAAGGATTCTGTCTTTTTCTTCCTTTCTATTTTTCCCCTTCTTTTCCTTCTTCAGGGGTTTGATTTTCAGTTTATGTTTTTTCTGGTCCAGCTGATAATTAATCCCTGCCGGTTCGGAAAAATAAGAAAAATCCACATACGGCTTCTGATTAATTTCTTTCACCGGGATTTCTATTTCTGTTTCTTCTTTTGTTCCCGGAACCTGAGGACGGACAAAGACAAGCTGATCCCGAACCTCTACTTTCCATTTCTTCCCCGATTCCAAAAGTTTCGGAGCTCCATACACCGTATCTTCTTCCTGTACTGCATACAATTCTTTTCCTGCACCGGATACCTGAAGCGGCTGATACTCCGCATAGGAGGAAATCACAAAAAAGAAAGAACACAGCAACGCTATCAATAATTTTTTCATTAAAGACTCCTGAAATTAAAATTCAACAGCAAACTCATGAACAAGCTGTTCCAAGGTCTTAGGTTCCAACAGACAATATACATCTTCCGCCGTTTTGAGCGTGATGTCTTTGCCGGCTGTATACCGTATAAACCGATCCATCAGCCGGTTAATTCCCTTACTGTAAGATACAAGCGGCAGATCTTTATGCAAAATTTCTTTTCCCAGCAGTTTCATCAGAGCAGGTCTAAAAAAATATTCCATAAAACAGCTTTCAATCCAGTAATCGTGCTTTTTCGTCCCGAATCCCCGGGCATGTCTATAGAAATCCAGATACAGCCGAACACCGTCATCCGTTCCTCCCCAGAAATCACTGAAGGCATAATCATATTCTCTGTCTTTCGGAGAACGAATAAAATCAAAAGCATCCGCCTGAACAATACGGACTTTCTCCGGATGAGGGAACTGCGGCAGAATATTTTTCCGGAACAGAGAAATCACATAGGGATTCATTTCCACGACCGTAACCGATTCCACTTCTTCCTTTATCGCTGCCATATAGGTAAAGTAACCAAGTCCCAGACCAAAAGTAATAACCTCTCCCTGTGCCGCTTTGATAGGTTCTTCCATGGAATCTATTTCACTGGATACAACGCTCATCCATACCCTTCCGTTTTCCAGCAGTACCGGAAAATCGACGGGTTCATCGAAAAAGCCTGCATCAGCATAGGCAAAAGGATCTGCTCGTTTGAAGGAGCCGCGGTAAGTCTGGAAAAATTCTCCCGCCAGATAGTTATTCTGCTTCAATTGAATCATTCCGGCAGAACTTTCCCGGATATGAATATTCCGATAATAAGGATTATTGCGGATTTCCGAGGCATCCCGGAGTGTCACGTGAGCAAGAATATATTGATGCAACTGCTCCGCCAGTTCATCCGGTCCCATCCGGTCTGCCAGAAGTATATAGGGAGTCAAATCCTCTTCCCTGCTGTATATATGATCCACTGCTGTATCTATTGTATCCCAAAAGCCAAGATCAACAGCCTCCCGAATCGACTTGTTCCTGTCCGGCTTTTTCAGATCCAGATCACTCACATACAGATGATCTGCGACTTCTCCCAGCATAATATCTCCTGCCGTCACTGCAAGCAAATACTGCATATATAAGGTATCTGTCAGTGCCCTGAGTTCTATAGTATTGGAAATCTTCATCATGACTCTCCGATTATTACAAAGCGCCGCTGGCTATTGTCAGACCGGTAACCCTGCAGGCGCCGACACGTTTCAATTCTCTTGCTGCCGATTCCATTGTAGCACCGGTCGTATACACATCATCCAGAAGCAGTACAAAATGATGACGCACATCGATATTCCGGTTGATATGAAATACTCCGTCGATATTGCGATATCTTTCTTCCCTGGCCAGCAGCGACTGCGTTTCCGTATTCCTGATTCTTACCAGGCCGTGCGGAAGGTAGTTTCTTCCATGACTCTTCATCCAGCTCTGAAAAATCAAATCAACCTGATTATATCCTCTCTTTTGATATTTGAACCGGGAAAGCGGAATAGGAATTACATCTTCTGCATTTTTCAGCCTATCCCACCAGGGGAAGCGGTCTAAAAGCATGGGAAACACTCTTTTTCGGCAGCTTTCTCCTCCATATTTCATCTGCAGTATACACTGTCTCAATGCCCCCTGGTAATTGCACAGAGTATAACAGCCGTCAAGATGTTCTGTATAAGAAGAATTGATCAGTCGGGGATTCCAGAATTCTTTTACACAGGATTCACACCATTGATAGTATAAATCCGTTTTTGTTCCGCAGCCGGGACAGCACGTCGGATACAGCAATTCCAGAAACATGTCCCACCATTTCATAGTTCTATTTCTCCCTTTAATAAGGGCCCAAACAGGCTGTTTCGTTCTCCTCTCTCCTGATTCTGAACGGCCTGCTTCAGAGCAGACTTTGTCGTAATCAGTACAGTCTGTTTTCTGGCCCGGGTAATGCCCGTATAAAGAAGATTGCGCTGCAGCATCATCCATTGCGTAGGAAGCAGCAAAAATACTACCCGGTTATATTCACTGCCCTGACTTTTATGAACGGTTACCGCATAAGCCAGCTGGATGTTGTTTCTTTCATCTCCCTCATAAGATACTTCCTTATCGTAATAATGGACCTTTATGCTACTGCGGTCTGCCGCCCATACGATACCGATATCCCCGTTATAAACCCCTTTTTCATAATCATTGACCTTCTGCATCACTTTATCGCCCGGGAGGAAACGAGTCCCTGCATCTGCTGCTTCTTCTCCCTGAAAAATTTTCTGCAGGAGCTCGTTCAAATGATTGACTCCGCAGATCCCCCGATACATCGGAGACAAGACCTGCATAGACATTTTTTCCCTATCCTCATAATAATGAGCCTGCCGACACAAACTGAGAGTATCCCGCAGTGCGTCTTCCTCGGAATCAGCATAAATAATCCTGAATTCCTCATCATCGGAAACGCACATTTCCCCATTCCGGACCCGTGCTGCATTCTCTACTATTTGGCTTCCCTCCGCCTGCCGGAAAATATGGTCCAGCCGAATGACGGGAACCTCACTGTTCAGCAGATCCCGAAGAGGATTTCCCGGACCGATAGGAGGCAGCTGATCCATATCCCCTACCAATATCAGTCTGGCCTCATCCCGCAGAGCATTCAGCAGATGCGAGAAAAGAGGAATATCCATCATGGAAGATTCATCCACGATAATCAGGTCTTCCTTCAGCAAATCAGACTCATTCTTATTAAAAAAGGTACTGCCGTTCTCATGAATTTCCGCTTCCAGTGCTTTATGAATGGTATCTGCGTCTCTCCCGCTGGAAATGGACAGCCGTTTTGCTGCTCTTCCTGTCGGAGCCATCAGATGAACTTCCAGCCCATGCTGTTCCGCCGCCATAATCAAGGCCCGTACCAGAGTGGTTTTTCCTGTTCCCGGTCCTCCGGTGATAATAAGAATCCCGCTTTCAAAGGCTTTTTCCACTGCTTTCCTTTGTTGTTCTGCCAGAAGAATTCTATTTCCCTTTTCAAATCGTTCTACAGCCAGTTTGGAGGATCCCAAACTCTCCACCTGAAGGAGCTGTTTAATTTTATAAACAGATTCTGTTTCCGCCTCATACAGATACGGGAGATACAAATATTTTTCCCCCTCATAAACCAGAGAAGGAATTTCACCGCTTTCTGTCGCTTCTTCTCCCGCTGCAGCCACCTTCGCCGGATCAATCTGCAGCAGGGAGGCTGCTTTTTTAAAAGAATCTTCTTCCGGAAAACAGGTATTCCCGTTTCGCGCTGCTTCCGCCAGAATATAGTTAATTCCGTAAATGATCCGCTCAGAATCATCCGTAGAAATCCCCTTGGCTAACGCAATCCGATCCACCTCGCGAAAAGATATGCCGGAAACTTCCGAAACCATACGGTAAGGATCATTCTGCAATACCTCTTCCGTCTGGTCCCCGTATAATTTCCGGATTTCTGCTGCATACTTTCCGGGAATTCCCAGAGACTGCAAAAACATAATCAATTCCTGCATCTTGGCAATCTTCTCATAAGAATCCTTGATTTTTTCCAGGGTCTTTTTTCCTATTCCAGGCAAATCGATCAAAGCATCAATATTTTCCCGGAAAACTTCCATCGTTTTATCGCCGAAATAGTCTACAATCCTGTCTGCCATCGAAGGACCGATGCCCGCAATCATTCCCGAAGCCAGAAAACGCCGTACGCCTTCTGCATCCCGGGGTTCCTCCGCTTCCAGCATTTCCGCATGAAATTGTTTACCAAAACGGGGATGCATTTTCCAGCATCCCCGAATCACAATGTTTTGTCCGACAAGGGGGCTTACTCCGTCTATCGTAACAGCCACTGCCTCTTTTGTCCGGCTTTCCTCCATGGAAAAGACGCAAAATCTGCCGTCATTACTGGAAAATATGATTTTCCTGACAATGCCGTGCAGTTCACTCATCACGTGTCCCCCTGAAACTCATTTTTTGTATCTTTTTACTGATATCCATAAGCATCTGATACCAGGAAACAAAATGATCCCGAACTGCACTGTCTTCAATCAGGCTCGACAGTTCCCTGATATTCTTTTCTTCCCGTTTCGCATCATATATGGGAAGCTCTGCTTTCAGCTTATACTGTGCAATCTCTTTGGAAAGGGAAATCCTCTTCTCAAAAAGAGCCAGCAAATCCTTGTCAATCTGACGGACAGAATCACGTAAAGCATTCAATTCTTTTTCGTCCATAGAATCCCCTCCAAAGAAAACTGCGGGAAAATCTTGTACATCAATAAATTACTGATTGTTTTTATGCAGGGTTTCAAGAATTTCCATGACTTTGTTTTTACATTCACTCATCGGCACTTCAATGGTTTCCCCGCTTCTCCTGATCCGGATTTCCACATTTCCAGACTGCTGCCATTTCTTACCGATGGTGACCCTGACCGGATAGCCGATCAAGTCCGCATCCTTAAACTTAATTCCCGCTCTTTCGTTCCGATCGTCTAATACGACTTCATCTTTCTTTTCTTCCAGTTCATCATAAAGCTTTTCGGCTGCTTCCATTACATCCTGCGCCTTATTATTCGCCGGAACGATCACCACTTCATACGGTGCAATGGCAACCGGCCAGATAATTCCGTCATCATCATGGTTCTGTTCAATCGATGCTGCGACTGTACGAGTTACACCGATGCCGTAGCATCCCATAACCAAAGGATTCGATTTTCCGTTACTGTCCAGGAAAGTAGCGCCCAGTTTTTCGCTGTACTTCGTTCCCAGTTTAAAGACCTGGCCGACTTCAATTCCCTTTGTGAGAACAATTTCTCCTCCGCAGTGCGGGCATACATCCTGTGCATCAATCTGCCGGATGGTAGCCACCTTCACATTGCCGAAATCTCTTGCCGGATTGACATGGATATAATGGGTATCTTTTTCATTGGCTCCGCAGCAGGCATCCTGCATTTCCATAACTGTCGCATCGCAGACAATATCAAAGCCTTTCTCCGGCTTAATTCCGATCGGGCTGATATAACCGGCAACCAGTCCGAATTTTTCCAGATCCTCCGGTGCTGCCAGATCAATATTCACGCCATGATAAAGATTCTGCAGTTTGACTTCATTTACTTCATGATCCCCGCGAACCATAGCCAGCACAACCTGATCATCAATCTTATAGACCACTGCCTTGACCGAACTGCTGATCGGCGCATGAAGATATTCACAAACCATTTCTATGGTGTGCTGTCCCGGAGTGCTTACCTTTTCTTTTCCCTTATCATTGACCCTATCGCACTTCAACGTGTTGGGTTCTACTGCCTCGATATTGGCCGCAAAATCACAATGCTTGCAGTAAACAATATCTGCTTCTCCGGAATCGGCCAGCACCTCAAATTCATGCGATGCATTGCCGCCGATTGCCCCGGAGTCTGCTACAACCGGACGGAATTTGAGTCCGCACCGGGTAAAGATCCGGGTATATGCATCATACATATCCTTATACTGTTTATCCAGACCTGCTTCGTCCATATCAAAGCTGTATCCGTCCTTCATAATGAATTCACGGCTGCGCATCAAGCCGAAACGAGGTCTTTTTTCATCTCTGTACTTGTTCTGGATCTGGTACACATTGAGAGGAAGCTGCTTATAGGAATTTACATCCATATGGATCAGCGTTGTAACCATTTCTTCATGCGTCGGTCCCAGACAGTAATCTCTGCCGTGGCGGTCCTTCAGCTTAAACATTTCTTCACCGTAAACATTCCAGCGTTCGGATTTCTGCCAGATTTCGGCCGGCTGAATAATAGGCATCAGGATTTCCTGTGCATCAGTTTTATTTATTTCCTCGCGGATAATATTTTCTACTTTCTGAATAGCCCGCCATGCCAAAGGAAGATAGCTGTATGTTCCGTTGGCGATTTTACGCATCATACCGGCCTTCAGCATATATTTATGACTCATAACCACTGCGTCAGACGGTAATTCTCTCAGTGTAGGACTGTATAATTTAGATGCTAACATGAATTCATTCCCCTTTACTTTCAAATTGTTTAATTTCCTGCATTAATTCATCAATCAGGCGTTCTTCAGGAACACTGCGCAGGACTTTCCCTTTGCGGAACAGCAAGCCTGTCCCCTTTCCTCCGGCAATTCCGAAATCAGCTTCTCTTGCTTCACCGGGACCGTTCACGGCACAGCCCATCACCGCAACACGAATCGGAGCTTTGACCTCCTGCAGACGTGCTTCCACGTCCTTGGCCATCCCGATCAGATTCACCTGTGTTCTTCCGCAGGTCGGGCAGGAAATAAGGACTGGACCGTACTGTTGAATTCCTACGGAACTCAGAATTTCCCTTGCCGCAGAAACCTCCTTCAGGGGATCATCCGTTAAAGATACCCGAATGGTATCTCCGATCCCATCCAGAAGAAGACTTCCGATCCCAATGGCTGACTTGATGGTTCCGCGATACAAGGTTCCCGCTTCAGTAACCCCCAAGTGCAGCGGATAATCCACCTTTTCCGCCAGCAAACGGTTTGCTCTGACCATCATCGGTACATCTGAAGATTTGACAGAAATAACAATATCCCTGAATCCTTCTTCCTCCAGAATCCGCACATGAGAAAGAGCTCCTTCCACCATGCCTTCTGCCGTAGGATGTCCGCCATATCGGTCCAGTATCTCTGCAGGAAGAGATCCCGCATTAATTCCTATCCGGATAGGAATATGCTTTTCTTTGGCCATATCAGTAACCTTTACCACATGATCTCTTCCGCCGATATTGCCCGGATTGATCCGCAATGCATCGATTCCGGACTCCATAGCTGTCAATGCCAGCCGATAATCGAAGTGGATATCCGCTACCAGCGGTACATTCACTTTCTCCCGCAGTTTTCCCAGTGCTTCTGCCGCTTTTTTATCGGGAACCGCTACTCTTACGATATCTGCTCCCGCCTTATGCAGAGCATTGATCTGCGCTGCTGCATATTCCGTGTCAACCGGATTAAATGTGCTCATTGACTGAATAGCCACCGGAGCACCGCCGCCGATCAGCACACCGCCTACATTAATCTGCCTTGTTTTCCGCATAAAGTCCCCCCTGTCCTTATTTCATAATTCCTGTTATATCATTGATCATAGCGAATGCAAATAAGCCGACCAGGATGGCTATTCCCGCCGTTTGTATATAAAATAATGCTTTTTCCGGAATCTTTCGTCCGCTGATCCCTTCCAGTAAAGTAAACAGCAGAACCCCGCCGTCAAGAAGCGGTATAGGCAATAAATTCAGGAATCCGAGATTCAGACTGAGGAGCGCAATAAACATGACCAGAGAAAAGAAACCCTCATCTGCCGCATATCCTGCCATTCGGGCAACACCAATCGGCCCTGATATATCCTGAGTATTCCCATAAATCATGGAATACAATCCTTTGCCCATCATTTTCAGAAGTTCCGCACATTTCTCTCCGCTCATCCACAAAGCCTCTCCGAGTTCTGCCTTATGTGTCTCCCAGGAAGGAATAATTCCAATGATCGGCCGCCCCTCTTCATTCAGCCGGGGAATAACCTGAACCGACATATGCATTCCGTTTCTTTCGATTTCCAGCGGCACAACCGTATTTCCTTTATCCTGAAACGCAGGCCCTATATCGGTCCATTTTTCCAGGGGAATACCATGAACAGACAAAATACGATCTCCCGCCGCCAGTCCGGAAGCTTCTGCAGAAGAGTCCGTCATTACCGCTCCGATAACGGGTACATTCGAAAATGTTTGATATCCTTTTATCCAAAAAGCACCGGCAATCAGCAGAAACGCAAAAAGTATATTAAAGACGGAGCCTGCTGCAATGACAATCAGCCTCGCCCAGACTGGTTTGGACGAAAAGGCCTGAGGATTTCCTGCTGCCGACCGATTCATTCCGACAATCTTATTAAATCCGCCCAGAGGAATAATTCGTAAAGAATAAAGCGTCCCGTTCTTTCTGACTGACCAAAGCTTGGGGCCGAAACCGACAGCGAACTCCTTCACTCCCATGCCCAAAAGCTTTGCACAAATAAAATGCCCGCCTTCATGTACCAGAACAATCACAGCAAAAGCAAGTATCGGTGCAAGAATCCCGATGATCATAAAGAATAATCCTCTATAAATCGTTCTGCAAGAATCCGGGATTCCCGATCTGCCCGAAGAATATCCTCATAAGAATCAATCTTATGAATCGCCCGGGAATCCAGTGTCCTCTCTACAATATCAAAAATGGACAGGAAAGAAATCCGTCCCTGAATAAAAGCACGAATGGCCTCCTCATTGGATGCGTTGAATACAGTTCCCGCATCGCCCCCCGCCTTTCCTGCTTCATAAGCCAATTTCAGAGAACGAAACACCTCCGTGTCCGGCTTCTCCACCTGAATCGCCATAATCTTTTTCCAATCCAGAAAATCATGAGAAGGTGTCGGCATACGTTCCGGATAAGTCATTGCGAATTGAATCGGCAGATGCATATCCGGGAGTCCTAGCTGTGCCATCACTGTACCGTCTATATATTCTACCATAGAATGAATGATACTTTGAGGCTGAACAACCACTTCAATATTGTCATAATCCACCCCGAAAAGCCAATGCGCTTCAATGACCTCCAATCCCTTATTGAACATCGTTGCAGAATCAAGAGTCACTTTCATGCCCATATTCCAGGTAGGATGTTTCATGGCATCCTGCAGAGTAACATTGGCCAATTCTTCCTTTTTTTTCCCGCGGAAAGGGCCGCCTGATGCAGTCAGCAAGAGCTTATGTATCGCTTTTCGATCCTGCCCCATCATGGATTGGAATATGGCGCTGTGCTCACTGTCTACCGGTCGAATCAGCACATGATGTTTCCTTGCTGCCTCTTCCACCAGCGCACCGCCTGCCACAAGGGTTTCTTTATTGGCCAAAGCCAGCTCTTTATTTGCCGATATCGCAGTCAATGTAGGAAGCAGTCCGGCAATCCCCACAACAGCAACCATAACCAGGTCCACATCATCCCTGAGACAAATCTGGGAAAGATTGTCCTGCCCGACAAAAACTTCTGCCGATCCATCATACATTCCGCAAAATTTTTCTCCAGCTTCCGGATCCGTAATAACAATTGCTGCCGGTTTAAATTCTTCCGCCTGCTCCAGCAGCTTATCCACATTCCGATGTGCCGCAATCACGGAAGCACAGAAAAGGTCAGGATGCATACGGATGATATCCATCGTCTGCGTTCCGATAGAACCCGTACTGCCCAATACTGCAATTTTCTTCATATTCGAGCCGCCTTTCCCTTACGACATGGCCAGTGCTGCCAGTAAACATGGTGCCACAAATAAAAGGCTGTCAAAACGGTCCATCATTCCCCCATGTCCGGGAAGAATATTTCCGGAATCCTTTACCCCGCAGGCTCTTTTGATATAGGACTCAAACAGATCTCCCATTGGCGCCATTACAGCAATCACAACAGAAAAAACAAATGCCCGGAAAATTTCAAGCTGCAGTACTGATGCAAACGCCGTATCCAGCAGAATACAGCCGATTACACCGCCGGCCAGGCCCTCCATCGTCTTATTCGGACTGATATGAGGCGCCATTTTCCGTTTTCCCCACTTTTTCCCTGCCAGATAAGCAAAGGAATCACTGGCCCAGGTCCCGATCAATGCGAACAGAATAAAGAAAACTCCCTGATCAATGGGAATTTCTTCCGGCAAAGATAATTGATGCATGCCTCTCAGCATCACCAGAGAACCGAATCCGATGCCGAAATAAAGCACACCGAAAACAGTATAGATCAGATCATTCATTTCCGACTGCTTCACCGCAAGAATCAGATACAGCAAAAAAATGAAAGAAAAAAGAACGACTCCGAAAAATATCGGGATGGAATAGAAACCGGATGAGCCGATTATCAGAAAAAGAAAGAGTACAGCCGGTTTCAAAAGCACAAAAATATTGATTTTCTTCAGCATACGCCAATATTCCAGAAGTGCAAGAAGAGAAACCGCAAACACGGCTGCCGTAAACGGAACGCTGCCCAGCCATACCAGTCCCAGTACAACAATGATGCCGATGATTGCCGTTATTACACGGACCTTCATTTCTTTTCCTCCGTTAAACCACCGAAGCGCCGATCTCTGTCGGAAAACCAGCGGATTGCCTTGCGCAGTTCTTCTTCCGTAAAGTCCGGCCACAGAACCGGCGTAAAATACAACTCACTATAGGAAAGCTGCCAGAGCAGAAAATTGGAAATCCGGGATTCTCCGCCGGTACGAATCATCAGATCCACATCCCGGGCCGATGAAGGATACAATTCTTTCCCGATGGTTTCTTCGGTGATATCTTCCACGGCAAGTGATCCTTCCCTTGCACGCATTGCAATTCTTTTCGCCGCCTGCACCAGTTCGGCCCTTCCTCCGTAATTGATTGCTACATTCAGAATCAATCCATTGTTCCGTGCCGTGTCTGCTTCGCACTCTCTGATCCTGTTTCTCAAGTCCTGGGAAAGTGCGGACAAATCTCCTATGATATGTACCTGTACATTATCTTCCACTAGTTCACGAAGCTGCCCGATCAGATAATTCTTAAAAAGCCGCATCAGAAAATTCACTTCAATAGACGGCCTTTTCCAGTTTTCTGTAGAAAAAGCATAAACCGTCAAGACCTTGATTCCCAGATTTCCTGCAGCCTGAACGATTTTCTTAACATTCGCCGCACCAACCTGATGTCCGTATGTTCTCTCCCGTCCCCGCTTCTGTGCCCATCTGCCGTTTCCATCAAGAATAATGGCCACATGTTCAGGAAACGATTTTTTCTCTGACATAATCTACTCCTCATACTGCCGAGAGGCTTTTCATGGTATATACAATAAGAAATCGTACCTTAAAGATACGATTTCTTTTCATTCTATTGCTTTAAGGATTAAATTCCGGAAAATTCTTACAAGTTATCAGACAGACATGATTTCTTTGATTTTCTTGTCTGTAGCATCTTCAATTTCCTTGATTTTCTTGTCAGTCAATTTCTGTACTTTATTTTCCAGATCTTTAATGATGTCTTTGGAAACATCACTGTTCTTTTCTTCCTTCTTCAGGAAATCATTTCCGTCACGGCGAATATTTCTGACTGCCACCTTAGCTTCTTCAGACTTTTTATTGACAACCTTTACCAGTTCCTTGCGCCGTTCTTCCGTCAGCTGCGGGATTGCCATACGAATCAGATTGCCGTCATTCATGGGAACTAAGCCCAGATCGGACTGAAGAATTGCTTTTTCAATGTCCTTCAAAATCGTTTTATCCCAAGGCTGCACTACCAGCATACGGGCTTCCGGAACTGTTACAGAAGCTACCTGTGTAACCGGCGTCCGGGAACCGTAATATTCTACAAATACCCGGTCAAGGAGGCTGGCGTTTGCCTGGCCTGTACGGACGGAAGCGAATTCGTTTTTAAGTGCAGCAATTGATTTATCCATCTTATCGGATAATTTCTTCATTTCTTCTTCATACATGATTATTTTCCCTCAATCAATGTGCCCAGGGTTTCACCTTTGCACGCCTTTACAATATTTCCCGGAACATCAATATTGAATACGACAATCGGAATCTCATTATTCATGCACAGAGTGATAGCCGTATTATCCATTACAGCCAGTTCCTTCTGCAGCACTTCACCATATGTCAGATGAGTAAACATCTTTGCATCGGGATTCAGTTTTGGATCAGAATCATAAACTCCGTCTGTCTGTTTCTTTGCCATAAGCATTACATCCGCTTCAATTTCCGCACTGCGGAGTGCTGCTGTAGTATCCGTGGTAAAATACGGATTGCCTGTACCGGCGCCAAAAATAACAACTCTTCCTTTTTCCAGATGACGAATTGCACGGCGGCGGATATACGGCTCTGCCACCTGGCGCATTTCAATCGCTGTCTGGACTCTCGTGCTTACTCCTAATTTTTCCAAAGCATCCTGAAGAGCTACCGAGTTGATCACCGTAGCCAGCATCCCCATATAGTCGGCCGATGCCCGATCCATGCCGCCCTGACTGCCTTTTAGTCCGCGCCAGATATTTCCGCCGCCGACAACAACAGCCACCTCAATTCCGGATTCGCAGGCTTCCTTGATTTCTCCTGCCAGCCGATATACCACTTCCGGATCAATGCCGAAGCCTTTGTCATTGGCCAAAGCTTCCCCTGACAATTTCAGCATGACTCTTTTGTATTTTTTCTGTTCCGTTGTCATCATCTGCCTCCAAGATATGAAATCTGCTTCTTCTTTTTATTATATAATATCCTGCTCAATTTACAAAATAAGAGAACACTAAAAAGTGTTCTCTTATAAAAATTACTGATTCAGCTGTTTAGCAACTTCTGCTGCCAGGTCATCCTGTTTCTTTTCAATGCCTTCACCGAGCTGATAACGAGTGAAACGAAGAACTTCAGCGCCCTTGGATTTCAGCAGCTTAGAGATTGTCAAATCAGAATCCTTAATGAATTCCTGATCTACCAGGCATACTTCCTTGTAGTACTTATTGATTCTGCCGATAACCATTTTTTCAATGATTTTTTCCGGTTTGCCTTCATTGCGGGCTTCTACAGCAAGTACTTCCTTTTCATGTTCGAGTTCAGCCTGCGGAACTTCCGTACGATTGAGATAAGACGGATTTGCTGCTGCAACCTGCATAGCAACATCTTTTCCCAATTCATCATCGCCGCCAGTCATTTCTACGAGAACACCGATCTTGCCGCCCCCGTGAATGTAGCTGTATACAGCACCGTCTGCACTTTCATAACGGGTGAATCTGCGGACAGAAATATTTTCGCCGATTTTGGCAACAGCTTCAGTAACCTGTTCCTTAACGGTCTTTCCGTTCATGTCGGAAGCCAGCAAAGCTTCTACATCAGCCGGATTTATTTTGATAATCTGTTCAGCAATTGCAAATGCCAGACTTCTGAAATCTTCATTGCTTCCAACGAAATCGGTTTCACAGTTAACTTCCAGCAATGCGCCGACTTTTTTATCATCGGACATAGCGAAAACCACAGTACCTTCAGCTGCAACACGGCTCGCTTTCTTGGCTGCCTGAGACAATCCCTTTTCACGAAGGATATCTACAGCCTTTTCCATATCGCCTTCAGCTTCAACAAGTGCTTTCTTGCAGTCCATCATTCCCGCGCCGGTTTTGGTTCGTAAATCTTTTACCATTGCAGCAGTAATATTCATCTTATGACCTCCATCAGAAAAAAGGTGTTTTTCAACGCAATCGAATCGGAACAGATCTTATTCCTTATCTGCTTCCTGTTCTTCAGCTACTACTTCTTCTTTAACTTCTTCTGCAGCTTCTTCCTGCTGGCCCTGGCGGCCTTCGAGAACTGCATCAGCCATCTTGCTGGTCAGAAGTCTTACGGCACGAATTGCATCATCGTTTGCCGGAATCGGGAAATCGATAACATCCGGATCGCAGTTTGTATCAACTGTAGCAACAACCGGAATGTGGAGCTTATGAGCTTCAGCAACAGCGATTTCTTCCTTCTTGGAGTCGATGATAAAAATAGCTCCCGGAAGCTTCTTCATATCTTTGATTCCGCCCAGGTTCTTTTCCAGTTTTTCCAGTTTCCGCTTCATGAGAATAACTTCCTTCTTCGGATACTGGTCGGTCGTGCCTTCTTCAAACATTTTTTCCAGTTCTTTCAGACGAGCGATACGTGTCTGAATGGTGCGGAAGTTGGTCAGCATACCGCCCAGCCAACGTTCATTCACATAGAACTGGTTGCAACGGGTAGCTTCTTCCTTAACGGTGTTCTGTGCCTGCTTCTTTGTGCCGACAAAGAGAACCGGGCTGCCGCTTGCAGCTACTTCACGGATAAAAGCATAAGCTTCATCTACTTTTTTTACAGTCTTCTGCAGGTCGATGATATAGATTCCGTTGCGTTCGGTAAAAATGAACCGAGCCATCTTCGGATTCCAACGACGGGTCTGATGACCGAAGTGAACGCCTGCTTCCAGCAACTGTTTCATGGATACAACTGACATAATAAAAACCTCCTGTTAATAACCTCTGTCCGCTTCCTCTCCCGCAGCCACCTTATGGCACAGATGCGGAAATCCGCGGGCATGTGTATTCATGCCTTTCTAGTTTATCAAAAAGGATTTTTAAATGCAAGTCTGTTTCACAAGATTTTCCGCCGCATTTCAAGTCTCATGGGCTTTTATTTTACATCGGCATATTCTGTTTCTGTTATGGTATGATATTTATGTCTTATTTTTCTTACTATAAAAGGATGAGCAGTATGAATACAACCAACAATCAACTATCGGACAAAACAATAAAGAAAAGTCTTCATATAGAATGGCTGCGTGCCCTCTGCATATGGCTGGTCATGTTTACCCATACATCCACGGCCGGGTTTTCCCTCTATATTGAAAGACCGCACTCATTGTTCTTTCCTTTATACCTTGCCGTTCCCTTCTGGGTAAAGACTGCAGTCCCTATCTTCTTTATGATTTCGGGAGCTCTTCTCCTGAGGAAAGAAGAGCCTGTCAGCCGGATTTTTCAAAAAAGAATCTGGCGATTCATTCAGGTTATTTTTATTTTTTCCCTGATTAACTACCTCTGGTTCTACCACAATCTGCCATTGTCCATTGAAGGGCATATAGCCAAATTCTTCACCCTGCTGTACACCCATGATCTGGCTACTGCCTATTATTTCCTGTATATCTACATTGCTTTTCTTCTTATGCTTCCGATCTGGAGAAAACTTGTCAGCGTCATGAGCAACGAGCTTTTTCTGTATCTCATTGCACTGAACCTGTTCTTCGTCGGATGTGTTCCCGTCATTTCTTTCCTGTGTTTTAAGGGGACCGGAGAAATGAACTATTTCCTTAATCCTCTGCTCGCTGTATCAGAACCGACTTTTTATTTTCTGATCGGCTATTGGATAGAAAATGTTCTTCCGGAGTCCTGGCTGACAAAGAAAAACCTCATCCGGCTGGGTATTGCTGCAGCCGCCGGAACAGCTATCGCCGGAGGAATGACCTGGTACCATGGCATCGTTGCCGGAGGAATGACAGAAGCCATTTCCGAACGTTTCTATGATTCTTTCCTTTTTTTGAACAGCGCTTTTCTATTCTGCCTTTCCCGAAAATGGTTCTCCGCACATACTGTTTCTCCGACCTGGCAAAAGCGCCTCATCTTTCTGGGAAGCATGTCCTTCGGCGTTATGTTGTTCGAGGAAATTACCCGGAATCTCACACATCTTTTCTTCACAAAAATCCTGTTGACCTACTTTCCCCGCATTCCGTTCATTGATGCTGTGCTGTGGATCTGCACCGCTTATATTCTTGGCATCATAATTACATACTTCCTGAAAAAAATTCCCTACTTCCGAAAATTGATTTAATCATAATTAAAAGGTCAGGCAAATTTCTGCCTGACCTTTTTTACTGCCTACACTGCCTTTTCAATTTTTCCGTTCTTCAGATAAATAAATTCCCCGGTTTTCTTTTCTTTGCCCAATTCTCTGGCAATCTTCATGGTCCGGGCATGGCAGGTAAACAAAAAGATTTGCTGCTCCTTACCCAGATCGAGCAGGAAACGCAGTGTCTCCTTTTGCCTCGTTTCATCAAAACGGACAAATATATCATCCAATACGATCGGCAGCGGCTCCACCTGCTCACCGAAAGACAGCGCCATAGCCAGCCGTACCGCCAGATAAACCTGGTCTCCCGTTCCCGAAGACCAGATTTTAGGCTCTTTTTCCCGAAGCTGAGAATCAATGATACTGATATCTTTTCCGTTCTCCGATAACCGAAGAGAATATTTCCCGCCGGTCATCGTCTGCAGAAATTGATTCGCCCTGTCCAGAATCAGCGGCTGTTTGCCGGCTTCATAACTTTCCTGCGTCTTGTTCAGAAAATATTCCATGAAGCAGCAAGTCATCCACTCTTCCAGATTTGCCCGGATTTCAGTTTCTGTTTCCTGCTTCTGCTGCAGGATTTTTGTAATTGTATCATCTCCGGCCAAGCGGAAAATTTCATTTTCCACAGCCCCCTGCTGTCTTTGCAGACCGCCCAGTCTTTCCGACATATCAGCAATCTTTTCTGTATATTCCTGATGCTGTTTCATCCATTCATCATACTGCCCGGTTTCCAGAGAATGCCAGAGCTTCTGAAAATCCTCATCACTGCCCGCATACATGCGCAGATCCTGCTTAATGTTTTCCCATTCTCTGCAAAGCTGATCATGATGTTCGTGGGCATTTACCTTTTCGGCAAATTCTTCCGCATTGTGTGCATCAACCAGATGAAGCAGCGTATTCATTTCTCTCTGACAGGAAGACCAGTTGTCATCCAGCTTCTTCATTTCCCTTTCATAAAGGCTGTGCTGATGATTTTTTTCCTGAACAGCTTCCCATTCCAGATTCTTTTTCTGATTTTCCTCATAAATAGCAGCGATGCTGTCCGGCGTTACCGGATAATCCAAACCGGCAGCAGATATAATGGAATAAGCTCTACGGGAAAATTTATCCAGCTTGGCATCCATCTGCTCCAGCCGCAGTTCAATGATTTTTCCTCTGCCTTCTTCAGAATAAATTTTCTGCCACTGTTCCTGCAATACAGACAGATTGTCTGCAGAAGACACCGGTAATTTATTTTTTTGCAGCCATTCTGCCCATTCTTTATCTGTCTTTTCTTTTTCCCGGCGCAGTTCTTCTCCCTCAGAGACCCATTTCTGATGTGCTGCTTCCTGCTTCTTTACCGTTTCCGCTCTCCAGGAATCAGCCTGCCTTTTTGCCTGATTCTTATAGAACTGCGTCCTTTTTTCCTGCATCATATTATGGAAAGCCTGCAAGTCCTCCGCTGTTTCAGGGAAAGGCTTTGCAAAACCTTCCTCCAGTTTCTTTCTTGCCTGGAGCAATTCTTCCATTTGCCCGTTCAGTATTTTTAATTCAGAGCCTTTCCGATTGACCTTTTTATAGTTCATCATCATGGCCAGTATTCCTAAAATCAGAAAAATTCCTGCGGCATAGAAAGCCGTATATCCGATAAGTGCATTAAAAAAAGCAAAGGCATCGCCTGCCGCAGCGAGCAGCAGAATAACCCCGGCAACAAACCATACTGTATACTTTGTGTCCGCCGTCTCGGATACACTCTGTATCTGATTCCGGATTTCCGAAATTCGGCGTGCAGTATTTTCAACCTGCTGCGCCTTTTCCTCAATCTCTTTCCAATCTTTTTCTGTCAGGACATTCTCACTGTCCTCTGTCTTCTCCAGCTGTTCTACCTGCGGCTCTCTCTTTTCCCAGAAATGGAGCTCATTATTCCGTCCTCCTACGCTTTGAGAGATCCTCCGGCCTTCCTCCCAGTCCACATTGACACTGGGATTTTTCGGATCAAGAGGCCTGTCCCAGAGAGACAGTTTATATCCCAGATTCTCATAATCAATTTTCCAAAGTTCTTTTTCTTTATCCAGAGCGTCTGCATCGGAAATCGTCTGTTTCCATTGTCCCAAGTCAATATACAGCTTTTCCAGCTCATCCGACATGCCTGCCCAGGGGATAACTTCTTCCTTTTTCAACGGATGGTATGCATCCAGCTTTTCCTGCAGTATCATTTTCTGATCATGGATAACCTTCATCCGATTCATCAGTTGATTCCACTGTTCTTTTCCATTTGAAGGAAACATTCTGACCTGTTGGGATAAATCCAGCTGATGCTTGACTTCCCGGGCCCGTTTATAGTATTCCCAGGCTCCCAGACGCTTTTTTAAAGACTGATCTTCTTCTTCGGCACATTCCAATTCCTTCTGCAATACCGCTATATCATCTTTCAGCTGCTTCTGCTTCTTTTGCAGCTCGGAAAAATCCTTCTCCTGATTCGACAGCAGATCCAGTTTCTGATTCAATTCTTCCAGACTGCTCATCAGCTGATTGATTTTCCGTTTCCCCTGGGAAGAGACAACTAGAAGATTCTGCTTATTTTCCTGCACATTCTTCTTGATGTCTGAAAGAGTTTCTCCCCCCTGAAGCATAAAAAAGCGGCTCCGTACCTGATCATTACTGAAAAAAGAAATTCCCTGCAGGTCTTCCAGCCCCAGAGCAAATATCTTTTCATACATCTTGCGGTTCAGACCGTTCCACCAGTTCTGCGGCAGATCTTCCTCTGTTTTTACATGATTCCCTGTTTCAAACCATCTCTTTTTCTCATCCTGAAAAACCCGGAATACCTGTCCGTCCGGACGAACAAACTCCATGCTTCCCTTTTTCCCGTACCATTTCCCTCGTTCATATCCGAAAAGCATATCCCGGATAAAACGAAGCAGTGTTGTCTTTCCGCTTTCATTTTCCCCCATAATCACATGCAGTGCCGAGGAAGATGGCTGCCAGGAGACATCCCGATAGATGCCGTACTGCTCCAGCTTTAAATCAGTGATTTTCATCTTCTTCCTCCTTAGAGAGCATTTCTGCACCGGCAACCCTTGCTTTTTCCAATGCGCTCTCCATCATGTCATCAGAAATATAATTCCGCAGCATTCCGTACTTGACCAATTCAGGCTGCTTCTCCAGAAATTCTCTGAATTCCCCGCTGATCTTTTCCCCGCCCCGGACAGCATCGTCAAAAGTCCGAAGATAGGCTCCCGTTATATCCGGAAGTTTTTTCCGCGCTTCCAGATCCAGCAAAGGTTTTGTCCGGTCTACTAACTTGATAAAATACGCAAACAGGAAGCGGAACTGCTCCCTGTCATTCAGAAGCTGCAGAATATACTCTTTTCCTTCCTCCGTAGAAACCGCCGCATGCAGAGGGCCGTTTCCGTTCAGAATAATCCGTATAATATTCGGCCTTTGGGTTGCTTCCTTTAATTTCTGCCGCTGTTTTGTGATTTCACGAAGCAATTCCTCCGGATTGGACAGCCCGGAAATATCCACATCCATATCCATCCAGCGAATTGCATCTGTCTCAATAAATTTCATCACTACCGTTCCGTATGCACCTACATCGACGAGATAGCATCCTTTTTCTCCCGTTTCAGACAGATCCAGGCCCTGTGTATTTCCCGGATACACAATATAAGGCTTTTCTGAAACAGTTTTTCGTGCATGAATATGCCCGAGAGCCCAGTAATCCATGCCTGTCTGAATCAAATCCTCTGCCGTACACGGAGCATAATCACTCCCCGACATCCCCAGATCTGTATGAAGCATCCCTATGGAAAACACATCTTTTTCTTCTTTATGAAAAAGAGCGGACAGATTCTCCGAGGTATGTCTTGTTCTGTAGCTGATTCCGTAAACCCGGGCCACAGTTTCCCCTTCCCGAACCAGCGGAATCGATTCCACACGATCGGACGGGAAGATATGAACTGATTCAGGCAGAGGAATATCCGCCTTCCAGGCTTCGCCCGAGTCATGATTCCCATGAATGATAAATGTCTCTATTCCGTTTTCTGCTGCTCTGTATAATTCCCTTGCAAAAGCCATCTGCGCCGCCAGACTGTGATGATTGCTGTTATACACATCTCCGGATATCAGAATGGCATCCGTTCTGTTTTCTATAGCTGCATCCACGACCTTCTCAAAAGCCTTAAATGTAGCTTTTCCTATTTGCTCATTCCACGGACCTTTACTTCCCGGACGAATGTCGCCGAAGGGTTCACCCAAGTGTAAATCTGCACAATGGATAAAAGAAAAATGTTTTCCCATAACTCCTCCTGGTTAACCAATTGCTGGTTTTATTTTATCATACCCTGCTGTTCACCTGCCATAAAACCGTCCCTACAGTAAAACAGGGTCAGAAAAAGAGCTGCATGAAGTCTGCAGCCCTTTCTCTTTACATCGTCTCATAAATGTCCGCTACCGCATCATATTCCTCATCCGTCGGCGGTATATATTCGGCCTCACCGTCTTCTCCCTCTGTGATTTTAGCCAGAAGAATTTCCGGTTCCTCCTTCGAATCTTCCCTTTCAGGGATAGAGACAAGTACGGCAAACTGTTCCCCTGCGAAGGGAATAACCGTATCCTGTACATAATCCCGGACATTTCCTTCCGTATCTGTAATTGATACGATGACTGGTGTTTCTTTACTCATGACTGTATTCCTTTGCTTTTAAAAGCAAGATGCTGTAAGTAACCTTCCAGAATAACAACAGCTGCCATTTTATCAATGACTTTTTTCCTTTTCTTTCGGCTTACGTCCGCTGCAATCAGCTGCTTTTGTGCCATGACCGTTGTTAAACGTTCATCCCAAAAATGATAAGGGATTTTAGGAAAGGCCTTTGCCAATTCCTCTGCAAAGGCTTCGGTCCTTTCTGCCCGCATTCCTTTTGTTCCGTTCATATTCAAAGGCATGCCGAGCACAAATTCCTCCACCTTGTACTCATCGACGAGTTCGCGAAGTCTCTTGAAATCCGCTTCTCTTGTCGTATGACGAATGGTTTCCAATCCCTGGGCCGTCCAGCCAAACAAGTCGCTTACCGCTACTCCTATGGTCTGCGATCCCACATCAAGAGCCATAATTCTCATTATCACAGCCCTTTATGTTTTACATAGAAACGAACCAGTTCCTCTACGATTTCATCCCGTTCGATTCCAGAAATCAGCCGTCTTGCATCATGCCGGCTGGTTATGTAGGTGGGCTCTCCCGAAACAAGATAGCCGACAAGCTGTACAGTAGGATTATGACCCGCTTCCTTCAGAGCAGAATATACCTCTTTCAGAATCATGGCTGCCTGTCTGTTCTCTTCACTATCGGCATTGGTATTAAATAATATTGTTTCGTCAGAGACTGCCATAACGTTTCCTCCTTAATTAATCATTTCCTCAAGAGCTGTAAGACCTTCTGCCAGAGCATCCTGCAATTTAGACGGATCCTTGCCGCCGGCCTGCGCAACCTGAGGTTTTCCGCCGCCGCCGCCTTTGCAAACCTTTGCGGCCTTGGAAATTACCTTACCCATATGAACCCCGGCTTCTACGGCTTCAGACGATGCCATACCGACAAGATTTACCTTGTCACCTGCCTTCGTCCCCAAAAGGAATGCACCTTTCGGCAGCTTGCCTTTAACGAGATCTGCCACCTTGCGCAGTTCATCCATGTTGTCAGCCTGTACTTCAGCGCTGAAATAGGAGATTCCGTTCTTCTCCCGGACATCTTTCATAATGGAGTCCATCTCGCTCTGCGCCTGCTGCCGCTTGAGAGCCTCCACTTCATTTCTTAAAGATTTGATCGTTCCCAGCAGCTTTTCAATCTTTTCCGGCATGCCTTCCGCATCACTCTTCAAAAGCTTCGCCGACCGAATCAGCAGATCTTCCTGATTTTTTACCAGTTCATAAGCTGCTTTTCCCGTCACAGCTTCAATGCGGCGGACACCGGAACCGATCCCGCCTTCACTCAGGATGCAGAACAGTCCCAATTCGCCGGTATTTCCCACATGGCTTCCGCCGCACAGTTCCTTACTGAAATCCCCGATAGAAACAACGCGGACAACTTTGCCGTACTTTTCACCGAACAGCGCCATAGCGCCGGACTTCTTAGCTTCTTCCAGAGGCATCGTACTGATAGAAAGTGCGGTTCCTTTCCGGATTTCCTCATTCACAATATCTTCTACCTGCCTGAGCTGTTCTCTGCTCAGCGGTTCCGGCCAGGTAAAGTCAAAGCGCAGACGATCCGAAAGGACAAGAGAACCTGCCTGGTTGACCTGGTTCCCGAGAACGCGGCGCAAAGCAGCCTGCAGCATATGCGTACCGGTGTGATTTCTTGCCAGTGCCTCTCTTCTTTCACGATCTACTGTTACTTCCACCGTTTCGCCGGCAAAAATCGTTCCCTCTCTCACTGTTCCGATAAGATAAACAATGCCGTCAGGAAGTTTTTTTGTATCCTCTACATCAAGAATACCTTCTTCACCTTTAAGAACACCGGTATCCCCTACCTGTCCGCCGCCTTCTGCATGGAATGGATTGTTCTGCAGGATAACCGTAACCTTAGTGCCGTCTGATGCACTGCTGATTTCCTTCCCATCTCTTCCGAGAAGAAGAATTTCTGTTTTCCCGTCTTTATCTTCCGTAGTCAGACTGGCAATGTTCAGTTTCGTCGTATCCGGCGTAGCTACCTTAGCCGAAACCTGCGCACGGGCAGCACGGGCTCTTTCCTTCTGCTCGGCCATCGCTGCTTCAAAGCCCTGCTTATCGATGGTCATTCCCTGTTCCTTGGCGATTTCATCGGTCAGTTCCCAGGGGAAACCGTATGTATCATACAGTTTAAACACAAGATCTCCCGCAAGAATATCCTTCTGCTTTTTCTTTGTATCTTCCAGCATTTCAGACAGGAGATCGCTTCCTGCATTCAGTGTGGAATGGAACCGTTCTTCCTCCATTCCGGCCACCTTTTTGATCAGCATCTGTTTATCCACCAATTCCGGATAAGCAGGCTTCATCATGGCAATGACCACATCAATCATCTGTCCGATGAAAGGATCCTGGATGCCGATCAGTTTGCCGAAGCGAACAGCACGGCGAAGGATTCTTCTCAGCACATATCCTCTTCCTTCATTGGAAGGCAGAATCCCATCGGCAATCATGTTTGTAATAGCTCTGGCATGATCGGAAATGACCTTTAATGCTACATCTCCCTGAGCACTTTTGCCATAAGGAACCCCTGACAGAGCAGCTGCCTCTTCAATAATCGGGAAAAATAAATCCGTCTCAAAATTGTTTTTCTTATGCTGCAAAACCGCAGCCAGACGTTCCAGACCGGCACCGGTATCAATGTTTTTCTTAGCCAGAGGGAGATAGGAGCCATCCTTCTGACGATCGTATTGGCTGAACACCAGGTTCCAGATTTCCAGGAAACGATCTCCGTCTCCTCCCATCTGATTTTCCGGATCCGTACCGAATTCTTCGCCCTGATCATAAAAAATTTCAGAGTCAGGTCCGCACGGGCCTTCCCCGATTTCCCAAAAATTATCAGAAAGCGGATAAATATGATTTTCCGGAAGTCCGATCATATGGTGCCAATAATCATGGGCCTCCTGATCATCCGGATAAATCGTTACATATAATCTGGACGGATCAAGCTTAATGACTTCCGTCAAAAATTCCCACGCCCAGGTAATAGCTTCCTTTTTGAAATAATCGCCAAAGGAAAAGTTTCCCAGCATTTCAAAAAAGGTATGGTGGCGGGCCGTATGGCCTACATTTTCAATATCCCCCGTACGAATGCATTTCTGGCTGGTCGTAACTCTATGTCTGGGCGGCTCTACTTTTCCCGTAAAATACGGTTTTAAAGGAGCCATCCCTGCTCCTATAAGAAGAAGACTGGGATCATCCTTCGGTATAAGAGAAAAGCTCTTCAGCCTCAAATGATCTTTTTGATTCTCAAAAAAAGATAAATATGCTTCGCGAATATCATTGCCTTTCATGATAATCCCCCTTAATCCAATTATTTTTTCATTATATATGACTTACAGAACCAGCGCAAATAAATCTTTCTGTTTTTGCACCGTATCCCGGGCCGCCTCGTCCGGCACTTTGTCAGACTGAATATCACTTTCCCCTTTTCATTTGTTCATCCGTCCTTTTCGCTTCGGCAATGACCGCCAGATGCTTTCCCAGGTCCCGGTATTTTTCTTCATCATAAAAGGCATAATAAATATGCTCGTCAAAATCCCCCTCCGTCTGCGCTTCCCCCAGAGGATTGATAAAACAAGAGTGTCCTCCCAGTCTGATTCCGTGATAAGAGCCCACCATATTTACAGCGGCAATGCACATTCCATTCTCAACGGCCCTTGCCCGCGTCAGAATCTGCCACCTTTTTACATGAACTGCAGGCCAGGACGCCGGAGCCATTACAAGTGTTACTCCGGACTTCGCCATTTTTCTCCACAGCTTCGGGAAATAAAGTTCATAGCAGATAGCCATCCCGACCTCAACCCCCTGTATGTTCGTTTGCAGCCGGCGCGTTCCGGGCTTCATCAGCTGCGCTTCCCTGTATCCGTAAAAAAGATGCCGCTTGCTGTAATGTGCCCGAATCCGGCCGTCCGGACCGAATATAAGGCCCGTATTCTTTACGGCGCCGTCTTTTTTTACAGGAAGTGTTCCCGCCTCCAGTGTGACTCTGTGATAAGCGGCAAAAGAAGACAGTCTCTGAATCAGCGGATCTCCCGGACGCGTAACGTTTTTCCCGAAATTATGAAAATCATATCCGATCGTCCAGAGCTCCGGCAGAATCAGAAGATCACTGTAAGGAGCTGCCTGCCCCAGAAGTTCAAAAGCATGCTCTATATTATGATCTTTATCTCCTGATTTTACATTCATCTGTATCAGTGCAATTCTCATGCATACCTCCCTCCTTTTATAAAAAAACACACAGGAAAAGGCTGCTTTGAAATATACTCCTACATTTCTCTGCAGCCCCGGCACTGTAATTCATGAAACTCTATAAGATTCTGTTGGCACCGATATACCGATCATGCCAGTATCCGTTCTTCATAGTTGCCACAGCCACCCCGCGGCTCGTGGTCGCACTGATAAAATAACCGTCCCCCAGATACAGACCGGAATGAGATATCCCTTCTGCATAGGTGTTGAAGAATACAAGATCTCCCGGCTTCAGGGAATTCACAGAAATCTTTTCCCCGGAAAAATACTGTTCATCCGCCGATCGGGGCAACAGAATACCCTTCCGATTAAAAACATACTGGATAAATCCGGAACAATCAAAACCTTTTGGGGTTGTTCCTCCGAACCGGTAAGGAACTCCCACATACCTTTTAGCCTCTTCCGTAATATCTTTGACCTTTTTGGTTACCGGCCCTGCGTAATGCCATTGTACGATCGAATCATCAATCCCTATTTTCTGCTTTCCTTTAGACAAACCGGATCTGTCCTGCTTTGCGGAAGTGGAAGCTTTCTTTAAGTTTTTCCCTGTCAATGCCTTATATGTTGCAGGGCCAACGATTCCGTCAGCATCCAATTTTCTTTTCTTTTGGAACTGCATCACCGCTTTTTTCGTTTTCCCGTCAAAAACTCCATTGGCCGATACACGGTAACCGTACTTATTCAGGCGCTGCTGTATGTATTTTACATCATTTCCCTTGGAACCGACCATGTAATCGGCCCGGGAGATATTCAGGGAACACAAAGAAAAAATACCGGCCAGCATCAAAATAATCATCCGCTGTCTCATAAATGCACTTCCCTCTTTATCAGAATCAAATTTCTCTGCAGCAATAAATTCACTTATAGGTTACCACAAATCCGGTAAACTGACCAAGATTCACATTGTTTTCCATCTCCAATAATCTTTTCACCGCACGGAGTTTTATAAAATTTACCGCTCAGGCCGATTCCTTTCCGAATCATTTTTCAGCAGAATATCATCCAGTCTGCGCTGTGCTTCTTTTTTATCCAATCCATACACCTTCCCACTGATAAAATTTCGATCTATAAGCATTTCCGCATGATACTTCGGATTAATTTCCTTCAGCCGGGCAGAAAGAATCCGGTAAATCTCCCCGTCACTTTTATCAAATTTGCTGGACATCGTCAATTCAAAAGACAAATTAATCCTGTCTTCACTCTCTTCCACAAAGAAATCATGATAGGTAACAGGAATTTTCGATCTGTAAATTGCCGCTTCCAGATCCGTCCTATACTGTGCTTCCCGGGGATTGGTCACTGCTTTGGGATCAGCATGGATAACAGCCTGCACATGAAGCTTTTCCCGAAGCGTTGTCATCACATTTTCTGATAATTCATGCCCCTCCACCAGACTCAGTGAACTGTCCAGCTCTACATGAGCTGTAGCAAAATGATTCTCCGGCCCATAATCATGAACGATAAGATCATGTACTCCGTATACACCGGGACATTCCAAGATGCACTGTTTGATTTCCGAATAAATTTTGCTGTCCGGTTTCGCTCCCAGAATCAGATTGATTGCATCTCTCATAATCTTCCATCCGGTCCATAGGATATATAAGGACATAGCAGCCCCCATGTAGCCGTCCGTATGCCATCCGCTGAAATGCTGCACCAGAGTGGAAATCAAAACCCCCGACGTTGACCACAGATCGGATAAAGAGTCCGCACCGTACGCCGCGAAGGCTCCCGAACCGGTCACCTTCCCTCCTTTTGTATACCACCATGCCAGGAAAAGCTTGCAGACAATACCCAACAGCAGAACTGCAATGACTACAGGGCTGAAGAATACTTCTTCCGGAGAAAAAATTTTTTGCACAGATTCAATCAGCAGTGTAATTCCTACATAAAGAATTACTGCAGCCATAACTGTGGTATTGATATATTCCAGTCGGCCCAATCCAAAAGGATGTGTCGTATTGGAAGGCTTCGCCGAATAATAGAATGTCATCATCAGTAATATAACGGCACCCATATCCGTAATATTGTTAAAGCCATCTCCGATGATAGAGATGAAACCGCTTTGCCAGCCGATAAACACCTTGCTGATTCCCAGGAAAAAATTAACAAGCAATCCTACTGCAGCAAAAATGATCGATTTTTTGAGCCGGGAACCATCTGCAAAATTAAAAGGCATACTTTCTCTCCCTAAAAAGTACTAAACAGCGAATCAATTGTATTATATTATAACCCCGTATCAGGAAAAATATTTTCTCCTGCCATTTTGAAAAGCTCTCCGAAGAGAGCTTTTTATCATTTCTTTATTTTCTAATGTTGTCTCAATATTTATCAAAATCTATTCCATTCAGAATATCCCGCAGTTTCATCATTTCTTCTTTTGTCAGAGTCAGTCCTTTGGTCATAGCAGTATGATCCTCATTCCAGGACCGGAGATCAAATTTATCTTTTCCGTTATTCCAATTCATATAAGTTAATTGCTTTTTCCATCCCTTGGAATTTGAAGAAAGGTCCCCCAGTTCTTCCTGAATTGTAAAAGTTATTTTAGAAGCCATATTGTTCACCTCATTATCGTTATCGGTAAATTCAGACTTATCGTAACATAAGCCCTTTATGAAATCAATAAACAGAAAAGGTTTCTGATTCAGCCTGACCGGTCGTCCCCCCGGATTCAAGACTGCTGCATTCGAAAAATCCATTCCAGGAGCTGCTCCTTATCCGCATCCGATAAATGAGCCAACGGAACAGACAGAACTACTGCTCCCCCGTCAGTCCGGTTTCCCAGATAAAGTCTTCTCCAGGAAGAAGAAATCCCTGCAATCTCTCTATACTCCAAGGGGATGAACCAGGACTGAAAAATACCGTATCGGAAAGGCAGTGCAAAAGCTTGTCCCGCTGCAGCTATCAAAAGTGCTTTTTCACAAACCAGTACAACCGGCTCATGAACCCGATGAATGCACAGCAGAAGGTATAATGCCGCCAGTGAAAAAGCAATCCCGTACATCCATTTTACCTGAAAGGCAATAAGAATCAGGATAGTGCAGGCCGCCGCATAAATCATGGACAGGACTGTCACATAGATACCGGAGCGGCCGCACTTCCACAATATTTCCCCATGGATTTCCCGATGATAAATATCCATGTCTTTCTCCTTCTGTTCAGAAAAAAGGAGTTTCCAATTCACGGCCATTTACAAAAATACCGAAGAAGCCTCCCTCTCCGGTATTTTCTCTATTAAAAATCAGTCTTTCTTTTCAGCCGGATTGGAGCTTGGGAAATTTACCCTCTTGCCAATCACGGTCATCCCATTCATATACGGTACAAGAACATCCGGTACACGAACAGTTCCGTCTGCCTGCTGATAATTTTCCAGAATAGCTGCTACCGTTCTGCCTACCGCCAGTCCGGAACCATTCAATGTATGAACAAATTCCGGCTTTGCTCCCGGTGCTCTGCGGAAGCGGATATTTGCTCTGCGCGCCTGGAAATCGAGACAATTGGAGCAGGAAGAAATTTCTCTGTACTTGTTCTGTGCCGGCATCCAAACCTCGATATCATATGTTTTGGCGGAGGAGAATCCGATATCTCCTGTGCACAGGCATACCACATGATAAGGAAGCTTCAGAAGCTGAAGAATCTTTTCCGCTTCACGGGTCAAAGATTCCAGTTCATCCCAGCTGTCTTCCGGTTTGCAGTATTTTACCATTTCCACCTTGTGGAACTGATGCTGACGAATCAATCCCCTTGTATCCTTTCCTGCGGAACCGGCTTCTTTTCTGAAGCAGGGAGTCAGTGCAGTCAGATGAACCGGGAGTACATCTCCGTTCAGAACTTCCCCGGAGAAATAGTTGGTCAGCGGCACTTCTGCGGTAGGAGTCATATACATATTTTCTCCTTCCACCTTGTACATATCCTCTGCAAATTTCGGAAGCTGACCGGTTCCCTGCATAGACTGTCCGTTGATGATATACGGCGGAATCACTTCCAGGAAATCATTCTGCTGAGTATGCACATCCAGCATGAAATTATATACCGCTCTTTCGAGACGAGCTGCTGCGCCCAGATAGAAATAGAAGCGGGAGCCGGACACTTTGCCTGCCCGTTCTGCATCCAGAATTGCCAGATCATCGCCCAATTCATAATGAGCTTTGATCGGGAAATCAAACTTCGGAATTTCACCCCAGCGGCGAACTTCCGGATTTTCCGAATCATCCTTACCGACCGGAACGGATGCATCTGTCATATTCGGAATATGAAGAAGGAGCTCATTCAGTTTCGTTTCGATTTCTCCCAATTCTTTATCAATTGCGGCAATCTTCTGACCGACTTCTCTCATTGCATTGATAGCTGCATCTGCATTTTCTCCGTTCTTTTTGGCCAATGCAATATTTCTGGATTCTGCATTTTTTTCACTTTTCAGTTTTTCCGTTTGCTGCAAAAGTTCTCTTCTCTGCTCATCCAGCTGAAGAACCTCGTCCAGGTTAAACGGATTATGTCTGTTTTCCAGATTCTTTTTGACTTCTTCGGCATGTTCCCGAATAAATTTCATGTCCAACATACGTATCACTCCTAATGTTTAATATTGCCGGCAGCTTCCAAAAATAAAGACTTCGTCCTCCATGGGACGAAGTCTTCGCGGTGCCACCCAAATTGCCTAAGCCAACTCTCGGTTTCTTATCGGTTACCAACCGGCCAATTCATCACTGGCTGCTCCGGAGCGGAAACTTTTCCTTTTGCCTGAACTCACACCAACCGTTCATTCTCTGAAGACATCCGAAAAAGATTTTCTCCTTCAATGCTTTCACCCATTATAACGCAGGAGGATTTCTTTGTAAATGGAGAATCAAAAGAGCTTACCGAAATTTATTCTTTTTCGTTTGCATGGATTTGAAAGTACCAGGCATCTGCCAGCCGGCCATATTCCTCCAGAGAAAAAGTTTCTCCCCTTCGCTTCCCGTCGATTCCCGTTTCTTCCAGAATTGTCTGCACCATGTCGGCAGAAATACCGCCGGCTTTCATCGCATTGGTAAATACCTTTCGTCTCTGTCCGAATCCCATCCGGATCAAACTGAAAAGCAGCTTATCATCTTTAACTTCCACCGCCGCTTTTTCTCTTCTTTTGATTTTCAGCACCGTAGACGTAACCTGCGGCCGCGGTATAAAGGCTGTCGGAGGAATATCCATTACTCTTTCCGCAGTACAGTAATACTGCACCGCCAGAGTCAGCGCACCGTAATCCTTACTGCCCGGCAAAGCCAGAATCCGATCCGCCACTTCCTTCTGCATCATAAATACAAAACAGGAAATCGGGAGTTCCGACTGAATCAGAGAGAGGAGGATCGGCGTCGTCACATAATAAGGCAGATTGGCCGCGCAGTGCCATTCCCGGTCTCCCAGAATCGTCTTCAGATCTGCTTTTAAAACATCTTCATAAATAATCTTAACTTTTTGATATTTTTCGAGCGTATGAACCAGTACTCTCTCCAGACTTCTGTCCAGTTCGAAGCTCACTACCTCGGCCCCTGTTTCAGCCAGCGCCTGTGTCAGGGTTCCGATTCCCGCTCCGATTTCAATGACCGGCTGATCCGGACCGATTTCAGCAGCCGAAGCAATGGCAGATACCACATCCGGTCTGATCAGAAAATTCTGGCCCAGCTTATGCTTGGCATGGATTCCGAATCTCCTGATGATATACTGCACAACTTGCCGATCCGCTAAATTTGCCTCAATCATGGATTTTCCTCCGAATATTTCTGTAAAGCCGTATCCCATTCCTCGCGGGTAATATCAAAATGATTCAGCCGCTTCAGGAACTGCTTGCTGTTCCCGTATCCGATCCCCAGGATAGCTCCTACTCCGGCTCTTCGCCGCGAAGAATCTTCCCGCCCGGTAAGTCCGCTTTCAAAAAGATCATTCATATGAAACCGCTGAGAATCCTCTGCATATTGAATCCGCAGCTTCGACAGTGCCTTTTGAATCGATTCCGCAGAAGCATTCTCCACGCCCACATCGTCCCTGCAGACAGCTTCCGATTTCGGAATAAAGGCATGAAGCGCTTCCGGAAACAATTTCGTCAGTCTCTGCCGAATTCTTTCTCCCGGCCCGTCGGGATCCGTCAGAATAATAATCCCTCTTTTTTTATAAGCACTCTCAATTTTTTCAAGTGTATTTCTGGAAATAGAAAATCCTCCCGTTGCAATCATATCGGCATCCACTGCCCGGCTGACCCGGGCAATATCGGATTTTCCCTCTACTACAATTACCTGTCTGATCATCAGTCTCTTGCCACATATCCTATACCGCGGACCGTATGGATATATTTCTTCCCCACCTTTTCATCTATTTTGCTGCGCAGATATCTCACGTAAACATCCACAATATTGGTTTTTCCCGCATAGCCGTATCCCCAAACCTTTTCCAAGATTTCTTCTCTTTTCAGAACCCTATTTTTATTTTTGGACAGAAACAAAAGAAGATCAAATTCTTTCTTTGTCAGATCTATCACTTCATCCCCGGCTCTTACCTCATGTCTTTCCGGGAAAATGGATAAATCCCCGATTGTAAAGGAAGGATCAACTACAATCTTGGGTTCATCATGACGGCGCAAAGCCGCACGAATCCGGGCAATCAGTTCCTTGGTTGCATAAGGCTTCGTGATGTAATCATCTGCACCGGCATTCAGTATCCGGACTTTTGAATCAACCGTATTATCAGAAGATAAATAAATGATCGGCAGGGAACTGATTTCTCTCACCTTGTCAATAATTTCATCCCCGTTCTGCAGCGGGTTATCCGCATCCAGCACAATAAGATCCACCTGCTTCTGCCCGGCCAGATCTACAGAGGATTCTCTTGTATTATCAACCAGACAGGTGAAATCATCCTCTTCCAGCTTCAGCTGCATAAAATGACTGACTCCCGGATCATGCTCGATGACTAAAATACAGTTTCTCATAGTTTAGTTCCTCCCAAAATCCCCAAAAGCATCAACCTGCTTTCTCTTTTTATTATTGATTATTGGAAAGCAGAAACAAATAAATTCGTAAATAACAAATTAAAATTTTTATTTTCCTTCTAATTTATCATACCATAGCGCAACTTTAAATCAAGCATTTTATCATAAAATCCAATTCTTCAGGCAGCCGAACCGGCATCTCCTTTTTATGTTTTTTCTCATACCCTTTCCGGATAAAAGCCGCTCTGAAGAATACCGGTTGAACACATATTGTATAATAAAGCTGAATCGTTCAGAAAGGAGAATATATGCATCAATATATTACTTTTATAGGAGACTTCCCCATTCGATTTTACGGAGTATTCTTTTCTCTGGGAATTATTTTCGGCTGTGTCATGGCTTATTTCCTTCTGAAAAAGGATGGCCGCCACTGGGAAGACTATGTATTCGATCTGGGGCTTACCGTTGCCTTTTTCGGAATCATCGGAGGCCGACTCTGGGATGTTTTTTTCTTTGATTGGGACTACTATCACAATCACCTTCTGGAAATCCCCTATGTCTGGCAGGGCGGAATGGCAATCCAGGGCGGTGTCATTTTCGCCTGCATCTCCGCTTATTTCTTTCTGAGAAAAAATAAGATTCCCATTCTTCCCTTTGCGGACACTGTAGCTCCCGCCATCATTTTCGGGCAAGCCATCGGGCGCATTGCCAATTTTATGAACGGAGATGCCTTCGGGCATCCCACCGGACAAAATTTTGGGATTCTTTACCCGGATACTACTCTCGCCTTCCATACTTACGGTCCGCAGCCCCTCTGGCCTGCCGAAGTCTGGGAATGCCAGGGTGATATGATTATCCTGGGGCTGCTCCTGTGGTACTCCTGCTTTAAACAGCCACGTGGAACTGTTTTTACCCTGTACATCATGCTCTACTCTTTACTAAGATTCTGTCTGGAATTCTTCCGGGGCGATTACGGAACACTCGCTTTCGGATTGAAGAGTGCACAGCTTACCAGCCTTCTGGCTTTCTCCTGCGCCCTCGCTGCCTTCATTTATTTTTATATTCGTTTCAGGAATGAGACGAATGATACCGTATCCGAAACTCATTGAACCAATAGCAGAAAATCGCCATTCTTTAAGGAATGGCGATTTTCTGTTGCCTGAAATGCTTTATGCAGCAAAGAATAATTCTGCCGACAAAAGCTCAAAAATCGGCCGTGGAGTATCTGCAGCGGATTCTTTCTATTCCGCGTACATTACATTTTTGCTTCTTCGCAGAAACAGAAGCCCCAATTGCAACATTCTGCATCAAATCCGCTTACCCGGTAAATGATTTCAGCTGAATTTCCCGCACGCAAAAAGCAGAGCCAACAGGCTCTGCTTTTCTGCATTTTCTCAGACATTAAAGCGGAAATAAGCTACATCCCCGTCTTGAATTTCATAGTCCTTGCCTTCGATCCGAAGAAGTCCTTTTTCACGAACTGCATTGAATGAACCGCAGGCCATAAGATCTTCATAGGGAACAATTTCTGCACGAATAAAGCCGCGTTCGATATCCGAATGAATTTTCCCGGCAGCCTTCGGTGCCTTGGTATGAGCATGTACTGTCCAGGAACGGCATTCATCCGGTCCGACAGTAAAGAAATTGATCAGCCCCAGCAGAGAATAAGCAGAACGGATCAGCCGGTTCAGCCCGGGTTCTGTTTCTCCCAGATCAGCCAGAAAAGCCTTTGCTTCCTCGGCATCCAGCTCGGAAACTTCCTGTTCGATTTCTGCAGAAATCGGTACCCACTTGGCATTTTCCTTTTCGGCAGCCGCTGCTGCCTTCTGTACGAGAGGATTGGCCATCGGATCTGCAATATCATCTTCTGCTGTGTTCAGCACGTAAAGAACCGGCTTGAGGGTCAAAAGGTTCAGTTCTTTCAATACGTCCTTATCGTCTTCTGTCAGATCCAGTGCACGTGCCGGTTTTCCGTCGGAAAGCGCTGCATAAACCCGTTCCAGCAGAGGAAGCTGTGCTTTTGCCTCCTTGATGCCGGCCTGTGCCAGCTTGGCGGTTTTTGTCTTTTTCTTATCTACGCTCTCCAAATCAGCGAGACACAGCTCTGTATTGATAATATCCATGTCCCGCACCGGATCAACGGAACCTTCCACGTGTGTGATATTTCCATCCTCAAAGCAACGTACCACATGGGCAATAGCATCCGTCTCACGGATATGGCTAAGGAACTGATTGCCCAAACCCTCCCCGCGGGATGCACCGGCTACAAGGCCTGCAATATCAACAAAGCGGGTAAAAGCAGGAGTTGTCTTTTTCGGTTGAAATATTCCTGCCAGATCATACAGGCGATGATCCGGCACTTCCACAACCCCTACATTAGGTTCGATCGTGCAGAACGGAAAGTTGGCCGCTTCCGCGCCGGCTTTGGTAATGGCATTAAACAGCGTAGACTTTCCTACATTCGGAAGTCCCACGATGCCGATCTGTAAATTGGTACTCATATATGTTTCTCCTCCGCCGCATCCTGGCGGCTCATTACAGCAGAAAGCACAGCCCATTAAGGACTGCGCCGTCTGCTTGATTCCTGCATCCTTTTATTTCCGTGCAGCAAGTGCTTTTTTCAAACGTTCCACTGCCTTTACGGTCAGTTCCGGTGTATTGAAGGAGGTCAGTCTGACATAGCCTTCACCGCAGGGACCGAAGCCGGATCCCGGAGTGCAGATGATCTGTGCTTCCTTCAGCAGGAAGTCAAAGAAATCCCAGCTTGTCATTCCTTCCGGAACAGAAAGCCATACATAGGGGCTGTTTACGCCGCCGCAGGCATCGAGACCTACAGAACGGACTCCGTCAAGAATAACTTTTGCATTCTGACGGTAAATATCCAGGGTTGCCTGAATCTGCTTCTGGCCTTCTTCTGTATAGATCGCTTCAGCACCGCGCTGAACAATGTAAGAGCAGCCGTTAAACTTGGTGCACTGACGGCGATCCCACAATTCATTGGCGGAAACCTTTTCTCCCTTTTTCGTTTCCAGCATTAAATCTTTCGGAACTACGCAGTATCCGCAGCGTACTCCCGTAAATCCTGCTGTCTTGGAATAAGAACGGAATTCGATGGCAACTTCCTTTGCACCTTCGATTTCATAAATGCTGTGCGGAATATTGTCTTCCGTGATGAAAGCTTCATAAGCCGCATCAAAGAAGATCACCGATCCGGTCTGCTTGGCATATTTTACCCACATGGTCAGTTCACTCTTTGTCAGTGCTGCACCGGTCGGATTGTTCGGCGAGCAAAGATAAATGATCATCGGATCATGAGCCGGCAGATTTGCCTTGAATCCGCATTCCTTATAGCACGGAAGATATTCAAAACGTTCGTAAGTTCCCTTTACAAATTTTCCGCTTCTTCCGGCCATTACGTTACTGTCGATATATACCGGATAGACAGGATCTGTAATCGCTACAATATCTTCCTGGGAAAAAATCTCCTGCATGTTGCCGGTATCGCATTTTGCTCCGTCGCTGACAAAGATTTCATCTGCGGAAATATCGCAGCCTCTCTTCTGGAAATCATTCTTTGCAATGGCTTCGCGCAGGAATAAATATCCCTGTTCAGGGCCGTAGCCTCGGAAAGTTTCCATGTGACCCATTTCATCTACTGCTTTTTTCATAGCTTCGACAACTACCGGAGCCAGCGGCTGAGTAACGTCCCCGATTCCCAGAGAAATAATATCCGCATCCGGATGTTCTGCCTTATAAGCTTCCTGTTTTTTTCTGACTTCTGCAAAAAGATAAGCGCCCTGCAGATTCAGATAATTCTCATTACAATGTGCCATCGCGTACTCTCCTTACCTTTATCATATTGATATCCAGTTTTTATACTGATTTATTCATTTTATCACAATCATTCCAAAAAGTCCCAATAATCCAATAAAAAGAGCCATGAAAAATACTCTTCATGGCTCCCGCTTATCACAGCTGCAAAGAAACTTTTCCCAATACATGGTCGACAGGAACCGGCCCGATAAACCGGCTGTCCGAACTATGGTTTCGGTTATCTCCCATAACGAATACCATGCCTTCCGGGACCTGATAGGTTCCCTCCATGGAAAACTGCATCGGCTCATTGATATACGGTTCTTCCAGCTTTTCTCCATTCCTGTATACATGTCCGTCATGGAAGGCCAATGTATCCCCGCCCTTGGCGATGACACGTTTTACCCAGACATTATGTCCCTGACCGGACGGATTAAACAGCGCTATATAATTCTGCAGCGGTTCCGTGAAATCATCCATCCACGTTCTCTCCCGATGTGTCCGGCTGTCAATGATCACAATATCCCCGTAATCCGGCATCTGCCGGAAAACATGACTCCATTTGGTAACAATCAGATATTCCCCGTTAGTCAGCGTAGGATACATGGAATCTCCCGATACTTTTGTCGGTACAAAAACAAAAATATGGATCAGCATGGCCAGAAACAGTGCCACTACAATAGAATAAATCCAGTCAAATACTTCGCGCATATATTCTTTATCCTTTCTTTCATAAGGAAGCTTTATCGGTTAGCCATTATTATATCATACAACGGTACAGATTTTCAGTGCGCTCCTACGGCGAAACGGCAAAATCCGAACGGAATCTTCCGCAGTTTTTCCGATTCTCTTCCCTGTGATTTTTCTTTTCTGTGCCGGAATGTCATCCGCTCTTCTCCCTTGGTTTGGCTGCATGGCACAAAAAAGCTTCCCGCAAGCGGACACGCTCGGGAAGCTTTCTCATTTCCTTATTTTCTTTTACCAAAGGCGAACCGGCGTTTTTTCCTCGCCGAACCGGTGAACAGTATCAATAAAACGAACCGTCCCCGTCTTATAACGCAGAACCAACGTACTTGTTCTTGCACCGCCGCCGAAATAGCGAACGCCTTTCAGCAAAGCACAGTCTGTGATAGCCGTTTCGGCAAAGATGCAGTCATCTCCCTTAACCAGGTCATCCAGAGTCAGAACCTTATTGGGATCGTCAATTCCCATTTCGTGCAGTCTCCGAACCTCTTCATCGGTATGAGGCAGAAGTTTTGCCTGCATATCGCCGCCCAGACATTTCAATCCAACCGCAGACAAAACACCTTCCGGTGCTCCGCCGGATCCCAGTACCATATGAATGCCGCTTCCCTGAATACCGCAGTCTACAGAGGGGACAACATCGCCGTCCGTAATCAGACGAATCCTTGCTCCTGCTGCTCTTGCCTCACGAATGATTCCTTCGTGGCGTTCACGATCCAGAATGACAACGGTCAGATCAGAAATTTCCCGATCCATTGCATCTGCTACATTCTTCAGGTTTTCCGTCACGGAAGCGTTGATATCGATTCTTCCTTTCGCACGGGGACCCACACAAATTTTTTGCATGTACATATCCGGAGCATGAAGGAGGCATCCTTTCGGAGCAATGGCCAGAACCGCAATAGCACCGTTCTGTCCCTTTGCCACCAGATTGGTTCCTTCCACAGGATCTACAGCAATGTCAACTTCTTCTCCGCCGGCCCCTACATGTTCTCCGATATAAAGCATCGGAGCCTCATCGATTTCGCCTTCCCCTATTACAACGGTACCGGAAACTGCAGTTTTACGGAACTGTTCATGCATGCCGTCTACAGCAGCCTGATCAGCACCTTCCTTATCTCCCATACCCATCAGACGGCCGCTTCTTAAAGCCGCCTGTTCCGTAATTCTTGCAAACTCAATAGAAAGTTGTCTGTTCATACTGTGCCTCCACAATAGTATACTTCCTTGTTTCAGGTTTTTATCATTATAACACATTTAATAAGGAAATGTAGTATACACTTTTGCATTTTATAAACTTTATGAATCAGCTGCTCTTCAAATATAAAAAGTTCCTTCTTCCGAAGATACCCGTGAAAAAGGAACTTTTTGAAGTACATTCTCCTCAGTTCTTACACATGAAGAATGTCCAGCAATTCTGCAATATTCTTTTTTCCGAAATGAACATCATCATCATTGATAATCATGCAGGGAACACTCATGATATTGTACTGCTTCTGCATTTCAGGATAATGGGCCAGATCATATACATCCACAGTGACCAAATCATTGCCTGCAGCGATTCTCTGCGCTGCCGCCACCAGATCCGGACACATCACACAGGAAAGAGAAACCGCAATCTTTATGTGCTTCTCTTCTTTGATTTCATGAATCCGGGCTTCTCTGGATTCTCCCACATCCTGTCCCGGGCCTGCTGCATTATACATAGCCAGGACAAAGGAATTAAATTCATGCCCGCCGGGAACGCCATGGAAATGGAGTCCCAGATCTTTCCCTGCCTGATCCAGAATATAAATTGTATGGTTATTTCCCTCAGCTGCAGGAACCACTTCGTAAGTGATTTTATCGGAAAGGCCGGAAATATCTTTCAGCAGGCCTTCATTTTCCCGGGAAAGATTTCCTCCGTCACTGTAAAGACGAAGAATAATCGGTTTGTCAAATTTTTCCAGAACACTGCGAAGGGCTGCCTTTGTATCCGCATCCAGGAAGCTTCCCGCTTCTTCCGCCGGCTGTACAGGTTCTTTCTTTTCTGCCTTACGGGAATGATATACCCGTTTCAGTTCCAGCTTCCGATACTGCTCACCCAGATATTTTTCCAAAGCCGTTGCTGCCACAGCCCCATCAGATACCGCCGTTACGACCTGGCGGAGATTCTTGACGCAGATATCTCCTGCCGCATAGACCCCATCAATGTTGGTTTTCTGATTTTCATCGGTAATTACATATCCGCGGGGATCCAGGTTTACCTTTCCGAGAAGCAGTTTGTTTTCCGGCGCATAGCCTACGAAAACAAATACGCCGAAGAAATCTCCGTCTTCCGCTTCATAATCCGTTTCTTCTCCGGTCTTCCGATTTTTCAGAGTCACCTTCTGAATGGAATGCTGTCCTTCAATATTTTCAATCTGTGTATTAAAAAGAACCTTAACCTTGGGATTTTCTTTCAATTCATCCACCGCAGCAGAAGAAATGGTGAAGTCATCTCCTCTGACAACTACAATCAGGTTCTTTGCATACTTGGTAAGGAAAAGGCCTTCCTCTACTGCAGCAAAACCACCGCCTACAACAAAGATAGTACGGTCCGTAAAGAATTCACCGTCGCAGGTTGCACAATAGGCAACACCGTGTCCGCGGAATTCCTGTTCACCGGCAAAGCCTGCCAGCCGGGGGTGTGCTCCGCCGGCATAGATGACTCCCAGTGTTTTGAATTCCCCATGGTCCGTCTTGACGATTTTATAGTCGCCGTCAAGTTCCAGGTCTGTTACTTCCGCATTTAAGAACTCAGCGCCGAAAAATTTTGCCTGCCGTTCCATATTTGCGGTCAAATCAGATCCGGTCGTTTTGGGAATTCCCGGATAATTCACAACTTCCGTTGTGATGGTAATCTGTCCGCCGAATTTTTCTTTTTCTATCACCAATACATGAAAGCGAGCCCGTGCCATATAAATAGCGGCGGAGAGCCCAGCCGGACCTCCGCCTACTATTATGGCATCATACAAATTTTCCATGATGCCTCATCCCCCATTAAAGCTTTCCGACTAAGTCGAAAGAAGGCTTCAGTGTCTTTTCACCCGGATGCCATTTTGCCGGGCATACTTCATCGCCGTTTTCATAAACGAACTGTGCAGCCTGTACCTTGCGGAGCAGTTCATCTGCATTGCGTCCGATGTTGCCTGCGCTGACTTCATAAAGAACTACTTTGCCTTCCGGATTGATAACAAAGGTTCCTCTTTCATCCATTCCGTCTTCTTCAATATAAACTTCCAGATCCTTTGCCAGTTTGCCGGTCGGATCCCCGATCATCGGATAAGTAACCTTTCCGATTCTCTCGGACGATTCATGCCATGCTTTGTGAACAAAGTGGGTATCACAGGATACGGAATAAATTTCACAGCCAATTTTCTTAAATTCATCGTACTTATTTTCCAGATCTTCCAGTTCGGTGGGGCAAACGAAAGTAAAGTCTGCCGGATAGAAGAAGAGGACGCTCCACTTGCCGAGCAGATCCTTGTCTGTAACTTCCTTAAAATCTCCGTTCTGATAAGCCTGAAGCTTGAATTCTCCAACTTTTTTACCGTTCAAAGACATAATTTTCCTCCTTGATAAAACAAATAATACAGAAATATCAATACTGAATCTCAAACCCAAATAACTATTTTTAACTGTCTAGATTATATCATGTAAATCATATTTTTTCAATATATTTTTTCAAACTTTTTCTATATACTGTATGGCCGTTCCGGTTCAAGACAATATCCCAAAACGAAAACGGCTTTTGCAGCATTGTGCAAAAGCCGTTTTATTAAAAATGCGTACGTAAAAAACGAAGAATCCAATAAGCAATAAAAACAATACCGACAGTCAGAAACAGAACCCAGGCCACGGCAAAAAAGGAAGCAATAATCAGGAACAAACCTGCAACGAACAGTGCCTTTTTCCAGAAAGGCAGTTTTTTTACTGTTCTGCTTTCAATATGGATAAAGTGAATATGTCCGCGGTCCTCCCGTTGTTCTTCACTTTCTTCCTTTTGTCCGTTCTCATTCAGTGTCAATCCCTGATAATTCCGGACTTCTTCCTCTGTCATGGAACGAGCTGCCTCTTCCTGAGGCCGGTTCTGATTTTTATCCTCTTCTGTCATAAGGAAGCCAATTTCTTATTCAGCAGCTCATTGATCATCTTGGGATTTGCTTTCCCCTTGGTGGCTTTCATGATCTGCCCGACAAGAGCACCTACAGCCTTCTTCTTTCCGGCCTTGAAATCCTCGACCGCTTTCGGATTTTCAGCCACTACCTGATCGACCAGTTTCTGTAGTTCGCCGGTATCGGAAATCTGAAGCAGGCCCTGTGCCTTTACGATATCTTCCGCATTTCCGCCGTCTTTCCACATAGAGGCAAAAACCTTCTTGGCAATCTTGCCGGAAATCGTCCCTTTGGCGATCAGCTGCAAAAGTTCGGCAAGCTGCTTGGCAGAAACCGGTGCCTTATCGATTGTCAGTTCCGATGTGGACAGCTGGCTCGCAAATTCTCCCATCAGCCAGTTGCAGCAGGCTTTGGGATCTGCCCCTTCTGCTACGGCTGCTTCGAAATAATCTGCAGTAGCCTTGTCGTTTGTCATGGAAACCGCATCCGAGGAAGACAGTCCGAAATCCTTCATGTATCTTTCTTTTCTGGCATCCGGAAGTTCCGGCAGGCCGTCTCTGATCTTTTCAATATATTCATCACTTACATTGAACGGAACAAGATCCGGTTCCGGGAAGTAGCGGTAATCATTTGCTTCTTCCTTTTTACGCATGCTCTTGGTGACGCCTTCTTTTTCATCCCAGGTTCTTGTTTCCTGAACAACGGTGCCGCCGTCTTCCAAAAGCTCTGCCTGTCTCATGGCTTCGTATTCAATGGCTCTTTCAACACCCTTGAAGGAATTGATATTCTTGATTTCGGTTTTGGTTCCCAATTCCTTCTGACCGACCGGACGGACAGAAACATTCGCATCGCAGCGCAGGCTTCCTTCTTCCATGCGGCAGTCGGAGACACCGATATACTGAAGGATTGCTCTCATCTTTTCCAGATAAGCGACAGCTTCTTTTGCAGAACGCATATCCGGCTCGGAAACGATTTCCAGAAGCGGTGTGCCTGTCCGGTTATAGTCAACCAGAGAATAATCGGAATCTGTAATGGATGTACCGTGATGAACCAGCTTGCCCGCATCTTCTTCCATATGTGCGCGGGTAATGCGGATATGCTTTGTCTCCCCGTTAACTTCCACATCCAGCCATCCATGTTCGCAGATCGGAAGATCATACTGAGAAGTCTGGAAGTTTTTCGGAAGATCCGGATAGTAATAGTTTTTCCGGTCAAATTTGCTGTACCGGGAAATTTCACAGTTCAAAGCCAATCCGGCCCGGACAGCATATTCCAGTACTTTTTCATTCAGAACAGGAAGCACTCCGGGAAGACCGAGACAAACCGGGCATACATTCGTATTCGGTTCTGCGCCGAAAGAGGTCTTGCAGCTGCAGAAAATTTTTGTTTTTGTCTGAAGTTCTGTATGAACTTCCAGACCGATTACTGCTTCATATTTCATTCCTTGATTTCTCCTTTCGGTGCCGTCTTGGCAAATTCCGGATGAGCCGTTTCAAAAGTATACGCCATACGGAGAATTTCTTCTTCTCCCAACGGCTTCCCGATAATCTGCATTCCCAACGGCATTCCATCTTTATAGCCTACAGGAATTGAAATGGACGGTGCGCCGATCAGGTTAACCGGAACTGTACAGATATCTTCCATATAAAGAGACAGCGGGTCCGAGAAAGAGCCAAATTTAAAGGAAGTACCCGAAGCAGAAGGTGCTGCAAGAACATCGCACTGTTCAAAAGCAGCATCAAATTCCTGCTTCAGCAAGGTGCGGACTTTCAATGCTTTCAGGTAGTATGCATCATAATAGCCGGCAGAGAGAACATAATTGCCCAGCATGATACGGCGCTTTACTTCTTCGCCGAAGCCCTGGCTTCGGGTTTTGATGTACATATCAACGATGTCTTTTCCGGGAGCGCGGAATCCGTAGCTTACGCCGTCATAACGGGCCAGGTTGGAGCTTGCTTCCGCAGGCGCGATGATATAGTAAACAGAAACGCCGCTGGTGATATGCGGTATAGAAACATCAACAATTTCAGCACCTTCCTTTTCATAGAAAGCCAGTGCTGCTTTGATTGCCTCTTTGGTTTCTTCCTTAATTCCTTTCCCGAAGAATTCCTTCGGTACACCTACGCGCTTGCCCTTCACGTCACATACAAGAGCCTTTTTATAATCCTTCTTCTCGCCGGGAATTGAGGTAGAGTCTCTCCGGTCATAACCGGCAATGGCATTCAGGACAATGGCTGCATCAGTTACGTCCTTGGTCAGCGGTCCGATCTGATCCAGAGAAGATGCGAAAGCCAAAAGGCCGTAGCGGGATACAAGACCGTAGGTCGGTTTCATTCCGACAATCCCGTTAAAGGAAGCCGGCTGACGAATGGATCCTCCCGTATCGGATCCCAGCGACCAGACTGCTTCCGTCGCTGCAACAGCAGCTGCAGAACCGCCGGAGGAGCCGCCCGGCACGTATTCCGTATTCCAGGGGTTGTGAGACGGACCGAATGCAGAATTTTCCGTAGAGGAACCCATGGCAAATTCATCCATATTGGTTTTCCCCAAAGATATGAAATCCTGTGCCTTCAGTTTTTCAATGATTGCTGCATCATAGGGAGATACCCAATGTTCCAGCATTCTGGATGCTGCCGTACAGGTTTCGCCCTTGATGCAGATATTATCTTTAACAGCTCCGGGAACACCGGCAATATCAGAGATTTCTTCTCCTGCTGCAATTTTTGCATCCACCCGGGCCGCTGCTGCCAGAGCAGTTTCATCGCTGACGGAAAGATAGGCATGAATATCTTTTTCTACTTCATCCCGATGCGCAATGATCTTTTTTGTTAATTCAACAGATGATACTTCTTTTTTCAGAAGCATTTCATGCAGGTCATGGATAGTATAGTTCACTGCTCTTCCTCCTTAAATAATTTTCGGAACCTTGAAGTAGCCGTCCTCACTATCCGGTGCATTCATTAAGGCTTCTTCGTTTGTAAAAGAACGATGAGGTTCATCCTCACGCATAACATTGTACTGTTCCACTGCATGGACTGTCGGCTTTACATCAGAGGTATCATACTGATTCAGCTCTTCCATGTACGTAAGGATACTATTCATCGAATCACGCATCTTTTCCATATCTTCCGGAGAAAATTCCAGTCTGGAAAGAAGCGCGATTTTTTTCGCTTCTTCTGTCGTAATTTTCATAGATACACTTCCTCATCCACACTAAAGGATTTAAAAAAATCTTTTTAGATTATATCACACAATCCCGGCAGGGAAAAAGCACAGCAGGGGATTCTGTCAATGCTGCCGCCCGATTCGCCGGAGAAATTCTGCTTCATCAATGATGGAAATATTCTTTTCCCTTGCCTTCTGCAGCTTGCTGCCTGCATCCTCTCCGGCGATAACCAATGTCGTCTTGTTTGTAACTGTGCTTTGTGTATCGCCGCCCTGTTCCCTGATCAGTTCTGTCGCTTCCCGGCGGCCCATCGCTGTCAGTTTTCCCGTAAGCACGACCATTTCTCCGAGGAACAGTTTTCCCGCAGTTTCCTCTTTTCTGACTTCCATGGAGACACCGGCAGCCTTCAGCTTTTCCAGAACGGTCAGGTTTTCTTCCTTATGCAGATAGTCGAAAAGGCTTCCCGCAATAACCTGCCCTATGCCATCCACTTCCATAATCTCGTCTGCCGTAGCTTCACAGAGCCGGTCCATTGTTTCAAACCGGTTTGCAATCAGCTCAGCACCTTTCGCTCCCAGGAACCGAATTCCCAAGCCGAAAAGAAGCTTTGCCAGTCCTCTTCCCCGGCTGTCTGCAACGGCATTCACGATATTCTGCGCACTCTTTTCCCCCATGCGCTCAATCTGCTCGATATCTTCCTTCTTCAATGTGTAAAAATCTGCCGCATCCTGTACCAGGCGATAGGCCAGAAGACTGTCTATAACAGACGGTCCCATTCCTTCAATATTCATGGCATCCCGGGAAGCAAAATGAATCAGCTTTTCCCGAACAACACCGCCGCAGTTCGGATTCGTACAGCGATAAGCCGATTCCCCCTCCACGCGGTGAACCGGACTGCCGCAGACGGGACATTGCTCCGGCATTTCAAAGATAACTTCCTCTCCGGTTCTCTTATTTTTCAGCACCTTGGATATTTCCGGAATGATTTCCCCTGCCTTATAAATGATAACGGAATCTCCGACACGAATGTCCTTTTCCCGGATAAAATCCATATTATGAAGGGTCGCCCGCTTTACCGTGGTCCCCGCAATATGAACCGGCTGCAGATCGGCAGAGGGGGTCAGAACCCCGGTCCGCCCCATCGTAACAATGATCCGCTCTACCTTTGTTTCCTCTTCTTCCGGAGGATACTTATAGGCAATGGCCCACCGGGGATCCTTTACAGTAGCGCCCAATTGATTCTGCTGCTCGAAGCTGTTGACCTTGATAACCATTCCGTCCGTATCATAGCCCAGACTGTGACGGCGTACTTCCCAATCCTGCACTCCCCGGATAACGCCTTCGATGGAATCCCATTTTCTGTAGTTGGGATTGACCTGGAAACGGAATTCCGCCAATTTTTTCAGCAGCTCTTCCTGCGACCGGATATCCAGTCCCTGTGTTTCTCCCAGTGCATAGGAGAAGAAGGCCAGATTCCGGGCCGCCGTCACATGGGGATCCAACTGCCGGAGAGATCCTGCCGCCGCATTCCGGCAATTGGCAAAAGGCATGATGCCCGCTTCATCCCTTTCTTCATTGAGAAGGATAAAGCTTTTCCGCGGCATATATACCTCACCTCTGACCTCCATGTAAGGCGGTGCATTTTCGATATACAGCGGGATCGTATGGATGGTCTTCACATTGGCCGTCACATCTTCCCCGACTCTTCCGTCACCCCGGGTCAGTCCCTGTACCAGGACACCGTTTTCATAAATCAGATTCATGGACAGACCATCAATTTTCAGCTCCGTAATATATTCCACCCGATCCGTTCCGAGTCCGTTTTTGACCCTCTCGTCAAACTCCCGAAGCTCATCTGCGCTGAATGCATTGGCCAGACTCAGCATGGGTTTTCGGAAAGTTACTTTTTTAAAATCATCTGTCGCTTTTCCGCCTACCCGCTGTGTCGGGGAATCGGCTGTCACCAGCTCCGGATACTCCTGTTCCAGATCCACCAATTCCCGATAAAGACGGTCGAATTCATAATCGGAAATTTCCGGATGATCCAGAACATAATAGGCATAGCTGTGATGACGGATCGTTTTTTTGAGCTCTTCCACCTTTTTTCTGATGTCTTCCGAAACCATGATTTACTCCTCTTTCACAATAGGTGCAAAGGCAACCATAACCTGCCGGATTTTATCTCCCGGGAAAAGAATTTTCAGCATCATCTGTTTATCCCTGCCGATGACTTCTTTTACCTCTCCCTTTCCCCATAGGTTATGCACTGCAATATCTCCGACTTTCCAATCGTACCGGGCTTTCACACTCTGTCCCTTCATCCTGCGGGATACAGGTGCCGACACAACAGTCCGGCTCTGACTTTCCGCATAACGCCTCTGTGCCGTACGGCGGATAACCTGCTCCTCATTTCCTTCCGCGGGATCCATCAGATCCGGCGGTATTTCCGCCAGGAACCGGCTTGGATTATACGGTTTGATCTGACCATACATAGTCCGCATATGAACATTAGACAAGTATAACTGTTCCTTGGCACGGGTAAGCGCTACATAGCAAAGCCTCCGCTCTTCTTCCAGCTTAGGCGCATCCATAAGAGAACGAACACCCGGGAAAATCCCTTCATCCATTCCGGGAAGAAATACTACGGGAAATTCCAGGCCTTTGGCACTGTGAATCGTCATCAGGGTTACCCGATCTTCATTTCCCTCATAATTGTCTACATCATTTACCAGCGCTACTTTCTCCAGAAATTCCAGAAGTCCCCCTTCCGGCTGTTCTTCCGTGAATTCCTTTGCTACGGAAAGCAGTTCCCCCAGATTTTCCTCTCTGCTCTGGCTCTGCGGATCATCGCTTTCCTGCAGCTGTAGCAAATACTTTGTATCATCAAGAATCTTCTTGATAAGGCTGAATACATCCATTTCCGCCGAGGCATTCAGAAATTCAAATATCATGGCGCTGAAATTCTGCAGCTTGGTCATGCCGGCCTGGGATATCCCCGATTCCTCTGCGGACATGATAGCTTCAAACATGGAAACTCCCGACGCACTGGCATAATCGGAAAGTTTTTGAACAGTAGTTGCCCCGATTCCCCGCTTCGGCACATTTATGATTCTGGTCAGGCTGATATTATCCCTGAAATTGGCAATAATCTTCAAATATGCCAGGATGTCCCTGATCTCCGCCCGGTCATAGAAGCGGGTTCCTCCGACCATGGTATAGGCAATCCCTTTTTTCACAAGGCTTTCCTCAATGACGCGGGACTGCGCATTCATCCGGTAAAGCACGGCCATATCTCCGTAGGGGCGATGGTTTTCATCATGCTCCTTCTGTATGGTAGAGACGATAAATTCCGCTTCGTTATGTTCATCCATGCCGGTGTAGTGTTTCAGACGATTTCCCGCCGTATTTTCTGTCCACAGCCGTTTCGACGGACGGTCCGTATTGTTTTTAATCACTTCATTGGCTGCATTCAGGATCGCCTGCGTCGAGCGGTAGTTCTGCTCAAGTTTAATAATCCTCGCTGAAGGGTAATCTTTCCGGAAATCCATGATGTTCCGGATATCCGCCCCGCGCCAGGAATATATGCTCTGATCCGCATCCCCTACCGCACAGATATTCTGTCTCTTTCCGGCTATGTACTTTGCCATCAGGTACTGTGCATGGTTCGTATCCTGATACTCATCAATCAAAATGTAATGGTATCGATCCTGCCAGCGCTTCCGGATCGTTTCCTCAGAAAGCAGCCGGGTCGGAATGAGAAGCAGATCATCAAAGTCCAGAGAATTATTTTCCTTCATGTGCTTATCATACAGCTCATACACGTCAGCCACTTTCTGCCCGTAAAAATTTCCCTGCATCATCTGCCGGAACCGAACCGGATCAAGCAGCTGATTCTTTGCATTGGAAATCTGGCTCTGTACTGCATTCGGCTGAAACTGTTTGTCATCCAGATTCAATTCTCTCAGCACATTCTTCACCAGCACCCGGGAATCATCCGAATCATAAATGGTAAATTTATCCGTATAAGGAGGATATTCTCCGATTTCCATACGAAGGAACCATGCGCCGAAGGAATGGAATGTACTGATCCGGATTTTATCTGCTGCAGGACCTACTAATGCATGTACCCGTTCCTTCATTTCATGAGCTGCCTTGTTCGTAAACGTAATGGCCAGAATTTCTTCCGGACGAATGCCGCATTCCAGCATATACGCGATCCGGCAGGTCAGGGATTTGGTCTTTCCCGATCCGGCGCCGGCCATGATCAGCACCGGCCCGTCGATTTGTCTGACCGCTTCCAGCTGTCTGTCGTTCAATGTTTTTAAATAATCCTTCATTCCTGCTCCTTATGTGAAAAAAGAACTCATCTATGACAAAGGCCATGGCATGAGTTCTTTTTTGTATGTTCAAAATTTATTTTCCATAAACCTTAAGCAGGAACGGTGCCACCTGCTTTTTACGGGACATGACCTTCGGCAGGTAGATGCAGCCGGATTCCGCCTTCTTTCCGAATGCTTCCTCTGCAGCTTCCTGTGCTCCGTCAGTAAACCAGAGATAGGTATCTTCCGTAAGGATATTTGTCACCATCAGATAAGAAGCGACATAATTTTTGCTTGCCTTTGTGCTTTCCAATTCCTGCATGATGGCTGCCTTCTTGGCATTGACCGGTTCTACATCCATAACAGAAATCTGACCGCAGCTGAAAATCTTTCCGCCGGCTTCAAATTCCTTTGTATCGTTGTGTGCCAGTTTTTCTGCTGGATAATCGGAAATATCTGCGCCTGCCTTCAGCATTTCCATTCCGTATTTTTCATAATCAACACCGGCGATTTCTGCCAGCTCTTCAGCAGCCTTCTTATCCTCTTCCGTGGTGGTGGGAGAACGGAACAGAACCGTATCGGAAATAATAGCGGAAAGCATCATACCTGCCACTTCCTTAGACGGTTTTACCTGATTCTGCTTGTACAGACCGTAGATGACAGTATTCACACAGCCAACCGGACGGATCAGGATGAAAATCGGACTTTCCGTCGTAAAATCACCGAGGCGGTGATGGTCAATCAATTCCAGTACATCTGCATCTTCAATGCCGTCCACACACTGCTTGGATTCATTATGATCAACCAGAATAATCTTCATTTTTTCGTCTTCTTCATTCTGACGGGCTGCAGTGGTTAAAAGTACGGGCGCTTCTACCTTGAAATAATCAAGAGCAAACTTTGTTTCTTTATTTACTTCCCCTGCACGGGCTGCGACAGCGTCCATACCCAGCTGTCTTTTCAGATAAGAATAGGAAACAGCGGCAGCAATGCTGTCCGTATCCGGGGACTTATGTCCTGTTACATAAACCTGGCTCATAAAAATAATCTCTCCTTGCTCATAAGTACTAATGCGTAACACACGAATGCGGTTTTATTATATCACCTGCACGGCCTCCTTGTATATCGCCCGCCGACAGCCAATAAAAAGAGGAGTCCCGGATCAGCCGGAACTCCTCTCATTTTCTTCTTATTTTGCAAATCGTCTCATTCTGTGCAGCAATACACTGCTTCCGTAAGAAGCATCTGCATCAAGATCCTCGGCGATGCGAAGCAGCTGGTTATATTTAGCCACCCGTTCCGTACGGCACGGTGCTCCCGTCTTAATCTGTCCCGCATTCAGGGCTACGGCAATATCGGCAATAGTTGTATCTGCCGTTTCCCCGGAACGGTGAGAAATGACTGCGGTATAGCCGCATCTCTGCGCCATCTGCACGGTTTCAAAGGTTTCCGTCAGCGTACCGATCTGATTCAGTTTGATGAGAACGGAATTGGCTACACCCATATGGATGCCTTTGGAAAGGCGCTTCGTATTCGTTACGAAGAGATCGTCTCCTACGAGCTGTACTTTGCTTCCCAACGCATCGGTCAATGCCTTCCAGCCATCCCAGTCCTCTTCTCCCAAGCCATCTTCAATAGAGATAATCGGGAAACGGTCCGTCAGATATTCATAGTAACGAATCATTTCTTCCGCGGTCTTGTTGGAATGATCTCCGGCAAGATGATACAGGCCGTCATCCCCCAGCAGTTCGGAAGCGGCTACATCGGTAGCCAGTACAATGTCTTTTCCCGCGGTATAGCCGGCTTTTTCAATAGCTTCGCAAATGACATCCATGGCCGCTTCATTGGAAGGAAGATCCGGTGCAAAACCGCCTTCATCACCTACAGCGGTAGAAAGCCCCTTCTTCTTCAATACATCCTTCAGTGCATGATAAACCTCTGCGCACATCCGAAGTCCTTCCTGGAATTCGCCTGCTCCCACCGGCATAATCATGCTTTCCTGAATATCTACGTTGTTATCTGCATGTGCTCCGCCGTTCATGATATTCATCATCGGAACCGGCAGATTGTATGCATTGACTCCGCCCAGGTACTGATAAAGAGGAAGCCCCGCGGATTCAGCGGCTGCATGTGCCGTTGCCAGGGATACGCCCAGAATCGCATTGGCACCTAAACGGCTTTTATTTTCCGTCCCGTCCAGATTGATGAGGATATGGTCCAGACCTCTCTGATCGCTTGCATCCCATCCGATAACAGCATCGGCAATTTCCCCATTCACATTTTCCACTGCCTTTAAAACACCTTTGCCGTTATAACGGTTCGGATCTCCGTCCCGCAGTTCAGTGGCTTCAAACATCCCGGTAGATGCTCCGGAAGGAACTGCCGCTCTCGCAAATGTACCGTCTTCCAGAGCAATGTCCACTTCCACCGTGGGATTGCCGCGGGAATCCAAAATTTCTCTTGCATGCAAATCAATGATTGCTGACATTCTTTTCCTCCTCGAAAACTTAATTGTCTTTCTGCTTTCCGCAAAAGATTCCTCTGTACAGATTATGCCTTACGGTAAATTTCCAGCAAGCTCTTCGGATCCAGGCTGGCTCCTCCGATTAACGCACCGTCTACATTTTTCTTTTTCACAAAAGATGCGATATTATCTGCGTTCACAGAACCTCCGTAAAGAATACGGACCGCCGCAGCAGTTTTCTTTCCCGCCAGTTCCTGAACCGTCCTGCGGATCAAAGCCGCTGCATTTTCCGCATCCTCCGGAGCAGCCGCTTTCCCGGAACCGATGGCCCAAAGAGGTTCATAAGCAATGACCGTTCTTTCCAGATCCTTCGCCGCTGTCCCTTTCAGAGCCGCCCTGACTTCTTCCTGGATCCGGGCTTCCGTTTTTCCGGCATCCCGTTCTTCTTCGGTCTCCCCTACGCAAAGAATCGGTGTCATGTCCGCTTCCAATACAGCAGCTGTCTTACGGGCAATCAAAGAATCGCTTTCACCCATAATTTGTCTTCGTTCAGAATGACCCACGATAACATATGTACATCCCAGGTCCTTCAGCATTGCCGGAGAAATTTCTCCCGTGAAAGCCCCCTTTTCTTCCGGATACACATTCTGCGCTCCCCATTTGACAGAGGACCTTTCCAGAAAAAATTTCACCAGCGGAATATCGGTAAAGGGAGGGCACACAAGGAGTTCCTTTCCCTCTTCCGGAGCCAGCATGAAATTTTTAAAAAACTTTTCCGTCTCCTTCACGGTCATATTCATCTTCCAGTTGGCCGCAATGAGCGTCTTCCGCAAATTCATCACTCCTTATCCGACAGTACGGTCACTCCCGGAAGAACCATTCCTTCCAGCATTTCCAGAGATGCACCGCCGCCAGTGGAAACATGGGAAAACTTATCTTCCAGTCCGAGGCTGTCTACAACAGACGCCGATTCACCGCCGCCGATAACGGTCACTGCATCCAGATCGGCCATAGCTTCTGCAATGGCATAAGTCCCCTTGGAGAACGGCTTCATTTCAAATACGCCCATCGGACCGTTCCATACGACTGTCTTCATTTTTTTCAGTGTATCTACGTACATTTCAATGGTCTTCGGCCCGATATCCAGCGCCATCCACGGACTGCTGAATTCTTCTGCAGATAAAACCTTTGTATTCGCTTTTTCAGAGAAGGAATCCCCTGCCATAAAATCTATGGGAAGCATAATTGTGGAGCCCATATCGCTGGCTTTTTTCATAAGATTTCTTGCCAGATCAAAACGGTCCTTATCCTGAAGAGACTGTCCCATGTCATAGCCCTGAGCTGCGACAAAAGTATTGGCCATGCCGCCGCCGATCAGAATAACATCTGCTTTTTCCATCAGATTGGCAATGACCTGAATCTTATCACTGATCTTTGCTCCGCCGATAATGGCAGCAAAAGGTCTTTCCGGATTTTCAATGACCCCGTCAAGGAAATCAATTTCCTTCTTCAGAAGAAGTCCTGATACCATCGGCAGAATATGTCCTACACCGACTACAGAAGCATGTGTCCGGTGGGATACACCGAAGGCATCATTAACAGCCAGACTGCAGTAGTTCACCAGTGCTTTCGCAAACTGGGGATCGTTCTTTTCTTCCTCCTTATGGAATCTCAGATTTTCCAGTACCAATACATCTCCGGATTTCAGATTCTTCTTTAATGCATCGGCCTTTTCTCCGATGCAGTCTTCAGAGAAAAGTACTGTTTGATTCAGCAGTTCAGACAATCGTTCAGCTGCCGGCCGCAGAGAAAGCTGTTTCTGTACAACGCCCTTCGGTCTTCCCATATGGCTCGCAATGACAACCGCTGCGCCATGATCCAAAAGATATCGAAGCGTCGGGATCGTTGCTCTGATTCTACGGTCATCCAGAATATGACCGTCTTCATCATGCGGAACATTATAGTCTACGCGAACGTAAACGGTTTTCCCTTCCGGCTGTAAATCATATACTGTCTGCTTATTCATCATTAAAGTCCTTTCGAGGCAACATACTTTACGAGGTCAATGATTCTCATGGAGTAACCCCATTCATTATCATACCAGGCAATGACTTTGACCATGTTTCCCTCCATAACCATGGTCAGAAGGCTGTCAACAGTAGAGCTTACATCGGTCGTTTTGAAGTCGCTGGAAACAAGCGGCTCATCCGTATAGGCCAGAATGCCTTTCAGTTCACCCTCAGCAGCTTCTTTCAGTACCTGATTTACTTCTTCCTTTGTTACATTCTTTTCCAGTTCTGCTACCAGATCTACAAGGGATACATCCGGAGTCGGTACGCGAATAGCCAGACCGTTCAGCTTTCCTTTCATTTCCGGAATTACAATGCCAATTGCTTTTGCGGCCCCCGTTGAGGTAGGAATAATATTTTCTGCAGCAGCTCTTCCTCTTCTCGGATCCTTTTTATGAGCCTTTTCCAGAATAGCCTGGTCATTTGTATAGGAATGAACGGTGGTCATTAGACCGCGCTTAATGCCGAACTTTTCGTGGAGAACTTTTACAATCGGAGCCAGGCAGTTCGTTGTGCAGGAAGCATTGGAAATCACATCATCTTTTGCGGGATCATAGGTATTTTCATTGACACCCATAACGATCGTAGCATCTTCATCCTTGCCGGGAGCGGTAATAATGACCTTCTTTACGGTTCCCCTGATGTGCTTGCCGGCACTTGCCTTATCTTTCAGCTTACCGGTGGATTCCACAATGATCTGTACCCCGTACTTGCTCCAGTCGAGTTTCTCCGGGTCCCGATCATGCAGTACATGGATTCTCTTTCCGTCAATAATCAGGTCGTCTCCGTCAATCTTTACATCTTTTCCGAGCCGGCCGTGTACCGTATCATATTTCAGAAGATACTCTGCGGTTTCTGCTCCGCTCGGATTGTTGATTGCTACTACATCAAGGTCCGGTCTGTCCAGAAGCCCCCGGAATACCAATCTTCCGATTCTACCAAAACCGTTGATTCCGATTTTTGTCATGATGGTTTACCCTCCTGTGCTGAATATACCTTCGGATTTTATATTCGCTGCCGACTGCCTTATCGAAAACTGAGTGTATAATACACTTCCTGCCGTAACAGGAACGTTTTCTGTAGTTCCGGCTGCAAGTCCAACCATGAAAAAGAACAGGGGCTGTTTTCGAAATCGGCTTACGCTGTCTTTTCTCCGACAGCAGCCTTCTCCGTATTTCCAACAGCAATACTTTAGGATTTATAAGAATAACATTTATCCCCTGTTTTCTCATATATTTTACATGTACAGTATATCACGCAATACATAATGCCACAACACCAAACCGCATAATTCGTAAATATGTACACATTATTTTCTTTTTCTATTAATATGTAAACATTTAATTAGCATAATGAAACTCTTGATTCTTTTGCCATCTCCAAAAAATTTCTGATCTTTCCAAAGCCAGCATTTCTCTGCTCTGGCGGCCTCCTTTTCTATTCAATACTTATTTCCGAAGAAAACCGTTAAACCTCCCCTTCAAAAAATCCCGGAGGAATATATTCCTCATTCCCATTTTATGCTTTCATTTCCCTGTCAGGAAATGCATTCTCAAAAAGAATATATCTGAACCGATTGCCGGGATTCTATACAATTTACCGATGATATTTTCTTTTCTCGAAGCGAATTAACTATGAGTTTTTTCGATTTAATAAGACTTTTTTCTTTCTTAACAGAACGCAGAAATATAGATATAATACGTTGTAGGAAAGATTGCTTATAAGAAAGGAGTATTTATAATGAATTGGAATACTAAGATTACCAAACTGCTCCATATCAACTACCCAATCATTCAGGGTGCGATGGCTTATATTTCAGACGGCACTCTGGCTGCCGCCATGTATCATGCGGGATGCTGCGGAGTCATCGGCTCCGGCGGTTTCTCCGTGGATGAAGTAAGAGCGGAAATCCGGAAAGTCAAGGATATTCTGGGACCTGACAAGGTCTATGGCGTCAATCTGATGCTCCAGGCTCCAAACAAGGATGATATCGCACAGCTTGTATGTGATGAAAAGGTTCCTTTTGTTACACTGGGTGCAGGCAACCCGATCCCCTGGTTCGAACCGCTCCATCAGAACGGCATCAAGTGTATCCCTGTCGTTCCCAATGTGCGCCTTGCACAGAAAGTACAGGAAGCCGGTGCGGATGCTTTGGTCGTGGAAGGCATGGAAGCCGGCGGTCATGACGGAAAAATTACTCTCATGGCACTGCTGGAAAACGTCCTTCCTGAAATCGAAATTCCTGTGGTTGCCGCAGGCGGCATTGTTGACGGGCGGGGTATTGCCGCTGCTCTCGTCATGGGCGCTTCCGGCGTACAAATGGGTACACGGTTCCTTCTGGCAGAAGAATGCCGGCTTCACCCCAACGGAAAAGAAGCCCTGATGCACGCACAGGATACCGACTCCGTTGTTACCGGTTTTACCAAGAATGACAGTGTACGCGGTCTGAAAAATAAATTTTCCGAAGCTTACCTGGAAAAAGAATATCAGGGAGCTTCCCAGGAAGAACTGAGAGCCATGTCCCGCGGTACTAACTACAAGGGAGCCATTCTGGGTGACACTGAAAACGGCTTTATTCTTGCGGGAATGTCCCTGACCCATCTGACAAAAATTCAGCCCACTCAAGAAATTGTGGAAGAACTTGTGTCGGAAGCTGAAAAACGTCTCGCCGGAGCTCCTCATTTGATTTAATTCAAGTATATAAGACATCATAAAAATACGGCCTTTTGAAAAGGCCGTATTTTTATGGTGTAATTGATTTTTACTTGATGAAACTTAATTTCTCCACAATGCTTGCCAGTTTAGTCCCAAACTTGGGGATCCCGCTGACATCTTCCGGACGGACTGCACGAATCATAACGATGCCCAACAGGTAAACAACTCCGCCTGCACCGATTGCTGCCAGGGTAACCAAAGTATTGCTGGGAATCAGGGAATAGCCGAAATGATAAACCCCGACGACAACCGCCCCCATAATTCCTGCTACGATGAACAGCTTCAGCGTATGGAGAAAATCCATCGTATAGCGTCTGTACTTATAAAGGAAGAGAAGATTCAAAATCGCTGCCACACCAAAATCCGCATTGGTTGCCCAGGCAGCGCCCAATACTCCCCAGGCAGGCAAGGCCGTGAGATTCCAGGATAGGAATACTTTTACGCAGGCACTGGCTACCATATTCAGGAAAGGAATCGCTGTCTTCCCCATCCCCTGCAGTACACCGGTCGTCACCTGCTGAACTCCCAGCAAAAAGATACCGAAACTCATCACGGCAATGCAGGGACCCGCATCAGGCGTTGCATACAGCATAGCAGAAATAGGTGTTGCAATTACACACATCCCGACAAAGGCCGGAATCGTAATAATATTGGCCAAACGCATGGCCGTATCAATACGGTTCATAATCGTATCATGCCTTTTCTGTGCCACAGCCTCGGAAATAACCGGCACAAGACTGGCTGCCAGAGAAGCAGTAACAATCGTCGGCATATTGACCAGCGCGGTGGCCATACCGGTCAGATAACCGAACAGCGTTGTCGCTTCTTCCACTGCAAATCCCGCTACCTCCAGACGGCGCGGAACAATGAAAAGGTCGATATTGGAAACAATAGGAAGCATGATATTCGCCAGAGAAACCGGCACCGCCAGAATCAGCAGTCTTTTGATGATATAAAAAGCACTCTGCATCCGGATAGACGGATCCTGATTGGCTTCCAGCTCTCTGCGCCAGTTTCTGGTCATATAGTAAAAACCAATCAGGACGATAATCCCCATGAATGCACCGGGAGCAGCCCCCAAAGTAGCTCCGGCTGCACCGTATTCCAGCCCGTACGGCAGCAGAAGCACGGCAAAAGCAATCATCGTCACAACACGGACGATCTGTTCTATAATCTGGGAAACTGCTGTAGGAGTCATCAGCTGCAGTCCCTGGAAATAACCCCGCAGGGTCGCCAGAAGAGTGGCGCAGAAAACTGCCGGAGACAATGCCAGAAGCGACCAATAAGCACGGGGATCCCGGACAATTCCGGTTTCCACCAGCCATCCTGCTCCGAAAAATAAAAGCGCACTGAAAAGCGTCCCCGTCAGGAACAATGCCAGCATGGAAATACGAAATACCTTCTGTCCGCCTAAGTAATCATTCACGGCATTCCGTTCTGCTACCATGATGGAGATGGCCACGGGAAGACCGGCCGAGGAAACGGACAGACAAAGCAGATAGATCGGATAAGCCATCTGATACAGCCCGATTCCTTCTCCCCCAAGAAGACGGGAGAGATAAATCCGGCTGAATGCACCGATGAATTTGACAAGAATCCCCGCAACCGTAAGGATGAGAGCTCCCTGGATAAACGAATTTTTACGCATTTTTCACCTATTGAACCATCTTATTTAATATACAACGTATATAGTCATATCAAATTTACAAAAAATTGTAAAGTATGGCCCTTTCGAATTTATGAAAATTTATCAATGCCGTATCAGACAATATCCGACGGAGACCGTCGTGCAGACTTTTCGTGTCCCTCTCTGACTTCCTTCGCCAATTCATCAAGCAGAGAAAGAATCCATCGGTAATTATCCCTGCCCTTTTCTTCCTTGGAAACTCTCAGTCTGGCAGGGCTTCCCGGCAAGAAATGAAGATAGGGAATCCACTCCTTGGGCAAATAACAGGGATTCCACCCCTTCATGAAGCTTTCCTCCGCCCAGGAAATCAGGACAGACTTTCCTTCATCAATGATGCTGCCGATACCGAGTTTCCGGGCCTTCATCCTGACCTCGGAAATATGGAAAAGCCTTTCTGCCGGCTGTGACGGCGAACCGAACCGGTCAATCACCTCATCGATCAGATCCTGAAGCGCTTCTTCACTTTCCACAGAAGCCAGTCTTCTGTATACTTCCATTTTCTGTTCTTCATCTTCAATATATGCCCGATCCAGATAGGCATCCTGCCTGAATTCAATAGTCGTATTCGGCAGCTTTGCGGGAACAGGCTTATTTTCCCGTACAGCCCGCAGCCGTTCAATCGCATCCTCCAGCATGGTACAGTATGCCGCAAACCCCACCACCGCAATATTGCCGTGCTGGGCCGAGCCCAAAAGATTTCCCGCACCGCGGATTTCCAGATCACGCATAGCCACCTTGAATCCGCTCCCCAGTTCCGTAAATTCCCGGATTGTATTCAGACGCTTTTCTGCCACTTCTGAAAGAACTTTGCCTTTCCGGTAAAAGAACCACGCCCGGGCAATCTTATCGGAGCGTCCTATGCGCCCTCTCATTTGATAGATCTGCGAAAGTCCCAGCTTGTCTGCGTCATAGATCAGCATGGTATTCGCATTGGGCTGATCCAGCCCGTTTTCTATCAGAGTTGTACAGAGCAGCACGTCGAATTTTCTTTCATAAAAATCCATCATAATCTGCTCCAGACTTGCGCCGTCCATTCTTCCGTAGGCTACGGCAATCCGAACCTCTTTCGGAAGAATATTCCGGAGATGATTTTCCATGGCGGAAATAGACTCAATCCGGTTATATACGAAATAGGTCTGTCCTCCTCTTTCCTTTTCCCGCAGGACAGCATCTCTTACAATAGCATCATCATATTCTGTAACGTAGGTCTGAATAGAATGACGGTTCAGCGGAGGTGTTGTAATGGTCACCATATCCCGTACTCCGCTCAGACTCATATGCAGTGTCCGCGGAATCGGAGTAGCGGAAAGTGCAAGGACGTCAATTCCCTCTGAAATTGATTTCCACTTTTCCTTCTGTACAACACCGAACCGCTGCTCTTCATCCACTACCAAGAGTCCCAGCCGCCGACATTCCACTTTTGTATTCAAAACCGCGTGGGTGCCGATAATAACATCCACTGCTCCGCTCTTTAAATCCGCCAGAATCTTCTTTCTGTCCTTCGGTTTCGTAAACCGGTTCAGTACAACAACATTAACTCCGAACGGTTCCATTCGTTCCTGAAAATTCTTATAATGCTGCTCGGCCAGAACAGTGGTCGGACACAAAACCATAGCCTGGTATCCGCTCATAACACATTTGAACACAGCCCGCATGGCTACTTCCGTTTTCCCAAATCCCACATCTCCGCAAAGAAGCATATCCATAGGAACAGGCTTTTCCATTGCTTTCTTGATGCTTTCAACAGCAGTCAGCTGATCCTCCGTTTCGACATAGGGAAAGGAATCCTCAAACTCTCTCTGCTCCGCGGTATCCGGAGCAAATGCAATTCCCCGGATGATTTCCCGCTTTGCATAAACATCGAGCAGTTTTTCCGCCAATTCTTCAATGGATTTTCTGGTTTTGGACCGGATTCTTTCCCAGACAGCACCGTTCATTTTATGAAGCTTCGGAGTCTCGCCTTCCGGACCGATATATTTTTCAAGGGTGGAAATCTGTTCCACCGGAAGATACAGCTTGTCCGATCCGGCATACTGGATTGCGATATAGTCTCTGTGAATACCGGACAGCTCGATCGTTTTCAGGCCCAGGTATTTCCCGATCCCGTACATATCCTGGACAACATAATCTCCGGGATTCAGGTCAGAAAAATACCGGATACGATTCCCCTTATTTTTATTTCTGCTCCGGAACGTGCGAACCTTCTGTCTTCCAAGGATATCGCCCGCTGTAATGACTGCCAGTTTCGGATTCTCCAATTCAAATCCGCCTGACAGAACGGCCCGAACCAGAATCAGGTTTCCTTCCTCCAGATCATGAGAAAAGGGAATATGCTGTTCAGACAGCATATCCTCAATTTCCTTTTCTTCCGACGGACGGGGAACCAGAAGAAATACTTTTTCTCCGCGATGCAGCTGAGATTTCAAATCCTCCGAAAAAATGGAAAGCTGCCGCTGGTAATTGGCCATGCCGTGTCCCTTCCAGGTCACGGCCTTCTCAAAACGGAATCCGGTCAGCGCTCTGTTCAGGAGAGAAAATACAATGGACTTGGCCCCTGTCTGCCTGCCGAATCGAACCATCTCATCCCAGGGAAATGCTCTCTCCTTATTCGCACTTTCCTCCCTGAAATAAGCCTTCAGATTTTCTTCGCTTCGCTGCGGCTCATCATAAAACAGAATCCCGTCCTTTATATAGGAAAAGACGGAAGAATCGCTGCGCCCTTCCTGCCGGAGAGGAAGGATATGAACCCTTTCCAGAGAGCAGATAGATCTTTGCGTATCTTCATGAAAGCTTCTGATGCTGTCCGTTTCATCCCCGAAAAATTCCAGCCTGACCGGATGAGGATGATTGATCGGAAAAATATCTACGATATCCCCCCGCACGGAAAAATGCCCGCACCGTTCCACCTGGACTGTCCGTTCGTACCCCATGGATACCAGTTTCTCCAGAAGCTCTTCCCTGTCATATTCTTTTCCCAGATCGAGCGTCAATGTCCCTTCTTCCACTGCAGCGGGAGAAGGAATTTTCTGTGCAGCTTCCACCGCTGTCGCTACAACGATGCAGGGCTTTCGTGACAGAAGCGCTCCCAAGGCGCGCATTCTGTCACGAAACCGTTCCGTACCGGTAAAAGTAACCTGAAAAGAAGCTTCCTCTACGATCGGAAACGGTAAAATCTCCGCTTCGCCCGTAAAAAATTTCAAGTCCTGCATACAGGAAAGTATATCCTTTTGCTGGGGAACAATCACCAGGATCTGCCTGTATTTTTTCATGGCCGCTGCTATCACCAGGGATTTCTGGCTTCCTGCAATTCCCGTGAGCATCTCCGGCAGAGAAGGGCTTTCCCAATGCAGAATATCGTCCAAACAGGACGATACTATCCGGACAATTTCCGGACCTGCCTGTCCATTGTATTCCCCTGGAAAAAGCTTATCTTTTCCGGAAAAATTTTCCGTTCCTTTTTTCTCTTCTTCTGCCATCATATTCCCCACTTAAAATCCGCAAAGCTTTTCCACATCCTCATATCCGTGCAAAGCTAAGATCCTGTTATGAATTTTTTCGCCCTTAAACTCAAAATCCGGTTCCATTTCCTCCAGCGGGACCAGTACAAAAGGCCGCTCCCAGAAATAGGGATGCGGCAGTTTCAGCAGACTGCTGTTTCTTTCCATACCTTTCGCATAAATCAAATCCAGATCCAAACTGCGGGGCCCCCAATGGACCAGCCGTTTCCGTCCGAACCGCTGCTCAATATCCAGCAGAAGCAGCATAAGCTGCTCCGGGGACTGTTTCCAGCCGATCTCCGCCGCAGCATTCATAAACAGCGGCTGATCTGTTTTTCCCCATGGCTTTGTTCTGTACAGGGAGGAAACCTTTTGCACCTGAAGGCCTTCCTGTCTTCGGAGAGTCTCCACCGCCTGTTTCAGAATTTTTTTTGACTCCCCCATATTGGAGCCCAGAGAAATAATATAATTCATTTTCCTTCTGCCGACTCTCTCTCTCCGGAAAGTGTTACAGAAATATCTTCCATAATTCCCGGTACGGGAGCTCCCGGCTTATGTACTACCACTGTCACTCTTTCCAAAAGAGGGAATGTCCGCAGCAAATCATCAATAATCATGCCGGCCACTTTTTCCAGAAGCTTGTACGGGCCGCCTTCTGCAATGGCTCTTACATGATGATAAACATCCACATAATTTACAGAATCTTCCAGAGCATCGCTCTTTCCTGCCTTTGACAGATCAAGTTCCATTGTCAGATCAATATAAAACCGCTGCCCCAGCCGGGTCTCCTCCGGTTCGTCCCCATGATAACCAAAAAATGCCATCCTTTTTAATTGAATGCAGTCCATACTGCCCTCCTCGGTCTTTAATCTTTATTCAATACTGCAGAGAGCATCCCACATCTTCAATTCCATCGCAGTCATTCCCACATTATGGACACGGAAAATCTGGCAGCCCTTCTGCGCACCCCATAAGTTAACCGCTGCTGTTCCCGGATCTCTTTCTGCAGCAGCTCCGCCCAATACGGTTCCTATGAACCGCTTCCGGCTGACTCCCAGGAGCCAGGGAAACGGATAAGCACCGGTCAGTTCATCCAGCCTCTGCAGGATCTCCATATTTTGACTGCTGTCTTTGGAGAATCCGATTCCCGGATCCAGAATAATATTCTCTTCCTTAACTCCTGCTCCAAAGGCAATGTGCAGAGATCGGTCAAAGAAATTCTTCATCGAATCAATGATATCCGAACCGTATTTTCCATCCCGGCTGTTATGCATCAAAACCACAGGAACTCCTGCTTCCGCTGACACACGGGCCATGCTTCCGTCATCCTGCTGAAATCCCCAAATATCATTAACAATATGTGCGCCCCGATGCAGGGCATATTCTATCGTCTCGTAATGATAAGAATCCACGGAGACCGGGACAGTGCTGACCTCCAAAATGCCGGAAAGGCAGTCATCCAGTCTCCTGATTTCCTCCGCAGCCGTAAGCGCTGTGCTACCCGGCCGGGTAGACTCCGCTCCCACGTCAAGAATATCAGCTCCGTCGGAAATCATGTCTTCTGCATGAATTCGGCTGTTCTCTGCCGTATTCCACTTTCCTCCATCGGAAAAAGAATCGGGCGTTACATTTAAAACGCCCATTACGACAGACTTTTCTCCCAGAGTCAGCGTTTTGCCGTCCTCCCAGGCATAATGACGGAAAATTCTATTCTTCATACATCCTCCTTTACCCGGCATTCCGGTATATTTCATTTATTATAACACGAATCATTCCAGCAAAAGACGGACAGGCTTTTTCCGGACAACAAAAAAAGCGGCTTTCACCGCTTTTCTGTGCACGAACATCATTGAGGAGTATGACTGTTCCGCAGATTTAATTAATAATCAGGGAAATAATCATCAATTAAATCGGATAATAACTATCCCCATGGCATTTCCTCCATGTACTTTTTATTATACATAAAAAAAGAAAAAATTCAATCGATTTCTGTGAATTTCATTAAATTTCTTTCACTTGCGATTGAATTTTTCCTTTTCTTCAGAAATGAGTCAATACTCTCTGCAGCAGCGGAACCATTCCTGCTGCCTGATCCAATACTTCTTCTATACTTTCCAGGATTTCCTTCCAGAAAACCAGATGGACCGCATCCCCGGAGCCGTCAAAAAGTTCCCGATAGCAGCTGCGGAATGCTTCATCCCCCTTCTCTTCATAGGCATAGATACGGCTGCACCGGGCTTCCATCTTCATGTAATTGCTTTCCACATCCACCGTATAGTCCACGACTTTCCGAAGTTCGGAAAAAGCAGCTTCGATCAGCCTCCCCATCAGATGAATTTCTTCCGGCCGGTGCGGCACCTCTACAGCAGCCATTCGGTTTGCGATTTCCTTCAGACTGTCAATCATGCCGTAAAACCGTTTGATGATTCCCTTCACACAGGCTACTTCGACCGGATCATGATAAATCTTATGCATTTTATTGATCATCGGTCCGAGCAGTTCCCGGGCATCACGCTTGATCTGCCTGATCTTTTCAAAAGCCTGTATCGGATCCTGTTCTTCTGTCAGCACCGGTACCACTGCTTGAGAAGCTTCTTCCGCCAATGCTGCAAACTGACGAAGCAGGCCGAAAAATTTATCTTCCTTATTTCCCATGAAACTGTTCTCTCCCAATAAAAATCCTTCAGCTTCTTGTTTTACAGATCAATCGTTTCGCCAGGTTTTACCAGAATTACATCAATTCCTTCCTGCGCGGCTGCCGTCTTAAATGCTTCCGGGTCCTGTGCAATAATCGGCCAGGTATTGTAATGAACAGGAATCACATGCTTTGCCTTCAGGAATTTAGCTGCCATGACAGCATCTTTCGGCCCCATAGTATAATTGTCTCCGATAGGAAGAACCGCATAATCAATAGAATACATTTCACCGAAAAGCTTCATGTCCCCAAACAGAGCCGTGTCGCCTGCATAATAAACGGTCGTCCCATCCTTCATTGTTACAATGAAACCGCACGGAGTCCCTCCGGCTACGCCGCAGCTATGGAATGCCTGAACCATCTTTACCGTACCGAAATCTCCCTGGAATTCTCCGCCCAGATTCATCGGCTGGAAATTCAGGACTGTTTTCGGAAATAATCCGATCACCTCAGGAACTGCAATCACGACCGCACCGGTATGGCGGGCTATGATTTCCGCATCCCCAAAATGATCACTGTGTGCATGGGAAAGAAGGATATAGTCACATTTCACTTTTTCCGGCGGTATATGATTCTGTTCATTTCCCGACAGGAAGGGATCAAAAAGCAGCATTTCCCTGCCCGTATCCAATTTGAAGCAGGCATGACCGTAAAATTTAAATTTCATAATGATACTCCTTTCCGAACTTCTGTAAATTCTAAACTCCCGGAATCAATGGTTTCTTTTTGCCATAATTTCCTTAACGACTTTCTGTGCTACTTCTGCCAGAGAGATTCCCCGCTTCATGCTGGTTTGCTGCATGCGGCGGTAAGCCTCTTCCTCCGGCATTTTATAGAAATCCATCAGAAGCCCCTTGGCTCTGTCGACGATTTTTCGGGAAGCCAATTCTCTTTCCATTTCTTTTACACGATTGACCATGTCATTTTTCTGCCGAAACTGAGCCACTGCAATCTGTATAGCGGGAAACAGTGCCTTTTCTTCCACCGGTTTCATTACATAGCCGAAAACCATGGACTTCTTTGCCTTTTCCACCACATCTTCATCACCAAAGGCCGTCAGCAGAACCACCGGAGCCAGATTGTCATGAGCAATCATCTTAGCCGCCTGTATTCCGTCCAGTCTCGGCATCTGTACATCCAGTATAGCCAGATCCGGTTTATTTGCCTTAACCAGCTCCAGGGCTTCCACTCCGTCAGAGCCTACTCCTACAACCGTATGTCCCGCTTCCTCCAGCATTTCCCGAAGGTCCATACAAATCAACGCTTCGTCATCTGCTATAACGATTCTGTAATTTTCCGTCATACACTATGCCTCCATCAAGGAAAGCGGGCAATAAATATCGGCCGATACCATGCCTTCCTCATTTTTTATCTCAAAGCGCCCTTTCAGTTCCAATTCCGAAAGATTCCGGACAATCTGCAGTCCCAAATTGAAAATTCTGACCCCAAAATCTTCCGGCAGCAAGTTCCCGTTGTTTTTTATAGAAACATGAAGGACCGTGCCTTCCACAAAGGTATTGACTGCAAGGATTCCTTCTTTCCTGCCGGCAAATCCGTGATCAATGGCATTATGAATGAGCTCATTGGCTGCAATCGCCAGCGGAACCGCCTTTTCCGAATCAACCACCAGATGATTTTCTCCGTGGTTCCGGATAACCTGTACCCGGCAGAGAGTCAGGCTGTCCACGGAAAGATTGGTGATCTTATCCAGCAAAATATCCAGATCTATTTTATCACCGCTTTGATTGGCCAGTATATCATGGATTTGAGAAATTCCGAGAATCCTGCTGACGGAACGCTTCAGAGCTTCCTTGGTATCCTCATCCTTTGCCCGTCTTGCCTGCATGCGAAGCATCCCTGCAATGGCATTCAGACTGTTCTTCACGCGGTGATGAATTTCCTTGATAACAGAATCCTTCACCAGAATCTGTCTTTCCTTTTCCCGCAGCGCTGTTACATCCGTCAAAACGAGTACGGTCCGGACCACTTTCCCTCCGGAAACAAGAGGAAGTCCCCATGCAGACAGGGTTCTTTCATCAGAGCCTTCATCCCCGAAAGCCGGTTTTCCTGTCCTCATTACCCGATCAACCAACGGAAAATGAACGATTGTGTGCCCTACGATACCGCGGTTTTCCACAGCTTCCTTATCCAGAACCAGATAAAGATCCTCTGCCGTATCATTGGTATAAATGATACGGCCCTCACCGTCCAGGACAATAACCCCATCCTGCGGCCGGATAGAATAGTAATCCTTTGCTCCGAAAGGAACCTGCAGAGCCAGATTCGCCGTATCAGTCAGCACCTGCTGCTGCTTCAGGGACCCCGCAACAAAGCAAACCGCCGCAAACGGAATACCTGCATTGTCCAGCATGGGGTATACGGTCACTGCCGATACCTCTCCCACATCGAGTTCTTTTCTTCCGACAATTTTCCTGCCTGTAACAAAAGCATTTTCTATAATAGCCAGCTCATCGGACATGAACGTATCGCCTGCCCGAAAGAAGGTATTTCCATGAGAATAAGACGGTTTCACTGCCGCAAGGATGACCGTCATTTCTTTATTCTTCCCCCGTGCACAAAGGAAGACCTGATTTTTGGAAATATCCGCCGCAAAGGGAAGCGCTGCCTGGATATGATCCAGAATCTTGGCCTGTACCTCCGATAAATCGGTGGTATCCCTCACAAGGGTATACAGCCGGCTCATTTCCAACCCCCGAGTCTGCATGGTTTTCTCCTTTTACTTCTTTATGAATCCAACTCTACAGATTTCTGATCTGCCAAAAAAGGAAGACGGGGATCTGCATTCAATGTCATCGGTGCAAAGTCTCCTGCCATAGCCATATAATATGCCCGGCATCCGATCATTGCCCCGTTATCTGTACAATAAACCGGTGCGGGACGGCACAGCCGGATTCCCCTCTTTTCACAGGCTTCTCCCAGGGCACTGCGGAGACCGCTGTTGGCCGCCACACCGCCTGCCAGCGCAATCGTCTTCAGACCCGTATAATCAACAGCCCATAAAGCCTTTTCCACCAATACATCCACTACTGCCTTCTGGAAGGAAGCCGCCAAATCTTCATGAGATACTTCTTCCTTCTTCATCTTTGCCGTATTCAGATAATTGATCACGGCGGATTTCAGTCCGCTGAAGGAAAAGTCAAAATTATGTTCTTTACCGAGTCCCATGGGAAAATGAATTGCATCGGGATTTCCCTGTGCTGCCAGCCGGTCGATATGAGGACCGCCCGGATACGGGTATCCCATTACGCGGGCGATCTTATCAAAAGCTTCTCCCGCCGCATCATCCCGGGTCTGCCCCAGCAGTTTGAATGTATTATAGTCCTCGACGGTCACCAGCATCGTATGTCCGCCGGACACGACAAGAGAAAGGAATGGCGGTTCCAGGTCGGGAAACTGAATCAGGTTGGCAAAAATATGCCCTTCCATATGGTTTACCGCAATCAGAGGTTTATCCAGTGCCCACGCCGCTGCCTTGGCTGCCGCAACTCCCACAAGAAGAGCTCCTACCAGTCCGGGGCCCTGTGTCACTGCAACAGCATCTATATCCTTCCAGTCACTTCCCGATTCCTCCAGTGCTTCGATGGCTACGGGAAGAACATCCTCAATATGATGGCGCGATGCAATTTCCGGAACAACGCCGCCGAACTTTTTATGAATGGGAACCTGGGTGGAAATCACATTGGATAAAACACTTCTGCCGTTTTCCACTACGGCACAGGATGTTTCATCACAACTGGATTCGAAAGCTAATATTTTCATTTTTACTCCTTATATTTCTCTAGACATAATATATCCGTCTTCCCGAGGCAATTCATACACATCCCTGCGCGTCCCTTTAACCTGCAGCCCGTACTGTTTATAAAGACTCTGCGCCGGCAGGTTGCTCACCCGGACCTCCAGAAATAAGGTCTTTGCCTTTCTTATCCGTGCTTCCTCAAGTCCTGCATCCAAAAGCTTTTTTGCGATTCCCTGCCGCCTGTTTTCCGGCCTTACACCGATATTGACAAGCTGCGCCTCGTCCAGGACAAACCAGAAGCAGGCATAGCCCACTACATTCCCGTTCTGACAGGCCGTGAAATATTGACTGTGAGGTCCTGCCATATCATGGATCACGGTTTCCCTGCGCCAGGCATCCGAAAAGCAACGAGTCCCTATTTCATAGACAGCATCCGAATCCTCAGGAACAGCCTTCCGCACCGTTATTTCCCGTGTGATTTCTCCCACAATACTTCAGCCTCGCTTCTTCTGATATAGTTCGGTAAAAGAGTCAGCGGATTATCTCTGCTTCCCTTTTTCAATTTCTGAAGAGCTGCCATGACGACGCTTCCCGCCCGGGCGCAGCGATTCTGCGGCGGAGCCAGAAGGATTCCCGCCTCTGTCAATTTTTCCCGGTATTTATCCGCACATTCTCCGACCGCAATAATCGGTCCGCCGTGCTTCACCGCTGCATCGATGACAGCATCAATCGGTGCCACTTCTTCCGGTGCTTCTTTCCACATTTCGGAATAGGCCCCGTAAAGAGCAGTATATACATTTCCCCTTTGTGCGTCCATCAGAGGAAGGATATATGCCTGGGAACCGGCCATATTCCATGCCAGAGCTTCCAGCGTATCCACTCCCACAAGCGGAACTTTCCATATATAAGCAGCCATCTTTGCCGTTGCCAGACCGATGCGCAGCCCCGTAAAAGATCCCGGACCGATAGAAACAGCCAGCGCCGTGATCTCCGACTTTTCAGCACCGGCCTCCTTCAGCATCAGATCCATGTGCGGGATCAGCTGCTCGGAATGGGTCAGCTTTTTCTGTACGGTCCATTCCGAAACAATCCGGTCTTCTTCCGCCAAAGCACAGCTTAAAACCAATGAAGATGTATCAATGGCCAAGAGCATATTTCTTGATCTCCTTTACAACTGATTCCGGAGCCTTTTCGCCCCAGGAAATTTCTATTTCCCTTTCCGTTTCTCCCAACAGGAAAATTTTTATGCAAATCGCTTCCTCAGGTATGAGATTCGGATACATGTCAGCCCATTCACAGACAACAACGCCGCCTGTCCCATACTCTTCCCAACCGATATTATACAGATCTTCCTCCGAATCCAGACGATAAAAATCAAAATGCTTCAGCGGAAGACTTCCTTCATAATAATTCATAATATTGAAGGTTGGACTGGATATCACACCGGGAATATGCATTCCCCGGGCCAGTCCCTGTATGAAATGTGTCTTGCCGGCTCCAAGATCGCCTGACAGCGCGACAAAGAGTCCGTCACAGGCATATTGTCCGAAAAGCTCCCCCAGCTTCATCGTCTCTTCTGTACTGTGTGTCAGAATGACAGCTTTACTTTCCATGGAACCACCTCATCATGTCGTCAAAACAATCCTGCACTTCGTAATAGCCCTCTCTGTGAAGGCCCCGCAATTTTCTTACATTTTTCTCAATCCGGGAAACCGTGACCTTTTTGGCAGGGCGGATCACAAAAACCTTTCCTTCCCTTTCCAGTTTCTCCAGCCGTTCCAGCCGTTCATTGTATCTTTCGGGGATAGAGCACATAGCCTCCGCAATTTTCGGGAACCTTTTTCCATATACTTTGTTCATCCACAGACGAAAAATTTTTGAAACCGGTTTTTTCCTGTACGATTTTGCCCGGGTGAGAACATATACGATTTTCCGATAAGATTCCGGCAATTCCTCCGGAAGCGGCACAAGCGGCATCCCCACTCCCCCGTCAAAATAGAAATGTCCGTTGATATCCACCGGTTTTGATACAAGAGGAATCGAACAGCTGGCCATGCAGAGTTTCATGAACAGACCGGTTTCCACTTCCTTATTGGAAATAAAAATCGGCCTTGCGCTGCCTGCATCCGTTACGATAACGGAAATTTCCTCCTCTGCATTCTCAAAGGTCATGTAATCAAAAGGCTCCAGTTTATGAGCCAGCTCACCGAACATGAAGTCAAAATTGAAATAACTTCCCTTCCGGAGCATATTCTGGATTCCCATGTACCGCACATCCCCGGCATAGTTTACATTGACCTTGATATTTCTTCCCCTTTGATGAGAAACATAACACAGCCCCTGCAAAACGCCCGCGGAAATACCGATAGTATGCCTGAAATAGAAATCTTTCTCCATAAAGGCATCCAGTACACCTGCAGTAAACATACCGCGCATGGCTCCTCCCTCCAGGACCAGCACGGCATCATCGCCGTTGAGAAGAGAGATTCTTTCATTCTTGGATTGACTGATCATGTTCGGCAGGCTTCCTGCGGAAGCTTTTCCCTTTCATCTCCTTACTTATGAGCGGAAGCCGCAGACTGATTTTTCACGGCATTAATTTTTTTCGCAATGGCTTCCTGGTCTCCCAGATATGCCACATCATGAACGGTAAAATCCTCATTGAGATGATATACCAGCGGTATTCCTGTCGGGATATTCATTCCTGCGATTTCTGCATCGGAAATTCCTTCCAGATGTTTCCGCAGCGCACGAATGGAATTTCCGTGTGCCGCAATCAGTATTTTTTCTCCTTTTTCCATTTCAGGCCGGATGATCTGATCAAAGTAAGGTGCTACCCGGGCCACGGTATCCTTCAGACATTCCGTGAGCGGAAGCTTTGTGGTTCCGGACAGTTTCTTATAGGGAGCCTGATTGATCGGATTTCTGGGATCATCCTCTGCCAGAGCCGGAGGACGCACATCATAGGAACGGCGCCAGAGATGAACCTGCTCTTCTCCGTACTTATCCGTCGTTTCCGTTTTGTTCAGTCCCTGCAGAGCCCCGTAATGCCGTTCGTTCAGATGATAATCTTTCTCCACGGGAATCCAGGTCAGATCCATTTCATCCAAAACACAATAAGCTGTATGAATGGCTCTTTTTAATACAGAGGTATAGCATCTGTCAAAGGTATATCCCTCTTCCTTCAGCAGCTTTCCTGCTTCCTTCGCTTCCCGGAATCCGTTGTCCGACAGTTCTACATCGGTCCAGCCGCAGAAAAGATTCTTCTTATTCCATTCACTTTCTCCATGACGAATCACGACTAATGTGTACATTTCCGTTCCTCCTGTGTTTTCTTAAAATGATTGTACCCGCAGGCTTCCAGTTTCATTCTGTCCTTATTATACCTTATGTATACACCGATGTCCGAATCTTCCGGGACCCGCCCTATAACTGTCAGGCCCCGCCTGTCTTTCATGGCCCGGAAATTCTCCGGCGGAATCGTACCGATCAGCTGATAATCTTCTCCGCCGTCCAGCGCCCATTTTAAAGGATCTTCATGGATTTCCCGGCCCCAGTCCCGGGCCTCCTGCGACAGAGGGATTTTCTCTGCTTCAATTTCCAGCACTGCCCGGGAAGCCCGGGCAATTTCATTCAATTCGCTGGACAGGCCGTCTGAAACATCATTCAGAGAAGTGGCTCCCGCCTCTCTCAGCTTCTGTCCCCATTCCACCTGCGGCTCCGGCCGCTGATGCCGCTGCGCCAGGTACGGATACCGTTCTCCCTGATGATGAAGGAGCGCCAACAGTCCTGCCGCAGAGTCTCCGACCGTCTCCGTCACGAAAATCAGATCCCCCTTCCGCGCCCCGCTCCGGAGAACCGCTTGATCCTGAGGCACCAGTCCCACGACTGTCCCTGTCAGAATAATCCCCCCGGGAGATCCCGTCATGTCGCCGCCAAGCATATTGGCCGCATATTTCCGGCAGCAGTCCCGGATGCCGTCATAACAGCGCTCTACCCAGGATACGGGAAGCTCCTTCGGCAGTGCTGCCGATACAACAAACCCCGTCGGCACAGCTCCCATAGCTGCCATATCACTGAAATTGGATGCGCAGAGCTTGTAGCCTACATCATAGGGCGCCATGGTCTCCGCTTTAAAATGGATTCCTTCCGCCATCGTATCCGTGGAAATGACCTGATCCCATCCCGGCAAAGAAGTATAGACTGCCCCGTCATCTCCCGAGCCGACCTTCAGCAGTTCCGGACGATTCACAAAATCATGATTAATCCTGTCAATCAATCCGAATTCTCCTGCACATTCCACCGTGAATTTCTTCATGCTTCAAACCCGATCGGAGTCTTCCACTGTGACTCCCTTTCCGCGAAGCTCTTCATATACACCATCGCAGGCTTTTTCATCTACCCAGCCCAGGCAGTCCCGGAGAAGCGTCACACGGATTCCCTTTTCCAGAAAGGCCAGTACTGTCTCTTTTACGCAGTATTCCAGTGCAATCCCGCCGACATAAATATGAGACGATGTATTTTCTCCCAGACATTGTCCGTCTGTGTTCCGGCCGAAAAATGCAGAATATTCCTCCACCGCATCATCCGTTCCCTTATAGTAGATATTCGTTTTTCCCGGTTTATTTTCTTCCTTCTTCAGCGCATGCGCAAAATCTGCAGAAAGTGCAGCCCCGTGAGACTCCTGTACACAGTGAACAGGCCAGATTCCCCCGTTTTCCCGGAAAGACTGATTGGTTGGCTTATGCCAATCTGAAGAATAACGGACCCGTACATCATGGGTATTCATAAATGCAATCAGATTTTCAACGGCCTTCTGCCCGTGCGCACAGGCCAGCGTACCGTCAATGAAATCGTTCTGACAATCTACAATGATCAAATCTTCCATCTCGCGCCTCCTTATTAATCATTTATTTTATCAGCTTTTATCTGTCAGGAAAAGCCGTAAATCTATGGATTCCCCAGTTCTTTTGTCTTGCGCCGAACTCTCTCAACCGTTATACTAATAGGGAATTGCTAATTTGAAGGAGATGGATATTTTGAATTTCATTGATGCAGCTGTAGCCTTTTTGAACATCGGCATTTTCAGTACCCTCATCTGCCGTTTTACCGGCGCCAATATGGCTATGCTGGTTTTTTGTACTCTTACCTATATGGGAAGCCTGCCTACAGAAACCGTAGGTATCATGCTTACCTATCTGATTTTCATGCGTCTGACCATTTATACACAGAAGCAGAAATTAAACTTTAAAAAGCTGCAGGTATTCAAGGGCATGCGAATCTTTATCCCGGTTCTTCTGATTGTCGTATCCCTGTTCATCTATCCTTTTGCCGCACTGGCTGTATTCCTTTTTGTCTTCATGCTGGAAATTCTGGCAAAGCTGAGAGCGTTGGTCCCGGAAGAACGGCGGATGCCGATCGGCCAGATCATTTCCTACATCGTCATCGGTTCCGTACTGGTAACACTTTCCATGATTGCGACAGCCTTTATCCCCGCAGCATGGTATTACATGATCGGCGGCATCGTTGGAATCCTGATCTGTGTCTTTACCTGGTGGCTCGGCCAGAACCGTGACCGTCTGTCCGATGTATGGGATAAGCTTCTTATGCTTTCCTGCATTCCTCTCGGCCTCTTCGGATTTGAAATTTTTGACTGGATGGATGATATGCGCCGGAATATCAACCGTACGCTGATTGCTTACAACCTGCCGTTCATTCTCATGCCGATCCTCTTTGTAGGATTCATCATGTCCAATCTTCTTTTCGGTATTTTCTCCCTGTCCGGTCTGCTGATCACTTTCTTCGGTGCACTCGGTCTTCGTCTGTTCGGATATTACGAAATGTCCCGCAAAGGCAAAGCTAACCTTCTGTCTCTCGGCATTACCGTACTAGCTATCTTTATTCTTTTCCTTTCCGCGCCTGAACCGACCGGTGTATCCAAAGAGCTGGATGCTTTCCTTCCGGCCAACTACTTTGGATTCAAAGGCATCATGAGTCTCTTCTGATTGCTTTTTCCCCCCGGAGAAGGGATAATTTGTCCATAAAACGTCTGTTTTCGGAACAGGCGTTTTTATTATGCAGAATCTTCGTTTTCATTTCGAAGTACCTGTTTTAGCAGTCAGTTTTTTGCTTCCGGCAAAGCAGGTGAATGTCTTTTTCAATCCGGCCATGTTTCTTTTCCATGTAAAAAATGCAGCTGATCCGATATCAGCTGCATTTTTTTATGTTCTTTCTCATATTCAGTTTTCCGCCGTCTTCGGCGGTTTCCATGGTTCTCTTTCTTCTGTACAGGACGGGCATACATCCTTAAGGAAACAGGGCGAACAGAAAGGATTCCTTGCGTGACAGACTTTCCTTCCGTGCCAGATCAGCCAATGATGCGCTGCTGACCAATCCTTCTGCGGAATGGCTTTTTTCAAACCTTCCTCGACTTCTGTCGGTGTTTTCCCTACAGCCAGCTTCAGCCGATTCGACACACGGAAGACATGCGTATCCACCGCAATGGCGGGATATCCCCACGCGACGCTTCTCACCACATTGGCAGTCTTTCTGCCCACTCCGGGAAGACGAATCAGATCATTAAAATTCTCCGGTACGCTTCCTCCGTAATCATCCAGCAGCATCCGGCACATCCCCAGCAAATTCCGTGCCTTTGCCTTGTACAACCCGCAGTCATGGATTTCCGCCTCCAGCTGTTCCTGGGTAAGGCGTACCATCTTTTCCGGGCTGTCCAGACGCGGAAATATTCTGCCCGTAATAATATTAACCCGTTTATCTGTACACTGTGCCGAAAGGATCACTGCTACAAGGAGAGTAAAGGGACTCGTGAAGTGAAGCATCGTACCTTCATCCTTATAGACCTCTGACAGTCGGCGAAGCTGCTCTGCCTTGATCTTTTTTGTAACTCTCACCGGCCGCTCCTGAGCAGATACTCGTGTGCAGAAAGCGCGGCCGTTGCCCCTTCGCCTGCCGCAATGATGATCTGCTTATATTTCCCGTCAGTCACATCACCTGCCGCAAAAAGTCCGGGCATACTGGTACTTCCATCCTTTGCCGTGATAACTTCTCCCTGAGAATTCTTTTTCAGTTCTTCCGGCAGGTAGCTTGTATTGGGAACTCCGCCGACTTCTACAAAGACACCGTCCACGGGGACCGTTTTTTCATTTCCGTCTTCCCTGTTTTTGATGATGAGCGCTTCAATCTTGCCCTCTCCCGCAATTCTTTCCGGTGTATATCCGATCAGCTGCTCTACATTTTCCGTTTGTTCCAGACGGCGCACCAGGATTTCATCCGCTCTGATTCGGCTCCGCACTACCAGATATACTTTCGGACAAATCTTGGAGAGTTCCAGAGCTCCCTGAACTGCACTGTCCCCGCCACCGACAACAGCAGTGACTTTATTCTTGTAAAAAGGACCGTCGCAGGTTGCACAGTAGCTGATGCCCCGTCCGGTAAACTCCATTTCTCCGGGAATATCCAGTGTACGGCTGTGCTTGCCGCTGGTCACAATCACGGCTTTCCCCTCCAGCTGCTGTCCGTCATCCAGATCCAGCAGGAAAGTCCCGTCTTCCGTTTTCTCTACTTTCTGCACGGATGCATATACCATATCGATAGGATATTCCTTCATATGCTCTTCCATCTTATCCGCCAGCTCAAATCCGGTGACCATCTTCATGCCCAGATAATTTTCGATTCCCTTCGTCAGAAGCATCTGGCCCCCTACATCTGTGGATATCACCTTGACAGAAAGTTCCTTCCTTGCTGCGTAAATTGCGGCATTGATTCCCGCAGGACCGGCTCCGATGATCAATATATCCGTCATATCCGTAATGCCTCCTTATTGATATATCTAATACTTTAGCTATATTAACTATATAATAGTTCTTTCATTTTTGCAAATGGAAAATGTACTTTCTCAATGGTTCAGAAACGATTTTCCTACATCTCTGTACCCGATAAATTCCCGCAGAAGAGAATACTCCGGCACCAGGGTCGGTGAAACCGTCCGAAACGGTCTGAGAAAATGAAGCAGTCTCTGCGCATCACTGTATACCGGACTTCCCCGTTTTACGCCCTGCAGAAGAGGCACTGCAAAATTCTTCAGAACGGGAATTTCATAGAGCAGTGCGGAATTGAAAACTACGTCCGCCCGGTTCTGGAAATGGAATATATTCTTTTCTTCGCCCTGCCTGACAGATTCCCAAACCTTCAGAGTATGTTCCGCCCCGCTCCCTCGAAACTGTGCATCCCGGACCAGTCTGCGCAAAAGTCTCGTATCCGAAGTGGAAATGCGGTTGTGATCATTGATTGTAATCTGCGTCAGTGCCGAAAGATAAACTCTGACACATTGATATCCCGGTACGAAATACGTCAGCGCAGGATTCAATGCATGCAGTCCTTCTATCAGGATCGGCTGATTTTCCCCCAGCTGAACCGGCTCCGTATCCCAGACCTGTTCTCCCGTAATAAAATCAAACCGGGGCAGACGGACCTTTTTCCCTTCCAGCAAAGCGGAGACTGTTTCTTCAAAGAGGGAAATATCCAGAGCATCAATTCCTTCCCAGTCTTTGCCCTTCATATCCTCTCTTCTGTGGAAGAAATCATCCAGGGAAAGCATAACCGGTTTGCTTCCGTTCACACGAAGATGAATGATAAGCCGCTTAACAAAGGTTGTTTTTCCGGAAGAAGACGGACCGGCAATGCAGACAAGACGGATCTTCGGCGTATGGCCGCATACATAATCCGCCAACTCTGCAATGCGTTTCTCCTGCAATGCTTCTGCTACCGCCACATAATCATAAATTTCTCCGGAAGCAATCGCATTATTCAGGGACAGCAAGTTACGACAGCCGATCAGTTCCGACCAGCGCTCGGATTCCAGAAAGACCCCTGCAAACAGCGGAGCCTCTTCAGCTTCTCCTTTTTCATCCTTCCCGAGAGGAGCCATCCTCAGCAAAAAGCCCGGAGCATAGGAATGCAGATCGATATACCGAATAAAGCTCATATCCGGAAGAAGAGGTCCCAGATAGTAATCCACGACAGATCCGCACTGATCGACATCCAATTCATCTGTATCCAGCTGCATCAAAAAAGCTGCGTCCTCCCATCGCTCGGTCATCCGAAGATAAGCCAGCGCCCGCTTCTTTCCCACGCTGACCTTCTTGATATCCCGTTTTTCTGCGATGATCTGTTTCATCCTGTCCAGTACAACGGAAAGCTCCTTTTGCAGGGGAGTATGCCCGTCTTTAAATTCGCAATAAAGTGCATTTCCCAAAGAATGCTTAACAGCGATTTCTCCTTCTTCTCCGTAAATTTCCCTGCAGGCACATACCAGAAGAAATACAGCAGTCCGGCAATACGCCCGAAAAGCTTCCGGTGAATTCATCGGAAGCCAGGTCACGTTCCCATCCCGCGGAAAAGGCGTATTGAAATCAATAATATCCCCATCCAGACTGGCCAGAACGGCATCTTCTTTTTCCCTTCCGTTCCTCACCAGATTCCATAAATCCTGAGGTGTCGAATTTTCAGAAAGATGAATATTTTCCCCTTCACAGCAGAAATTCATATGCATCACTTCCCATCTTTTATATGCATTTGCCCTCATTAATTTTAATCTATCATTTACAACATTAAATTTCAATAAAAAGAAGGCCTGCCCAGAAGCAAGCCTTCTCTTTTCTGTTAATTATTTAACTACAATATTGACAATCCGCTTCGGAACAACGATGACTTTGACAATCGCTTTGCCTTCCGTAAACTTCTCTACTTCCGGGAGAATCTTTGCTTTTTCCGCAATTTCTTCCTTCGTCATAGCAATCGGAACAACTATCGTTGCACGAACTTTTCCGTTAACCTGTACGGCCAGTTCCACTTCATCCACAGCCATAGCTTCTTCATCATAAGCCGGCCATGCTGCTTCATGGACACTCTTCTCTTTTTCGCCGATATGCTGCCAGAGTTCTTCTGTGATATGCGGCACGAAAGGAGCAAGGAGAATCAGCAGGTTTCTGATCAGTTCCTTTGCAAATTTTCCGTCAACGGCAGTATGAGCTTCATTGAACCGATACATATCGTTAACCAGTTCCATAACCGCCGAAATTGCTGTGTTGAAGGCAAACTTCCCGTCCAGATCTTCTGTTACTTTTGCAATGGTCTGGTGCAGCTTTCTGCGCAGTGCATACTCGTCATCAGTCAGCTTTTCCGCATCGGTCTTTTCCATTCCCTGATACTTGTCTACAATCGCCCAGACACGGCGCAGGAAACGGTAAGCCCCTTCTACGCCCTGATCAGACCATTCCAGATCTTTTTCCGGCGGTGCGGCAAAGAGAATAAAGAGCCGAGCCGTATCGGCGCCGTACTTTCCGACAATTTCTTCCGGAGAAACGACATTGCCCACCGACTTACTCATTTTTCCGCCGTCCTTGAGCACCATCCCCTGGCAAAGAAGGTTGGTGAAGGGTTCGGAATAATCAACCATGCCCTCATCCTGCAGCACCTTCATGAAGAAGCGGGAATACAGCAGATGAAGAATGGCATGTTCAATGCCGCCGATGTACTGATCGACCGGCATCCAGTAATTGGCTTTATCCTTGCTGAACGGCTCTTCCGTGTTGTGCGGATCACAGTAACGCAGGAAATACCAGGAAGAGTCGATGAAAGTATCCATCGTATCAGTTTCCCGCGTTGCATCGGCACCGCACTGCGGACATTTTACATGCAGGAATGCATCGCTGGTTTCCAGCGGAGAGGTTGCACCGGCTACAAAGTTGACATCCTCCGGCAATACTACCGGCAGATCCTTTTCCGGAATCAGCACATTGCCGCAATGCGGGCAGTGAATAATCGGAATCGGGCAGCCCCAGTAACGCTGACGGGAAATCAGCCAATCGCGGAGGCGGTAATTGACTTTGCCTTCTCCGATGCCCATTTCTTCAAATTTCTTGGTAATCGCTTCTCTGGCCTGTGCAGAGGTCATGCCGTCATATTCTCCGGAATTGACCAGATATCCGTCTGTTACGTAAGCTGCGTCCATGTCTTCAATCTTCAGGTCATGAGCCTTGTTCTGAATGACCAGCTTAATCGGAAGATTGTACTTCTTTGCAAATTCCCAGTCTCTCTGGTCGCCCTCCGGTACAGCCATGACAGCACCGGTGCCGTATTCATAAAGGACATAGTTGGCAATCCAGATCTGAACTTTTTCGCCGGTGAGCGGATGAATTGCATAACTTCCGGTAAACATCCCCAGTTTCGGTGCATCTTCCGCTGTACGGACGATATCATTTTCGTTTCTCATCTTTTCGATGAATTCTTCCAGTTCTTTGCGGTTCGGTGCATCGGCAATCAGTTTTGCAACCAGCGGATGTTCCGGTGCCAGTACCATATAGGTTACACCGAAAACCGTATCTACACGGGTCGTGTAAACCGGGATGGTTTCATCCATGCCCTCTACTTTGAAGGAGAACTGTGTACCGGTGGAACGGCCGATCCAGTTTCTCTGCATCGTCTTAACCCGTTCCGGCCAGCCCGGCATGTGATCCAGATCTGCCAGAAGCCGATCCGCATAATCCGTAATCTTCAGGAACCACTGGGAAAGATCCTTCTTAACCACCTGATTCTTGCAGCGCCAGCACTTTCCTTCTTCTACCTGTTCATTTGCCAGTACGGTATGGCAGTGCTCACACCAGTTTACCTTTGCTTCTTTCTTATAAGCCAGTCCGCGCTTGTAAAAAATTTCAAACAGCTTCTGCGTATGTTTGTAATAATCTTCCCGGCAGGTCAGAACCTCTCTGTCCCAGTCATAGGACAGCCCCAATTCCTTCTGCTGACGGGTCATATTATCAATATTGGAATAAGTCCATTTTGCCGGAGCAATACCGTGCTGAATCGCTGCATTTTCTGCAGGCATGCCAAAAGCATCATATCCCATGGGATGGATAACATTGAACCCCTGCATCTTTTTGAAGCGGGCTACTACATCACCGATTGAATAGTTTCTCACATGACCCATGTGAAGATTTCCGGATGGATAAGGGAACATCTCCAGTACATAATATTTTTTCTTATTCGGATCATAATGAGTTTCAAATGCTTTGTTTTCCTCCCAGATCTTCTGCCATTTTTTCTCGATCTGCTGAGGTACATACTTATCCTGCATAATTTCACCTTCCACTATAAACGATTCTGCATCCGTTTATTTCTATAATAATTAGTTTTTATTATATAGCGCCATCCGTCATATAGTCAAATCATTAACGGCTCCGATTCTCCCGAAATTTCCTTTCCGGACATTGAATCTTTCCCGCTGTCTTCCGCATTTTTCTCCCCGATTTCCCATCGTCCGGTCCGGGAATTGGGCCTTCTCTTTCCCCAGCAAAAAGGACTGCGGAAAACAAAATTGATTTCCCGCAGTCCTGTCATTATAAATGCTGTCCTTATTTCTTATCTTCCGGGAAAGGCGGCCATCCCATTTCCTTTCCTCCGATGATATGTGCATGAAAGTGGAAAACGGACTGTCCTGCTTTTTCTCCGGTATTCATTACCAGACGGAACCCCGATTCCTTCAGGCCTTCCTGCTCGGCAATTTTTTTCACAACCAAGAAAAAATCCTTGAAATTTTCATTGTACTCTTCGTCAAAAGCAAGAATATTATCCACATGCTTCTTCGGAATCAAAAGTACATGAACCGGTGCACACGGTTCGATATCCCGAAATGCGAACCAATTCTCATCTTCATAGACCTTGCTGCTCGGAATTTCCCCTGCAGCGATTTTGCAGAAAAGACAATCCTTATCCATTCCTAATCCTCCTTTACAACTTCCCCTATCATGCCTTCATCTGTAACAGCAGTGATTTTGACAGGGTACATCTTCCCTTTTTCTATTTCTGAATCTTTAAGGAATACACGGATGTATTCGTCCGTCAGTCCCTCAAAGCATCCATTCTTGATTTCTTCCGTCAGCACCCGCACCTGTTTTCCGAGAAAGCTCTTCCTGTATTCCAGAGCGATTCCTTTTTCCAATTCCTGCACCCGATGAACTCTTTCTTTTTTCACTTCGTTCGAAATCTGGTTCGGATACGAGGCGGCCGGTGTCCCCGTTCTTCTGGAATAAGGGAATACGTGGATGCCGGAGAAGCGGATTTCCCGCAGGGTTTCCAGTGTCTCCGAAAAGTTTTCCTCGGTTTCTCCCGGGAAACCTACAATCAGATCGGTCGTCAGAGCAATACCGGGTACCTTTTCCCGAAGCTCAGCAATGAGCCGTTTGAACTCCGCCAGGCGGTAGTGCCGGTTCATTCCTTTCAGAACCGCATCGGACCCGGACTGGATGGGCAGATGGAGATGACGGCAGACCTTCGGTTCTTCCTGCATAATGCGGATCAGATCTTCCGATAGCTCTACAGATTCAACGCTGCCCAGCCGGATGCGAAGAAGCCCCGGAATCCGGACCAGCTCCGCCACGAGAGTTGCCAGGCTGGTGCCGTCATGAAGATCTTTCCCATAATTTCCCAAATGAATGCCCGTAAGGACGACTTCCTTATATCCTGCCTCGACCAGCCTTCTGATTTCCTCCACAGCATCCTTCTGCAGACGGGATTTCAGTCTGCCTCTCGCATAGGGAATAATGCAGAACGTACAGAAATTATTACAGCCTTCCTGCACTTTAATGAAAGCTCTTGTCCTGCTTTCTCCTTCTGCATCCACGGCCATATTTTCGAAATCCCGGACCTTCATAATATCCACGACTTCGTTCAGAGGTTTCCGGTCTGTGCGGTTCATCGCTTCTTCCACATACTCCACGATATGGGAACGATTATGAGAACCTACGATAACATCCACATCCCCCATTTTTTCGAACACTTCCGGCGCCAGCTGCGCATAGCATCCGGCTGCCGCAATGATCGCCCGGGGATGTTCTCTCCGGATTCTCCGGACCATCTGACGGGATTTTCTGTCTCCGATACTGGTAACGGAACAGGTATTGATTACATATACATCGGCCTCTTCATTTTCTCCGGCCGGCTTGTACCCATGATGAATAAAAAGGGTACGCATGGCGTCACTGTCATACTGATTTACCTTGCATCCAAGAGTCAGGAAGGACACCTTTTTTCTGATATTCTGATTATTTTTTTCCATGAAAGTATTATAACACGAATATAAGTGAAAAAGAAAACCTTCCTCTCCGGCAGGAAGGCAACAAAAAAGCAGATCCCGCAGGGAATCTGCTTTCGTCATTCTCACATTATTTCTTTTCGCCTTTGCTCTTCGCCTTTTTCGGACTTTTTTCCGCAGCAGGATGTGATTCGTTTCTTTCACTTCTCAAATGCTCATGCCAGGTCACCCAGAGTGAGGTAGCTACGCAAATGGAGGAATAAGCGCCGGAAATAAAGCCGATCAGCATAACCAGTGCAAAGTTCTTCGTCGTATCCCCGCCGAAGAAATACAGAGAAGCTACGCAAAACAGCGTCGTAACCAGGGTATAGCAGGAACGGCGGATTGTCTGGTGAATGGAATCATTGGCCAGCGTAGCAAAACTGTCCGTTCTCCTGTGCGTATGCATTGCTTCACGGATACGATCGAAAATAACGACCGATTCGTTCATGGAATAGCCCAATACGGTCAGAATCGCAGCCAGGAAGGACGCATCCACTTCCAGATGAAAGAAGGCAAAAACGCCGAGAACCATAAGAATATCATGGCAGATTGCCGCAATGGCGGAGAGCGCGATCCGATGCTCAAATCGAATCGACATATAAAGAACCATAGCCGCAAAGGAAATCAAAACATTCAGAAGCGTATTCTTGGTTACTTCCGAGCCGATAACCGCTCCGACCGTTTCAATTCGCTTAACGTCCGCATTTCCTACCGTATCTTTCACATTGCCGATGACCTGCTGCGCTTCTTCAGCGGAAAGATTTCTGGTACGGATCATCACATCCTGTCCCGATTCACCGTTCATTGCTCCGGAGAGCTGGATGGTAGCAGTTTCCAGTCCGTCCTTTCGGAGCCCGTCTCTCACCTGCTCGACCGTTACCGGCTTGTCAAAACCAAGCTCCAGAATGGTCCCGCCTGTGAAATCAATTCCCCAGTTGAAATTAAACAGGCCGATAGAAATGATGGACAAAACAACAAGAAGTCCCGAAAGGGAAAACCATATTTTCTTTTTGGAAATAAAATCAACATTATTTAACATAATCTGTCATACCCCCTTTTTCCCGCCAAATAACCAGGGGTTATGAATCCAATTTGCATCGATGAGGAACATGAGAAGTGTTCTGCTGACAGTAATTGCCGTAAACATAGACACTGCAACCCCCAGTCCCAAAGACAATGCAAATCCCTTTACCGTGGCGCTGCCCAGGAAAAACAGGATGCAGGAGGTAATAATAACCGTCATGTTCGCATCGAAAATTGTAACAAAGGCACGCTTGAATCCTGCCTGAACAGCCAGACGCAGGGTCTTGCCGGCAGCGATTTCTTCCTTGAATCGTTCAAATATCAGTACGTTCGCATCAACAGCCATCCCGATAGACAGAATGACACCGGCAATACTGGGCAGAGTCAGCGTTGCATGAAGAATATTCAGAATTCCGAGAAGAATCAGAACATAGACCAGCAGCGCTGTATCGGCAATGAAACCGGAAATGCGGTATACGCAAAGCATAAAGAGAACGACCAGAGAAAGGCCGATAGTGAATGCGGTAACGGATTTATCCTTGGAGTCCTGTCCCAAAGAAGGTCCGACCGTTCTGACTTCCATCACGGATACCTTAACAGGAAGAGCACCGCTTCTCAGCAAAATAGCCAGATCCTTTGCTTCTTCCAGGGTTCTCTGTCCGGTAATGACCGCAGATCCGCCTGTAATCGCTTCATTGACCACAGGATTGGTCAGCAGTTCTCCGTCAAGATAAATTCCGATATGCCGCCCTATATTGGCTGCTGTCAGATCTCCGAATTTCTTTCCGCCTTCATCACTGAATTCCAGTGCGACCAGCGGCTGCTTGTTCTGCCCCATCTGTTCTTTTGCATTCTTCAGATCTTCACCGGTCAGTCTGACATTGCCTTCCTCATCCTTGAATTCCAGAACAGCGGTCTTCCCGATGGTTTCGATTGCTTTCTGCGGATCCTTTTCACCGGGCAGTTCAATAATAATACGGTTCGCACCTTCCCGCTGAATGATCGGTTCTGTCAGTCCCATCTCATTCACGCGTTTTTGCATAATATTGATGACCTGTGTAATTGCCTCAGGAGTTACTTTATTCTGCTCCGTATCCTCCGCCTGCATGACGATATGAGTTCCCCCCTGCAGATCCAGGCCCTGACGGATGCTGCCCGCCAGCCATCCTATCGTACCGATGAATACTCCAATAATTGCAAAAATAACAACGAAAAATCGGAGCAGCGCACCTTTCCTGACGGTGCTTGTCCTTCTCTTTTCCAAAACTTCAACCTCTTTTCGTTTCTATGACTCTCTTCTCGGTAACAATGTATGCTACTCTCTGATCAAACGATTCCTCCGGCAGAGAGGAAACGACCTGAAAATCCCAGAGAGCGGCCGCTCTTTTTTCAAAAGGGACCCTGCTGAGATACCGATCATAGTACCCGGCCCCCATACCGAGACGTATTCCTTCAGGCGTTGCCGCCACCCCGGGAATCAAAACCAGATCCAACTTTTCCGGCTCGATGACTTCATACCCTTTCGGAAGATCACGAAGTCCCAGAGGTCCCTTTACGAAATGCTTCATATCGTAAAGACGGCCCGCTTCCATCATTTTCTCTGGAAGACAGACCGGGACATAGACTTCCTTTCCTTCTTCCAATGCTGCCTCCAGAAGAAAATCCAGATTGGATTCGCCTTTCATCGCCAGGAAAGCCATGATGCGTTTCGCTTTCCGATAGGGAGAAAAAGCCAGTATCCGGTCACGAAGAGCCTTTCCCATTTTTTTACTTTCTTCATCAGAAAGAGCCCGCCGTAAAGCGAGCATCTTCTGACGGATTTCCTGTTTTCCCAAGGAAACAGCATCCGCCTTCATCATTTCTTTTCCTCTTTTGCAGAGTTCTTCTTCTCAACTTTGGAAGCCGGTTCTTCATCCACTTCAACGACTTCTTCCACAACTTCTGTGCCGGCGTCTTTCGGATCATCAACCTCGATGACTTCCTCTACCACTTCATCCGGTTCCTTCTTCTTATCATAATCCGGATCCATGGCAGCATTGCCGAGAGCAGCAGCACCTTTGGCTTCTGCTTCTTTCTTGTCGATCAGCTCCACATCCCCGTGCTGAATTGCCGTTTTCTCCACTTTGATGACAACCTTCGGCGCAATTTCCAGTTCTACATACTTATCACGCAGCACTTTAATTGTTCCGTGTACACCGCCGCTTGTCACTACATGGTCACCCTTTTTCAGCGATAACAGGAAGCGGCCTCTTTCCAGTCTCAATTTCTTCTGAGGACGATACATCATAAAATAGAAAATAAAGACAAGAATCAGAAACGGCCATACCATGTTAATAATGTTCATTAAATCTTCCACTTATTTCACCTCCACAAAATCATATGGTTTATTTTACCACAGGAAAAGGTCTGCTGTCTTTACCTTTTATAACCGGCCATAAAATTTTCCCGGAACTCGGAGAAATTCCCATCCAGAATAGCCTGTCTCATATCGCGCATGAACTGGAGCAGGAAATACAGATTGTGAATCGTAACCAATCGGAAAGCCAGAAGCTCCCCGGACTTATACAGATGACGGATATACGCCCGGCTGTAATGCTGACAGGTGTAGCAGCCGCAGCCTTCCTCAAGAGGCCGCCAATCTTTTTCATATTTCTTGTTTTTCATATTCATCCGGCCCGTATGAACCATGGCCATACCGTTCCGGGCAACACGGGTAGGGAATACACAGTCAAACATATCGACTCCCCGGGCTACTCCCTCTACAAGGCAGTCCGGTGTGCCCACGCCCATAAGATAGCGCACCTTTTCTTTCGGAATCCATTCCGTCGTATGTTCCAGGATATCATACATAAGATCATGCGGTTCACCGACAGACAAGCCTCCGATGGCAATCCCGTCAAAAGGCATGGAACAGATTTCCTGTGCGCTTCTTTTTCGGAGGTCCTTATACATTCCGCCCTGAATGATACCGAACATCCCCCGGTCGGTCCGGGTATGAGCCTGAATGCACCGCTCTGCCCAGCGGGTCGTGCGGGCCGTGGAATGATCGGCATAGGCATGGTCTGCCGGATAAGGAATACATTCATCGAAAGCCATGGCAATGTCGCTTCCCAGATCTTCCTGAGCATGGATGGAAACCTCCGGGGAAAGGAACTGCTTGGAACCATCCAAATGGGACCGGAAGTATACCCCTTCCTCTGTAATTTTCCGCATGGCTCCCAGTGAAAAAACCTGGAATCCGCCGCTGTCCGTCAGAATTCCCTTATGCCAGTTCATGAAATTATGAAGCTCTCCCGCTTCCCGGATCAGTTCTGTACCGGGCCGCAGAAAAAGATGATAGGTATTGGAAAGAATAATCTGTGCACCCATGTCTGTCAGTTCTTCCGGCGTCAGCGTCTTGACCGTAGCCTGTGTCCCGACCGGCATGAACATCGGTGTTTTGAAGGTCCCGTGAGGAGTATGAAGAAGCCCTGCACGGGCGCCGGTCTTCTTGTCTTCTGCAATCAGTTCGTATTGTATGACCATAAAGTTTCCTTTTAGCGAATAAACATGGCGTCTCCGAAGGAGAAGAACCGATATTTCTGCCGAACAGCCTCTTCATAGGCTGCCAATATGTGTTCTCTTCCCGCAAAGGAAGCCATCATCATGATTAAAGTGGATTCCGGCAGATGGAAATTCGTCACAATAGCATCTACCATATGCCACTGATATCCCGGATAAATATAAAGCTGCGTCCAGCCGCTCCCATCCTTCAGTTCACCGGACTGTCCTGCCGATTCCAAAGTACGGACAGAAGTAGTTCCTACGGCAATAATCCGGCGGCCTTCTTTCCTGGCCTGATTCACCCTATCTGCCGTTTCCTTGCTGACGGTATACCACTCTTTATGCATTTCATGATCTTCAATATTTTCTTCATTAACCGGGCGGAAGGTTCCGATACCTACATGAAGCGTAACAAAGAGAAGCTCTGCCCCTTTTTTCTTCATTTCTTCCATCAGCTCCGGCGTAAAATGAAGCCCTGCGGTAGGAGCAGCCGCAGATCCCTTATACTTGGCATAAACGGTCTGATATTCATCCTTATTTTCCAGTTTTTTGTGAATATAAGGTGGCGTCGGCATTTCCCCGATCTGATCCAGGAGACTGTCAAAATTCCCTGTATAGTGGAATTCCACAACACGGCCGCCGAATTCCGTCTTATCCAGGACCTTACACCAGCAGTCATCAGAAAAAGCAATTTCCGTCCCGGGAAGTGCTTTGCGCCCCGGATTGACCAGGACTTCCCATATATCATTGCCTTTCGGATTCAGAAGCAGCATTTCCACCTTTCCGCCAGTATCCTTCTTTTTTCCATAAATACGGGCAGGAATAACCTTCGTATTATTAAATACAAATACATCCCCTTCTCGGATTTCATCCAGAATATCCCGGAAGTGGTGATGCTCCCATTCTCCCGTATTCTTATCCAGCATCATCAGCCGGCAGGAATCACGCGGTTCCGCCGGTTCCTGGGCAATCAATTCCTTGGGAAGGTTATAATTAAAATCTTCAAGCTTCATTTGCTATACTCCTACTATATATTGAATAAAAACAATCTTTATAAGATTACGCCCATCTGCAAAACCTGTCAATATTCCTTTTCCAGTTTGGCTCCCGTAAAGTAATGGGCCAATATATCCTTATAGCAGCCCTTCTTATTTTTATATTGTTCAGCAAAAGCCTCTGCTCCCCATTGAGAGAGCCCCAGACCGTGTCCGGCACCGTATCCCGTAATGACTACATTTTTCCCTTTAACCGCAATATCAAAAAGTGTGCTGCTTAACCCGTACAGCTTCTGAATCTGAGCGCCCGTCACGGTCTTATTTCCTTTAGTCCCGCCAAGCTTAACTGATTTGACACGTCCGGAAATGCCGCGGTCTGAGGAATGATGTGCTTTGCCAATATTCAGACGGGACAATTGAATCGTTTTCAGAGTGCCTTCCCCGTAAAGATTTTTTGCAAAAGCATCCAGCGGAATTGTCTTTGTCCAGGGTGTTCCGTTCTGTACTTCCTTTACCCCGCGAAGATAGGGAATAGAGGTCCCCCAGATATTTTCGCTGTTTTCCGTATAGCCGCCGGAAGAAGAATGAAAAACTGCATCAATCGGTTTTCCCTTATAGGTCAGAATTTCTCCTTCAGTCTCCCGAATCGCCCGATCCGTAGAGGGAGTCTCTGCAGAGATTCCTCCGTAGACCTGGCTCCGCGTATCATCCGTCACATCATATCCGGAAGATTCGTATCCCCCTTTGTGAAAGGCCGCATAGGTCCTTGCTGCGACTGCCTGTGCCTTGATGGCTTCCGTATGCCAGGACGGAATGACTTCCTTGGGCACAACTCCCCGAAGATAGTCCTCCATAGGCACTACATTGACCAGGGTTACCCCGCTTCCCCAACGGCTCGGAAAAATTTTCATATCACCGCGGTAACGGTTTCCCTTCGCAGCAAAAGCAGCACCTTCACGTCCGGTCGTCAGAATAACTTCCTTGCCCATCTTTTTTCCGTCTAAATAAACGGCATCGCCCTTCCGTGATACAGACAGATTCTTCCCATTCTTGTAAGAAGCCACGGTCTTTCCATTCACCTGCGCCTTATAATCAGCCAGGCCGGTCAGAGAAAAAGTCTGCGCCGACAAAAGACCTACGCGCATCTCCAGTCCGTTTTTCCCGGAAGACATTGCCTTCTTTTGCGGAGCATTATTTTCTGCTTTCCTTTCGGCTTTTTTCTGATTCTCCGAAGAATTCTTCTTATTCTGTATCTTTGCCCGGTCTGTCCCTGAATCAGCAGCACGGTCTCGACTCACCGATGCGGTTTCCGCATAAGAGGCAAAGCCTCCTCCCAGCACCAAAAAACAGACTAAGGCCGAAAAAATTAACTGTTTCTTCATATCTTTTACCTTCTGAAAAAAAGATTGAGAACGATTGTCCCGATTACACTGGCCAGAAGACAGGTAACCCAGGGAAAATATACATGGGTATTGCCGGAAGAGAAATGAATATCTCCCGGAAGATGCCCTAAAAAGGAGAATTTACCTCCCAACAGGAAGAAAATGCCTGCCAGGATAAGAAAAATTCCCGCTGCAATCAGCATTTTACCGATCTCCGACATCATTTCCTCCTGCAAAATTCTTTTCTCCGGGGAACGGAATCCCCGCATGATCATAGGCTGCCCGTGTGGCAATCCGCCCCCGGGGCGTCCTGGAGATGAAGCCGAGCTGCATCAGATACGGCTCGCATACATCCTCAATGGTCGCCCTTTCCTCAGAAACCGCTGCGGAAATCGTATCAATTCCTACGGGCCCGCCGCCGAATTTGCAGATAATTGTTTTCAGAATTTCATTATCCAGTTCATCCAGCCCGATTTCATCCACATGCAGCGCATCCAGAGCCTCTGCAGCAATTTCCCTCGTAATAGCGCTCTGCTGCATCTGAGCAAAATCGCGGATCCGTTTCAGCAGACGGTTCGCAATGCGGGGAGTCCCGCGGGAACGGCGGGCAATTTCGTCTGCCCCGCTGTCTTCAATTTCAATTCCCAGGATATGGGCTGACCGGATAATAATCTTCTTGATTTCCTCTGCCGTATAAAACTGCATATGGTTCGTAATCAGGAAACGGTCACGCAGCGGTGCCGCCAGAGCCCCTGCCCGGGTTGTTGCTCCGATCAGCGTGAAATGTGCCAGGTCGATACGAATAGAACTGGCACCGGTTCCTTTTCCCATGACAATATCCAATGCAAAATCTTCCATGGCAGAATAAAGGATTTCCTCAACGCTTCGGTTCAGACGATGGATTTCATCGATAAAAAGCACATCGTGCTCCTGCAGTGTTGTCAGAATAGCCGCCAATTCGCCCGGCCTTGCAATGGCCGGCCCGCTTGTCACCTTGAACTGCGCTCCCAATTCATTGGCCACAATTTTCGCCATGGTCGTCTTGCCCAGCCCCGGCGGTCCGTAGAGAAGAACGTGATCCAGAGCTTCATTTCTTTTCTTTGCTGCTGCAATATAAATTTTCAGATTCTTTTTAAAGCTTTCCTGCCCGATATAATCATCCAGTCTTTGCGGACGCAGGTAATTCTGCCATTCATCCTTCGGAATTTCTTCAGTGGAAACAATCCGTCCCTTACTGCCCAGAATATCTTCCGTTCCTTCCTCCGCCAGACTTTTAATATATTGATTCTTCATCTCTTCATCCTCTATACAGTCCCGCCTTTGGCCAGCTCACGAAGCACTGCCCCCACCAGAGCAGAGACAGAAGGCTGTGATGCCGCCAGACGGGAAAGAATCGGCGCAAATTCTTCCGTCTCATAGCCCAGAGCCATAAGCGCTTTCGCCGCTTCCCCTGCCATACCTTCTTCCACAGCCGTTTCCGCCTGCACAGGAAAATCTTCATCACCGGAAAATCCCTTTACCTTATCCGCCAGTTCAACCAGGAGCCGTTCTGCAGTTTTCTTTCCGATCCCCGGGAGTTTTGTCAGCGCCCGAACATCTTTTCTTCGAACAGCACTGATAAAATGTGCCGGTTCCATCGAAGAAAGAATTCCCAACGCCAGCCGGGGACCGATCTTTGAGATGGAAAGAAGCAGGAGAAAAAGGTCATATTCTTCCTGATACAGGAAGCCATACAAGGAAATTGCATCTTCCCGAACTGCCATATATGTCAGGAGCTTTGCCTCTCTTCCTATGTCCAGCCGATTTCTTGTTTTTTCCGAAATAAAGACACGATAGCCGATACCGCCGGCCTCGATAAAACAGGAATCTTTGAAAATTGCTGAAATACTTCCTTTTATATATCCTATCATAACTCTTCTCCGAATAACTGGTGATGTTCTGTGCGGTAAGCCGCAGTCAGCCCGATAGCCAATGCATCCGCCGCATCATCAGGATCAATTTTCTTTCCGATCTTCATGATGCGCATTACCATCTCAATCACCTGTTTTTTAGTCGCTCTTCCGTAACCGGTCAGCTGCTGCTTGACCTGAAGCGGTGTAACGGGAATGACAGGAATATTCTGCCGATATCCCGCAAGAAGGATGACTCCCCTTGCCTGCGCCACCTTAATCCCTGTCGTAATATTAGTATTAAAATAGAGTGTTTCTACTCCCATGAACTGCGGACGGTACGCTGCAATCAATTCCCCGATTCCTTCATAGATGATATTCAGCCGTTCCAGATCACTTTGATCCTTGTAAGTTTCTATCACGCCGTAATTGACAGGAACCACCGTGCTTCCCCGCTTCTCTATAACGCCGAAGCCGCAGCGCCCGGTTCCGGGATCAATCCCCAATACACGCATCGGTACCTCCTTTATATACGATTTTTATTATACGTGGAAGGAAAATTTTTTTCAATTCTCCCACGTTTCCTGCTGTTTCCACCTTCTCCTGCCGCAGGAAATAAACATCTCCCCCTTCGGGACCTTTCTTTTTATACATCCGAACGCACTAATAAAAATAAAAATAAATTATAAGCTTCCGTATTGATAAATTCAAAAAGCCTCGTACAAATTGATAAATCTGTACGAGGCTTTTTGAATAATATTTTTGGTGGACTTTCCTTATTCCTGTACGAACATTTTATTTACGAAAAACTACTTTTATATAGTATTAAATATAGCAGGTTAAAAAAAACTTCTTTTTTCCCTTATCTACATATAAATCCTCCCAGAAAAACCGCCGCAAGAGCGGCCCAGGTATTACGCTGCCGTTCCAGTCTCTTCTGGGTCCGCTTCGCCTCCTCGGCGGATTTCTGCAACGATTCGTTTGCCCTGGTCAATGATGTCTGCAAGGTCTCCACCGATTTCTTCGAGCTGCTGATTTCCTCTTTCGATTTCATCAGTTGTTCTTGAAGCTTCATCAACTGATTCTTCTGCTGATCCAAGATTTCCTGCTGCTTCTGTTGCTTGCTGTCCAGCTGACTGAATACTATCTCGAGCTGCGTCAGCTGATCCTCTGTTACTGTATATGCTGCTCCCACAGAGACGGAACCACACAAGACCAGCCAAAAGGAAAATAGAAATGACAGCCAGAATTTTTTTTGTTGTTTCATTCATACGCCCACCTTATTTATACCACTCCGAAGCATCAACATGATGCTCTCCGACGATGTAGTCGTCACGATACTGCCAGCCAGCTACATTGAGATTTGAAGATTCTAAAGGATTTCTGGAGTAGCTATAGGCGGCCACCCAATACGGAACATATGATGCCAAAGCATCAGTATTGATTTTGCTTGTAATCGTGGACAATGATGCATAGATTCCAGCAGAGTATCCTCGTTCGTTACATGTACATATAAACGTAGAAGCGATCGCAGTGATTTCTTCATTGGACAAATTCAGTACTTCCGGGGCTTCTATGTCAAACCATATCCCCAGCTCGGGAAATTCGGGAAGAATGTCCATCAAGGTCTTTGCTTCCCTCGCTGCTTCTTTTTCATTCGTAGCGTGACTATAACAGTAAACGCCCCATGGAAGGTTGTTGCTGATTGATTGGTTGATAAAATCCTGGTAACAGCTTTGCGGGCTTGTGCCTTCGGTGATTTTTACAATGACCCCATAAAATTTCTTTTTAATTTCAAAAAAGTCTATTCCGGATTGCCAGTCCGAAAAGTCTGCAACGTATTTCATGTTTACCTCCCTATCTCAATCTGAATGTTTTTTCTTCTGCCCGATCCTCAGCAGCATCCGGACGTCCATCACCATTCTTATCGACCAAAAATACGGAGATAAAAGTAACAGCAGCTACAGGGCCTGGAGCAGTTGCGGCGGAAAAGAACCGCAGCATTATATCAATGTCAAAATTTCCGGTTTTTATTCCTAAATAAATCCAAGAAGCCATAAAAGCCAGGGCAATTACAAAAATAAGGAGACCATACGCAATAACTATTTTCATACTGTCCTGAGCCCCGGACTTTGGAATATAGCTTTTCACCTTCTCCACGATTTTATTGAAGTATTCGAGCAATTTTTCTTTCAATTATTTCTCCCCTCCTTATCAACCGGAAGCATAAATACCCTTGATCGCAGGGCTTTGATTGTGCCATTCCCACCCAATGCCTGATAAATGACGTACATATGGTCAATGTCATCCCGGGCTTCCACAGAACAGTAGCCCCCCGCTGCACACTTCTCCAGTTTTTGCAGCAACTTGTCACGGAGAAGGGCGCACATACCGTCTTTAATCAGATCCATCGACCGGTCTTTTTCTTTAGCATCCCGCTGGCGAGCTCTCAAAGCTTTCCAGAGGTAGCCGACAATTAAGCCCGCAAGCATATAAAGGGACTCGCCAAGGTAATGATAAATAACAGCTTCCATTTAAATTCTCCTAGTTAAATGCGTGAATCAGCAAGAATGCTGCTCCGAAAAAGCAAAGTCCTCCGATTGCTGCTCTCTTAAATTCCGGATGTTTTGTAAAAAATTCCTTCATTATTCTTCATCCTCCTTCGTTTCATTTTCTGCCTTGTTCTCCGTGGTTTCTACCTTTGCTTCCGGATCCGGAAGAGGTTGAGAACGGACACAGTCTGGATTAGTACAAAGCCCCGTATTTTCATCCATCTTATGCAGGCAGATAAAACATGTCTTTTCCATTACAGATTCCCCCTTTTCTCTGCATATTCGGCTGCAAGAGCTGTCCGGTCATTGATAAGAGCGTCCTGCATCTCAGTATTTTTAAGCGCTGCAGCTTTCATGATTTGATCATCCAGCTCATCAAATTTAGCCTGGTATTCTGCATCCAATTCTGCCAGCGCCTGCGCCTGCAGCTCTTCTGCGGTAGGTTCCGGAGGTGCCTTTGGTTTCTGTGTCTCGAAGTCGTATGTATACCCGTTGCCGGAATAGAGCCGGTGATCTGCAATTTCTGTAGCAACCGCAGTATTTTCAGGGTATTTTTCTTTGGCTTTAGCCAAAACATCATCGACAGATGCCCCCTGTGTCACCGGAAGCGATGTTACCCGTTTCCCACTTGCGTCAAAAATATCAATATACTGAGTAACCTTATGCGGCGTCGGAGCGATGATGGCCGCAGCTTTAGAAAGAATTCCCATGCTTTTGTCCTTTCAATTAAAATAACCTCCATATAAGGAGGTTTGATATAATGCGAAATCCAAACGGATATGGGTCTGTTAAGAAATTATCAGGAAACCGGAGGAGGCCGTACATTTTTGTAGTATCGGAGGCCGGAAAGCGTCGCGTGGTCGGATTCTATGAGACACAAGTAGAGGCTCTTATTGCTCAAACTGATTACAATATTCATCACAATCACCCCCGATTGAGAGACAACAAAATGACATTTGCAGAGCTATATCACCGATGGCTGCCCGATCATGTAACACACTACAATTCATCAGAATCCGCGCAAACCGGATACTCAGTGGCGTTCAAACACTGCATAACACTTTGGGACATGTTCCTCGATGATATACGCTTTCACCACCTTCAGGCCGTCATCGATGACATGCAGCGTTCCGGGCTTTCATACAGCAGCCGGAAGAAGGTCCGCTCTCTTATAACAATGCTTTTCGACTACGGACGCCGCATGGAATACATTGAGCGGGATTTCCGCGGATTGCTGAATATCGGGAAAAATAAGGCCGTGCGGCCACATCATCCGTTCAGCCGGCAAAAAATAAACCGGCTATGGAAAGATGGCGGTCCAGGAACCGACACCGTTCTTATTTTGATTTATACAGGAATGCGTGTATCTGAGATGCTGCATCTCCGGAAGTCTGATGTGAACCGTCGGCAGAAATTCATGGATATCAAGAGGTCAAAAACAGTAAGCGGCATACGCATCATTCCCATCCATCCCTTGATCTGGCCGCTTGTAGAAGCAAGAATTGAGACGCCAGGAGAAATGCTTATTGCTGATCCGGATGGCTACCCATACACTTACAGTCGATACTGTTCCCTGTGGGATGCCGTGATGAAGAGAATTCATGGAGAGAACCACACTACACATGATTGCCGGCACACCTTCGCCACCCTGCTTGATAATGCCGAAGTGAACGAAAATGCAAAACGCCGCATACTCGGGCATGCCGGTACGAATGTAACGGACGGAGTGTACACACATAAGAATTTGCGTCAGCTCAGGAAAGCAATTCTCCGTATAAAGTGATACCAGTGTGTTACCTTCTGGATAAACACCGGCCGACCATCCCCCTACCTCCTGGGCGCTTGCGAATGATACCAATGATCCCCGTTAGTTTTAATTTCTAACGGGGATTTTTCTTTTTCATTTTTGATTGTTATCCATGGATCCGCAAACTTTGGTGGTTTTCTTCGTCTGAGATTTTTAGAAAATAACGGAGAAAGCGGGATGCATACACGCCCTTTATCCCATATTACCCAAGGGATA